>Ga0157363_1005804_pt1 | contig 11568 bp, 5 predicted proteins | sample AttsexASBM1_FD_111477 | JGI IMG/M metagenome (GOLD analysis project Ga0157363, IMG submission 111477) | Fungus gardens microbial communities from leaf cutter ant in Ribeirão Preto, State of São Paulo, Brazil - Atta sexdens ASBM1 | ecosystem: Host-associated > Fungi > Mycelium > Unclassified ...
CCTAATATTCTCTTCAAAAACAAATTAACTTAATCTACGTATGTACAAATATTACGCTCATGGAAGAAGCGTGTGCGACGCAATCCGATCAAAAGTTCTTGTATACAAAAGATAAACGGCACGTGTTAGGTAGAATAACACGACGATGGATTGATGCCGACATTATTGGCCGTTATTTACGTTGTTCTGTTGATTTTTCACAGAGTCCATGTTCGGCATATAGTCCATCGCCATCAGGCAGGCAAATACCGTCATCACCATCTTTGGCTTCACCTCGGTAATGTCTTCCGGTAACGCGTAGACACGCGCACCGCACTTTCGCGCCAAAGATATCGCGTACTTCGCATTGTCCAGATTCTCCTGTGCAACAAAAAAAACAATAGTTGTTAATTAGTCATATTAACAATAAGGCGTGAAGAGGGATTGATTCATCTAGAATGTTCCACATTTTCGTGTAATCGAAACTTTTAATTTTAAACTTCCGTGAGTAATATAGGAGAAAAATTTTCAATTTATTAAATATTAATTATAGATACGGTTAATACCTACAGGTATGGAGACAGATATTAGAAGATTGAAGGAAACAATTTGTGGATAGATTATTTGAATATGCTGGATAATTAGTAGGGACAAGTGTTTTTCTACTACTAACATATATGTAATGAAGGTTTGGTTTGCAAGAATTTTGCAATTACAGATTATTTTTATCGATCAAAACATAAATTTGAGATTGACTTGGATATATATTTATTAAATTTTACCAATTCTATAAGTAGTATAAGTCATAAAAGAATAGAAATCTGCAAAAGTTTTTGAGATCTTATTGCCTTCTTTCAGAATATGATCAGTATCTCCTTTAAAATAAAAAAAAAATCGACAATATTTGATTCAAATTTATCAAAATTATTTTTGTTTTGTTTTCAATTTAAAGTTTTGTAAGATTTAATTAACTTGCATTATGAATTAAGGCTGGCAAAGCTCGATATCAATGATATAACGTGAAAATAAAAAACAAAGATAAATAAAGATAAAGCAAAGCATAACTGTACGATTGATCATACCTATAAAAGTAGTTATTACAATACAAATATATTAACTTTGACATTAACTGGGAAAACAAGCTCTCAAAAATCGAGAAATAAAAGCGAAAATCTTACATGTTCAGTTCCACCCTCCTTAACGAGATTGTAATTAACCGAGCCGGGCTTGATTGCTTCGATGAGATCGAGGACGACTTTGCCATCCGCTATTGAATAATCCTGAAATCCTTTGATACTGCTTTTTCCAGCTGCCTGGAGTTTAGAATTCACCCACTGAATGATTTCTTTCTCTACGGTACTTCCTTGAGTTCCCGCTAGAGACGTTAGAATCGACAATGTATATGATCTCATCAACTGCCATATCAGGGCCAACGTTAAGGTTGCATTTCCATCATTAATATCCTTTCCGGCGATGCCCACAAGCGAGAAGTTCATCTGTTTACCTAACTCGACAGCGTAATTACAGTTCTCTAATGCCTCCATAAACTTACGAAGTTTTGTAAATTTCTTGTGCACCTTATTCCAATTTACAGTGCCTGGCTTGATGATATCGTACAACTGAAAGATCACTAGACCATCAGCAAGATCTGAGTAGAGCCAGTTAACATGTGGCGATACGCCCATTGAGTTCATCCAATTTCTATAGGTTTTTTCCTCTCGCGTCTCTTCTAAAGATTCTAAACCTTCAATGTTGCTTTTTGGCTTATCTAATCCAGGATAATTGTTAAACATATTGGCGACGAAGGCTAAATTGAGCTTATAAATGCCATTCACGACATCACTAGGCGTCACAAAACTACGACAACCCAATTTTGCAGCTTGCTGGAGCATAATCTCCGCCCTAGACATGTGATTCGGTTCCATCAAGGCTTCCAGGGTAACACCAGTCGAGTTGGGTGCGATTTGTTTGATGAGATAAGTATAAATCTCAGAATCCGTAATATCAGATTGGAAGTTGTTGCATCGCCTGGCGATGCCAGCATTCTCCAAGTGATGATTCACCCATCTGAGAAGAATGGCCTCTGGAGATAACTTCAACAAATCTTCGATTCGTTCACCTTCCTGCAGGAGAGTAGCTAAACCAGGGCAATTCTCGAGAGTGATTTGGTTAAATAAGCCGATTCGGATGATCTGCCAGAGCAAACCTAGCACCAAATGGGGCGAACCTTTGGTAAGATCATGGGCATCGATGTTTATGATATTGCAGCCAATAGCTTGCGCTGAAGACAGAGCTAGTGTCAAATTTTCATGCTTCTTGTATAACGTCAGATTTTTCTTATTGATTGTACGCTCGTCAATGGTGTCCGGGCAAGAATGATTGATTATTTTACTGAAAAATAGATGCAAAATTAATTTTTGATAATCAATTTTAGAGTCATTTATCAATCGTAAAATTGATAGAATTTCAATATTATTATATTTAAAAATTAATCGAAATTTATGGATGCTTGTTAGTTCCAGTTATATTTTTTTATTACTTTTAATAACATTATTTATCAATTTAAATATTAAAAAAATAGATTTCAATAAAATTTTAGATTTCAATATAATTCGAAAATAAAAATAAATTTCATTATTCAATTTTTTAAATATAATTAATAATAATATATTTAGAAAGGTTTATATTATAGAAATAAAATGACAAAAAGAGATAATGTAGCACTGGATAATAATAATACATTGTACATACCAGAGTAATATTCCATCCTTAACCTTGTCGTAGAGCGTCTTTCCTTCAGGATCGATAAGCAGCAGGTGCTTCAAGTCAGGATCATGCGACAAATTAGTGTTTATCCAATCGCTGAATGCTAGTTGTTCCTCGAGCCTGACAGAATGCGTAGTTCCTTCACTGGATGCTTCGGAAATTCCACCCAAAGTCTCAAGGTTCTCCTTTTTCGACACGACTTGTTTGAATGTGGAGCCCAATTCATTGGCTTTGAGTTCCTTGCAGAGCTTTTCGAACTCCTCGAAGGAGAGCCGACCTTTGTGTTCCAACCGCTGCTTATCATCGTATTCCTCGATCATCTGACGCACTTTGTAACCTGGCATTTTGAAACCGCAAACATCCAAAGCGTTTCGCAACTCGGTAACGTCGATAAAACCATCTCCATTCGCGTCAATCTATCCGAGAAAAGAAATCATTAGTCCTTTTATTGAAAATTCGATAAAATTGTATCATGAAAGACATTTTAGAAATCATACAAAACATTTCCTTTTAAATTTAATTAAGAAATTTTCTTTGCATTGATCAATTGTATTGATATCAATGTGATTTACAAGAGAAACAAAACTTTTTCTTTTATCTTCATTTATACTAATTTTTCGTACAGCTATTGCTGAGTGATGATAAATAATATTAGATAATGTCTGATAAAATCAAATTGCAGCAATACCATTCTTGATAACATTGTGCAATATGACAGTAATTTTTTCACAATGATGATTTCACAGTGACTTTCTGTCACGCAGAAAAGAGAAGATAGATATTTATTACAAAAGAGGATATTGTGTATATATAGATAATAAAATATAATTAATTTATTAATTAAGTTAAAAACTCGTATCAAACATCAATAAATTTCATAAAGCGAATACTAAGGGATAATCATGTGTTATAATGATGCTTTTATTGCATAAATTTATTATAAAAGTGTTTAAAAACTTATCAAATCTTACAAGTAGTGCCATTCCGAAAAGATTTATTTGCTTTAAGTATGAAAATGATGTACATATCTATGCAAAAAGTGTTCTATTGTGTACTATTCATAATTTAACTCTTTTTTTATTGCTAAATGTTTAATTTTCATCAATTTTTTAAAATTATCATTGATTTTTAATTGTCATTAATTTTAAATAAAAACTTGAATGTGTTAAACATGCATCATTATTCACAATTAGATCCAAGAACTAGATGTGAATCATCAATTATAATTTCGTTATATATATATTACGATATGCGCAAATTATTTTTATTATCCTTATGGGATGTAATAATAATGTCACCAAAAAGGATAAAGCATTTGATTTGGTGAATCCGCAATTAATATAGGTCTAATTATGGATAATTGTCATTACTCTATTTAATCCAAATTAAAACATATAAAATGACAACGAAATGGAATAAAATCATCCATAATGTAATCTTTATAATTAATCATGACTATTAAATATTTTATTAATTGTTTGATATTGTTCTGAATAAAAATATAAATTTTTTTTAAAAGAGTGATTCACAATTAGTGGTTTTATCCTAGAATGAAATGAATGTGAATATCTTGCCGAGAGAATATCTTTCAGAGAGTTTTTTAACATAGTAAATATAGTTAAATTTTTTATAAGAAAAAGAAATATAAAATAAACATTATATAATTTAAGATTTTAATTTATAAATTATACTCAAATATTAATTTATAAATTGACAAGTACGTTTATTCTTTTTCTGTTGTTTAAATTAATTTAAATTTAATCATAACGAATAATACAAAATAAACAATTTGCAAAATTATTTTAATTGGTTTTCGCATAATTATACATCTACCGTTAAAATCCCATCCAAGAAATGAATTACACAAGAAATGCAATTCTCATAAAGTCACAAGGCTTAGCGCGAAAGTAATTCAGGCCGTGAAAAAATTCTGCTAGAAAATCCGCAAACATATCTATGCATCATTCGCAGACATCATAATTTTTATGCAAGAACAATGAGCATACGGTAACGACATAAATGTAAACGGTATATTTCTGAGAAGATGATGGACTTGCATTCGGAATTACTTGTACAGTTCTTTATGAGAAATGCTCCGAAAGCTGTACGTACCGTTAATTAATATTTTAAGTTAATTAATATTTTATGTTTTTCGTAATATGTGCAGGACATCTAAATCTCTGATGTCGCTTCTTTTTCATTTACAAGACTGATCTAACAAAAAAATTATATTGGAAAAAAAAAGTTTTAAAATTATCATTCTTTCCATCCATTTCTCTTTGAACGTTTATCACATGGAAATTTATCGGAGACACGTTAGAATCTTAACTAAAGAAATTAAAGAAAATGGAAGCTGAGTGCACTCACTAACTTAAATAGCTCTCGGAAATCCTTAAAATATTCCAGCACGACGTCCCATCTTTTCATCTCACAAATTTCCATGTTGAGAAAAAACAGGTTTTGTTCCGTAGAAAAAAGATCAAATTGTTACGACTGACTAGAATATACTGAAACTGTCATCAAGGATTTATCAGTTTTATCGATCGCGCAACGAAGTGGAACATAAGTAAAAAAATCGAATAGAATATCCCCAGAATCAATCAGTTTTGATAACATAATAACATTAAAAAATGTTATCATGATCTTATCATAATCAATCTAGCAATTTGAAATAAAATATATCTCATATACCTCAAAATAAAAAACTTTTGCAAGAGAGTATTGTGTAAGTCATTTTATTTTATACATTGAAAATTGTATTTGACTTTCATATTAGCTCTTCATTCTAATTTTTTTTTAAATTTATGAGTCTTATTAATCTTTTATTTGTAATAAAGTATATTATAATACACTATTATAACTATACATAAGCTGAAGAGAGTAATAAAGTTCTATATTACAACTATAATATACTTTTTAATAATTAATTTTTAATAATTAATTATTAAATAATAAGCCAAGAAAAATTCACATATAAATATAAAACAATATTATAAAAAGTGTTGAAAAGAATAATTTTTTTATCGCTCTCATTTCGTCTAATCAAATCAAACATTCATTATGAAAGATGCAAGTTCCTTGAGGCGAGTTTCACGGTTTCTGATTAAGCATCTGATAAATTTTCTCTCTCTTTCTCTCTCTCTCTCTCTCTCTCTCTCTCAGCGCATAACTATAATACGTTAGTAACATAATTAAAAAATTTTATCGTGTTTTAACATCGATAATAGAATAAATGTTGAGAAATATTTACAAAATATACGGTTGGATCATTCAAAAAAATCCAACTTTATATACATTTGATTTAATGCAAATTCTGTGATACTAAAAATGCTATAAAAATCACGAAAAAAATATATAAACGTTTTTATGGTATAGCGATAATAATTCTAATGATACTTTATGGCAATAAGTAGATACGTTATCTAGTTTCATGTTTATCAAAGTATGTAAAATTACCTATAAAAAATACATTAAGTATCTATAATATGTAATATATATATATATATATATATATACATAAATTTTTTTATATTTAATATTAATACTCATTCTGTGTAATACAAAGAAGAAGAATTGAATAACAAAGTTAAGGAATGTGACGCATTTCCTTTTATGTCAAAATAATAGTTAATAGCTTTTCATTTTCTCATAAAATTATCTTTCACTTCGTCACGGGAGCATGCAAAATGTGAAACGCAAGAAAGGTGCTTCTTCAAAGTTTTTTCATACATGTACATAACGGATGTACCATCAATCTGCAAGCGAGAACTCGGCGACAGAAAAGGGAGTAAAAGTTCGCTAACTGAACATTTACTCTGTCGTAACGTTTCCTCGTGAAAATACACGCTTCCTGTCATTCTTTCGTTTTCCCGACGAGTCACAATGCAACAAAATCATGCAATTTATGGTCGCATTAGCGGAGAACGCGCGTCTTTCATCGTATCATCGTAGAATAGTAGAATCCAAAAAACGAATAGCAAATGAAAATCAATTGACCGTGAATGCGCGCTGTTTCGCTTGGACTAATTTTCTTTCTATTTTTTCTCAACAGTATATCAAATCACAATGACGAGAGAAATAAAAAACGTGCTATTATCAAAATCGCTGTTATCACAATGATGAATGAGAAATGATCGAATTAAAAACATTAATAACACACTATTATTGAGATAATTCAGATTGAATTTAGAACAAACAATCATGAACAAACATTTACGGATAAACACTCTGATGAAAAAATTTCGCTGAAATTATTCCACGTTTTGGAACATTTCAGCGAAATTGCTAAAAATTTATTGAATTTTCACTGAAAATGAATCTATCAGCTAACATACTAAAAAATCGTTGAAACTAAACTAAAATTACTCTGAAATTTCTCTGAAATTTTGTTGAAATTTTTTTGAATTTTTCAGCTAAAAATCGCTGAAATTAAACTAAAATTTTTCTGAAATGTTGAAATTTTGTCGAAAAGTGTTTCAAAACAGAATAATTTTAGCGAAATTTTCCACCAGGATAAAATGATAAAAATGAAACGAGCGAGTTAATAGCGAAGAGAAAAAATTGGTAAAATATAACTTGTATGTAAGTAGAATAATTTAATATGGATTTAAATATGGATTTAAATGATACATTTTACCAAAAAGTTTGGTTACTAATGTGCAATATTTTGTGATAACTTCTTTGCTTTTTCTGGCAATCCACACATACTGCCTTCAGGCAAGCACGTGTATAGTTTCAAGCAGCTGGTATATATAATGTACATTGTATTAAAGTGCACACCTGCCGTCGATAAAGTACCAAAATGAACAAGTTTTTATGTTCGTATGACGACGTTGTCTCATAATGAGATAATATTTTTTATTTTTCTCAATGAATCAATATGTGATACTTAAGAATCCTATTGATATTTCGGAAAAAATTTTATATTGTAAGTAAAAGATTAACAAAGCGAAAACATTTGATAATTCAAAAGAAATATACGAACGTCAAAATTATTTTCTGATAAATAAACAAGTTTTTTAGAAAGATTACTTATCATATCTTCCCAGACACAGCACATAATATTCATAAAATATTTATAAATATTTGTAAGACTTATTTGAAATAATTTGTGTGGTTTTAGATTACACAGATCATAAACATTATTTATCGTAAATATTATAATATATTTATTGTAAATGTTGTAGTAAATGCTATGAAAGTATTTAATAAGACATTAAAATAAAAGTAAAAAATAGTTACTATACATATTTATTTATATTTATATGTTATATTTATCATAAATATTACATAAAATATTTAGTCTGTATTTTAATAATATTTCAATAAAGCTTTATATAAAAAATGTCTAAAATATTTATATAACATGTCAAAAAATGAATAGTAATGAATTTATCATAAATATTCTGTGTTAAAGTACAAAAATCTCCTTCTCTCATAATTATTTCTTTTTTCATAAAATATGATCACCATGAATCAATTTACATTTGAAAACATCAATACAAACTCTTTTTCTTTTGCGTGATGGCCTATGAAACTATTCATTAAACAAGGTGCAGCATCTCATGTATTAAATCACATATTAAAGACCAGATAACTTTTATACGAAGCGTATTTTTTTCTCGAAATATATCTATTTGAATAAAGTGAACAAAAAAAGCCGTTCACTTCATTATTCGGACGATAGATTACGAGACACCCTGTAGAACCGGGAATATACTCCCCCGGGGTCAGACTCTCTTTCTTCTTTCGCTTTTATTCTGGGAACTGGTTTCGCCAGGCATCGCGTTGCACACTGTGTCCCCGTCTCGCGGAAATCATGATTAAATTACCGCGTGGAAAGAAAAGAAAGAATCAGTATAGAGCGGTGCGTCGCGTCGATACGCGCGATACGTTAACACACAATCACAAGATTAGGGCGAGTGCCTACGTTCATTGTGCGAAAACGAGTTATAATATTGGCCTTAATGTGTCGTAATAACAACAATGTATATATACTCCTCGGCACGTTACTCGGATGATGGCTTCATTATGCGAGATAAATGATAAAGACGAAATTTTTTAAATAAGATAACAAAGACGCGAGGCCAGTGAAAAGCGTCGTTGAGACGCGGAGATTAATTATTATTAATTGGCTGATGCAATTTCCAACGGTCGTTTCTACTAACATCGCAAATATTTAAGCAATTATAACTTCGTTAAAATTACAGATATAGTTTTCCTGATATTTATCTTCGAATAGATTTGATCAGAATTAACGATCTTTATCTTATCTTCTTTATTTTTTTTGTTAAAGTTAGTGACGATTATCAACAAAATAAAATCTCAAAGTGTCGTCTATTGATAATTGATTAATTTTTAACTGATTTTAAGAGACAGATAGATAACGTCTTATAAGAAATAATATTATCCGTAAAGTAATAATAATTAGATACGATAAAATTTGCATGCGTTACTTCCACGTCTAAAAATGAATCGACCATGACGAGTAAATGCAATTCTACGAACACTTCACAATCGACTATTCGATTTTCTCGCTTCCAAGGCAATCCTATCGCTACGTCATCTCGGGATTCCTCCTACGTATGCACATTGAATTCGAGAGGAAGATTACTACATCATTCGAAACTAATAGATAGACAATAAGATGAAATCTCCCAAGGATTTAATTTATAAATCCAAACTCTATATATTGCATATGAAAGAACAAATCTTTTCCATTTTTATAACAAAAATAAAACATGGATATAAATATATTTCATAAATATATTTCATAATTTTAAAATAAGCAATACAATATGTAAAAAATTATTTTTATCAGACAACTAATATTAATATGCACTTATTATCATATTACTAATACCACTAATAAAATCAGAAAAAAAAACACGTAAAGTTTTATCTAGACACGCCTTGCAGAATTTGTATAAATGACCATTGCTGATTCGGAATTTCAAATCATTGCGGTTAGTCATCACGGAAGAATATATGACTAAACAATATCTATTGATCAATAACAATATTAATTTGCTTCTTAAGTGAAATCACGCGACCACTAAAGCCGCTGTAACAGTTATTTACTAAATAACGTGTTATCTAGCGCACATGAGAGATAACGATTAAATGTTATTAAAATACATGCGCACGAAAGTTAGTAGTTAAATTCTTTTTTTAAAACTGTAAGTCGTGAACTGTGATAATTAAAATTAACGAACGATATAAATTTCTCGATATTATAACATTTTCCTCAATTTAATATTTAAATAAAAAGCACAGTAAAAGAAAGTATAAAATAATAATAATGCTATTTAAATATTGCGTTCATTAATTATAAACTATTCTGTTCTCAGTGTTCCTTAATTAATAATTTCTCTACTACCTTAAATAATTCTCATGCATAATTATATTTCTCTTGTGAACATGTGATGTTGAGAGGCGAGAGATTGTCTCACTGTATATGTATATGTATATATATATGTATAAGTTCATGACATTGACCTTGATCTCAATACTTTTTCGATAGCGTCATCGTTGTCGCAATTTCCAGAGACTATTCACATGCATTGTTATAAACTTATGTATAAACACTATTCTTATATATGTATATATAATTATACCGGCGAAGCATACCTTATACTAATAATAAATAAATTGCTAATGTGATGTGTGCTATCATATGACTGCATATGATTGCATAATCAAGGTACCATAAAAAGATATCGATAAAGATATATGCTTCAAAGTAACAACGTATAAAATACTACTGCATCCTTATATGCAGGATTCAATTTTATTTCCAATAAATTTATTTAAAATATTTATTTCAATTAAAGAAAAAATTAAAAAGTTATTTATTATTTTAAATAATTTCGTCTGATCTTTTTCTTACTTAATACTTTAAATAAGTGAACTTATTTTTTATTTTTTATTTTAAATTGTATCAGTTTTTTTTTCGATTTTGTATTTTAAATAATTTTCTGGAACCTATTTTATATTTTTTATTTTAAATAAATTGTCAGTTATGTTACCATCAGGTAAAAGTGACGGTGAGTAATGTGACGCGGTGTATATGTTTTTATCTGCCTGTTCTTGCGATGGTCACAATTCGCGAATTATCTCAAATATATAAATATTTTGTTTTATCATTTTGTGCTTCAACGTTCAGATGTTTTTTGTTTATAGTTTATTTTTGACTTCTTAAAGCAACTTGTCTGTTCTAAGGTTGATGATTATCCATTTATCCGAGTATCCGAGATAGAAGTATATCCGAGATAAAACATCTGATTAAAGCGGATCTTTCGAATCCGAATTTGTTTAAAGATATCAGATTAGATATCCGAACCATAAAAATTTAATGATTAAACCATTCGTTATTCGGATTTCGGATTTTGAACCTCTCATATCTTTCTCTATACATACAGGGTGTGTACGTACAGAGTGGGTATGAAGTATATGTATGAGAAAGCAAAAGAGAGTGAGGACGCGAGAGAGAGAGAGAGAGAGAGACAGAGAGAGAGAGGGGTGAGAATGTGGAAAAAGGACGAGAAACAGTGAGACTGAAAAATACAGACAAAAAGTGCGAGAAAAAATTTTATATATTTATTTAGATTTATATATTAATATAGGCTAAAGTATACTTAATTTAATTTTCAATATTCGGCTATAGAATCCGGATAATCACTATGGATACTCGGATACCCGGATATCTACAGATTTGAGCGAAATCGTCAACCCTATATCAAATATAAAATAAAATATTTTCAATAAATTTTCGAAATTAATTTCTTATTTCATAAAAAATAGCCTTCGAAAACTTATTTAAAA
>Ga0157363_1005805_pt1 | contig 11568 bp, 5 predicted proteins | sample AttsexASBM1_FD_111477 | JGI IMG/M metagenome (GOLD analysis project Ga0157363, IMG submission 111477) | Fungus gardens microbial communities from leaf cutter ant in Ribeirão Preto, State of São Paulo, Brazil - Atta sexdens ASBM1 | ecosystem: Host-associated > Fungi > Mycelium > Unclassified ...
TGTTTATTTTCTTCTCATAGAATTCAAAGAATTTTTTCAGAATTTTTCATTAACTTTTTAGTACTGCATTTTCTTATTGGCTACTATTTTTATCAACATAAGAAAATACGGTATTAAAAAATTCTGAAAAATTCTAAAAAAATTCTAAGAACTCTATGAGAAAAAAATAAAGAATTTTTGTTCCTTGCTATTTCTATAAAATTGATAGTATTTGAGTAAAATATTATTGAACGGCAATTTTTAATAATTAATATCTCGTTAACCGTTGCGAAAATTGCATAATGATAGAGGATCGATTCAATTTAGTCCGCTCTATTTACACAAACGCGCTCGACAAAAAATTGTGGGACACCTTGTATATGTATACAGAGTTTGGCAAAATAAAACATCGCAATATCTCGAAAATTAAACACGGCAGGGAAAAATGTTTCAGACAAAAGTTATGATTCAAAGACAAATAATGATGAAATTTTTTTCAAAAAGATCAATTTTTCAAGGTTACATGGAGATTACCTCTTTTTTTAATGGAATGATATGATTTTTTAATGGAATGATATGATTTTTTTACACAGTTATGGTTCTTCTAATTATTCTGGATATAAAAGTTTTAAGGTAATGATACCAAAAACCCAATACAAGATATTTACAAGATATTTTATATTATATTTTGGCATTATTATATTTACATAAAGTGTTAAATAACTCATAAACTTTTAATTAATATTTTTACAATCGTACCTTAATATTTTTATATACAGAATAATGAGATGAATCAATTGATGGAAAGAAAACAGTACTTATTTAAAAAATTATCCTTTTTGCATACATATTTTTTTTAAAGCAACTATGTGTTTTCTTTCCACTAGTTGATTCATTTCATTATTCTGTTCATAAAAATATTAATGTACAATTATAAAAACATTATTTGTTTATGAATTATTTAATATTTTATGTCAATATATGTCAGAAGAAATTATAAAATATCTCGTAAACTATTAGTTTTTTATATCATTTTATCATACTTTTATATGCAGAATAATTAGAGGACCATATTGTGTAAAAGAATCATACTCTTCCATTAAAAAAATTGATTTTTTAATGATTTCATTATTATTTGCCCTTCGAATCGTACAACTTTTCGCTTAAACATTTTTCTCAACCATATTTAATTTTCAAGATATTCCGATGTTTTGTTTTAGGTGCCCCACTTTCCCTAACGGAACGTGATGTACAGATATTCGATATTCCTACGGAATGTACGATGATTATCTATAAAATACTCAGAGTAATCATGTAACATTTTTGTAATATTATTTCTCATATGTCCTCAGGATGTGCACAAAATATAATAGTTAATCTTTGTCTTATGCTAAATTATGTGTGCTTATATTTAATGTAGAATCAAAATATTTATATAATATTCTTGCTCTATATCCCGCGTATTCATTTAATATATTTTCAGAAAATTTTCAAAATATAAGTTTTCAAAATATAAGTTTTGAATAGTCTGTTTATAAAATCGGTCTTTTTCAAGAATGTTTTAAGTTGCTGGGGATGCGGTTTTATGATAAGTGCTGCCTTAAAATGCACCTGTGCAGTGCACAACTTGCACATTTGAGATTTATTTTTTGTTTTTATGACTCGCACACACTGCTGAACACGATAACGCTTGCCGCACAATGGAAGTTGGTGCAGTAGCCAATCATTCTTTCGCTTTTCGGGAACCATTAATGACTTCTGGACACTGAACGCGGAAATGCTTGCCACGTGGCAAAATACGATGCAATAACCAATAAACATTTTATAATAATTCAATTACTAACGATCAAATAAACGAGCAATATAAATTTTATTGAAATATTTAATATTAATTTAACAATTTATCAATATAAGAATATCAATATATAAATATAGAAGATTCGGCTACAAAGAGCCTTTGCTAGTATAACTAAATAAACATACTTTTCACTTAACAACTATTTCAAAACAAAGAAAATTCCATGTCAATTTTGATGATAATTGATGGTAAATCATGTCAATTTTTCTTCAAAAGATGCCCATAATTAAAAATGCAAAACAAATTACTCATTTAACGGCGAGAATTACGTTTAGTCCCATAATATAAGAATAATTTAACGATTGATTTACCTAAATCAAAAATATATATAAATTTGTAAGAATTTCTGATTCTAAAAGAACTATAAAATATTTACATGATGATGTGAAAACGATTTCCTCCAAAATTTTTCGATATGTAACGACATTCGTTTAGTTACAACAGTGACGAAATATAACATTATGTCCATGGTTCCCACGGATGATTGAGAATATATACTATGATTATGATTGGTAGGAGAATACAAAGTTTTCTATTTGTTGTTTTTAGTTGAAATACATTTCATATTCATTCAATCTGTATTTTAAGAGATTTCTCTCAAGATGTCGAAATAAGAGGCATTAAACAGTTCAATATCTTTAGTTCGATTAATACGTTTTTTGTACTTTTATATGAATTATTTCTAATATCATTTCTAACCTTTTATGATAATATTATATTCAATGTCTAAATTTTTTGTGTTTTCAATCAAAATTGTAGTTATGTTCTATTATGTGTTCAGAGTGATATTACTGAGTGTTTTGAAGAATCTAATTTATATTATTTATGTATTCTTTTACTCTTGTTTGTCTTTTTCATTGGCTTACATATGTAATATCACAGTTTTTACAATCCTTAATCTTATCATTACATGATTTTTCCATAAGATCATTCATAATATCTTTTTGTATTTCGATAAATTTATTTTGTACTTTGATTATTAATCGATCTAAGCCCAAAAATAGTCATTAGTTTATTAAACATTGATGTGATTGATTTTGAAAACTCTTTTACGGAATTACCAAGAGATTATAATTTTATAATAATACGGTTATCATCTGCTTTTTAATTATGATTTAAAAATTTTGATTTAGTAACTGAAAAATTTTTTATCCTTTTATTAATTGTATTGAAAATCTATAGGAGTGCGCGATTCACAAATCGAAAGCACTTGATTATGTCCTAAATGTGGGTCAATGTCGACATAAGATGCTATTATCCGATTTGAGATTATGCATCCGTCGATCCTCTTTTAAGTCAAGGAATTTAATCCTTTCGACCAGAGATTAGACCTGTATGATTTTTGTCTAGATGTAGTGAATCGGAAGGGTGGCGAAATAAATGATAATTATTGTCTTATTGGTTTTAGATAAGAAAAAAGATAATTCGTTACATTTATTTACTATGATATACGTATATATTTATATATGTATGTGTCTGTATGTATACACTTATATACGCTGACAATAATAATGCTAAAATTAAGCTAATAACTAGGTTTTTTGTCTATGAGTGTGTATGTGTGTTTATGTGGGATGAGGAGATGTGGTCAAGAGGAAGGAGAACCTTGCAGATTCGACGAGGATTTCAAGAAATTGAAAAATCTCGAAAAATCTGTTGTCTTCAGAAGAGATGGGGGAAAAAAAGAGAGAAGGAACTGCGGGCTGTGGAGAGTCTACCAAAGTAGGAGAATAAGAAGGGGAAGGAAATTCAAGATCTAGAGATGGAAGGGAAGGAGGATCGTCCTCTATTATCCACTGCAGAGATAGCTGAAAGTGGAAACTTCTCTTCAGTAATTTGAGGTTTATGAATTTGTTCTGTTGTTTATGGCTTTGTTGAACTGAGTATGGGCCTCTTCTGAGTTGAAAATTCTCGACTGGATTTTCACGATTATCGAGGAAACTCCTTTTTTCTTTAGTGCTTCGACTCGCTTCCTTCGACCCGCGCGATTGCTATATACATTAGAAATCTCCCTTTTTATTTAAGGAAGTACAATATCGAAATTGATGAAGAGTATTTACATTGGAAGAGAAAGGAAAGAAAAAAACAAATAAATAAAAGAGAAGATTTGAATTATTCGAAGCGCCTTATCTCTTCAAGGGATAATAGAGACCGAGAAATGAGTGAACTACTCAAAACGTTTTACTGCTCTAAATAATCCGATAGAAAGGTAGAGAGGGAGAAAGAATTTATAAGATCGTTTTACCGATTCATGTAATCGGAAGGAATAAGTAAGATTCACTCGAAGCGTTTTATTGCTTCAAGAATCAAGAATAATAAGGAAATGTAATTACTCAAAGCCTTATCGCTTCAAATAATCACGAGAAGCGTTTTACTGCTTTGTGTAATAAACAGAATAAGGAAATGTAATCGCTCGAAGTGCTTTACTGCTTCAAACAATTACGAGAAGTGCTTTACCGCTTCGAGTAATCACAATAGAGAGAGAATTACAAGAAGTGTTTTAGCGCTTCATGTGATCAGAAGAAATGAGTATAACTTGCTCGAAATGTTTCAGTAATATAATTAATTGCTTCGAACAAATATGAAATGGGAGAGATTATTATTTAATTTATGAGAGAGTCTGAAGAAATGGATAGGGGGGTAGAAAAACAGAAATTTTTGTGATGGTTTGTTTCACACTAAATAAAAATGCTTCCGACGTATTGGGGAATTACTCATTACATCTGCGGTTGAATGGAAGATAACGGTGGCGAATCCCTCAGATGATCGGATCGAAAGACGAGCTGATAATGCTAGCCCTTGATGAAATTGATCTTAAAAGTTGAGGGAGACCTGCTTAAGAAAGATGTTTAATACGATCGATCGAAAAAACTTCACGCACTATGGTTTCAAAATTACAACGGAACTGGTGGTGTGTTACTGACCGACTGCCTGACTGACTGCTTTTCCAAAGAGTTTGGATGGATGATTCATCTCTTTTTTCCAAAAGTTTTCCAATTATTTCGAAAGAGTAGGAGTGATTAATATGTTTTCGTTTTATATGTGAGTCAGAAAAAGACTTATCTATGAGTCATAGAGCCAATACACGTGCTTTCAATTGAACACTAATAATTATTTTCCTTTATTGATGTCTAGTCATTTATAATAATCAAAAATCAATATTCGATCCTCCATTCTATTGACCCCATTATTTGCATTTGAGAGAAAAACAGATTTTCTCCACGAAAAAAAAGAATCGTGAAGTCGTCAAGATGTAACAAAACTAATGACTACTTTTGGGCTTAGGATTAATAATCTAAACAAATTTATCAAAATAAAAAGAGATATTACGGAACCATTTCGGAAAAATCATGTAGTGTATAAGATCAATTGTAAAATCTGTGATGCTACATATGTGAGCCAATCAAAAAGATTACAAACAAGAATAAAGGAACATATCAATAATATAAAATTAGATTCTTCAAAACATTCAGTAATATCTGAACACACTCAGTAATAATAGAACATAACCACAATTTTCATTGGAAAAACACAAAAATTTTAATCATTGAATATAATTATCATAAAAGGTTACTATTAGAAATGATTCATATAAGAGAACAAAGAAACAGTATAATCGCATTAAAGATATTGAACTGTTTAATGCCTCTTTCGACATCTTAAAAGAAATCTCTTAAAATACAGATAAATTGAACGAATGAAATGTAATTCGACTAGAAACAACAAATAGAAAATCTTGTATTCTCCCACCAATTATAATGATAAGTGTATATATATTCTCGATCGTGGGAACGGTAGACATAATGTTACATTTCGTTGTAACTAAACGAATAGTCGTTACAAATCGAAAAATTTTGGAGGAAATCCAAAAATCCAAAAAAATCCGTTTTCACACCATGTAAGTATTCATTTTATAATCCTTTTAAAATCAAAAATTCCTACGAATTTATATTGTAACCGTCCTCACGAATGACGACACATCGTCGCATGCTCTATGACTTCTTCTAACTTAAAAGAATTTTTAGATAAAATAAATGTAAGATCTCAATCAGATAGTTTTCACAATTATTAGAGCTTCTCACTGAACAAATTTCATCAGGCATCAGGCACGAGAGAACGTATCACTCTTTCAATAATTTTTATCTACGTTAAATTAGTTGCTCACAATTAATTCACAACAGCAACAGAGGTGGGTTGGAAAGGTGAGGAAGTTGTCGGAGGACAAGAAGGATAGGAGACAAGAATCATACAATACATAAATTAATAATGATATAGATAATAATTATATTTAATGAAGCCGATTTACAATCAGTATCTCCGTAAGCCTAAAATCTAATATGATCTACTTCCGCGGCCTACAATGATAACAGTGTTCTAACGCCGATTTAACGGTCATACTTTATATCGAAAGATCTTAATTTTCTGAACGATCACCTTCGGAGGTGGCTAAGGTATGACAACTAAATATTCGCGGAATCCAGCGATGGCGTCCAAGCACTCGTATTCTTGACAAAGTGTGTTACCTGAGAGGGTAAATTGGAATCTAGTCAATAATTCGAGCACCCGATACAATTATCATAATCGACTCGGCGACACAAGAGGTACAGAACAAAACGGAAAGTAACTTAATTATGGCAAGAGAGGCGAGCATGAATCGACAGCTAATAATTCTCTTAATGACAAAGCTGGACGGATGGCACGTGTCCCATAATTCCACGGATTCAAATGGCGGTTACTAAATCAACTGCTTGCTTCTACGCGAGTTTTTCATGCGCGATCCAACTGATGCTACAAACCCGATCGGCAGTTTTACAAAGATGGCAGCGTTCGTCTCACCCCAAGATCCTGACGCTCTCCGATATCCTCGACGACAACCTCTATTCGATAAAATTTGGTGCTCTCCATAATTGTTGCGACGTGCGTCCTTATACAATATTCTTGGCCCGGCCACAGAACGAAACGAATAAATGCCGGAAACTTTCTGCGAATTCACGCAGACCAATTCCCCCTCGGAACCATGTCACGCGCCGATTGGCGCCTGTCAATCACGCAGTTCCGCGTCTCATATAGATCCTCGCTGCAAATCCTTGCGTCTTAGAGTGCGCAATATAAATTTCCATGGACTCCCGTTTCGCCGTTTAGCCCTTAAGTTATTCAGGCTGGAACGAGATGTCTCGGCAGCTCCTTCATCGGCTCCATGTCGGGGTATTTATCTCTCCGACTGGTGGTTACATTGCTGGCGACTGGAAGTTTTCCGCCTTTCATCCTCCATTCTGTAATTGGCATGTGATATAACAAAATTCAGGGCGGCAGCAAATTGTAAAACAAATATATGAAGCGAATTCTAAGAACCTGTCCAAGCTCTCTGGCGAGGTCCCGAAAATCTGGCATTGCACCTTCATCTTTCTTAATGTAGTGGTCATTCTTCTTCCAGCGATGAGTGAGATACACAAAATAATATTTCAAATATCGAGCATAGCTCACTGACGACTCTAAATCTAAATGCGTGATCAACTATTGGAAGAAATAAATTCTGAACAAAAGAAATACACAAAAGTTAGATAAACGAATAAATAGCGCACGCTCACACGTGCGCTCGCACGCGCTCCGAGTTGGGAGGACGCAAGATTCTCCGCAGACACTCCACGAAAGTGACGGACAAAAATTGTTTATTTGGTCATTGATAATTGAATTGTTTTGCTATGCAAACTTCGAGCGCTTTTTATTTATATTCTTATTTGTTATTAACATTTTAGGAGCTGTAAGTTTATTGGCTACCGCGTCGCATTTTTCTGCGCGGTAAAAGGGCCCGCATATACCTTCCATAATAGTAAAACCTTCCATAAAACGTATCATAAGAATCAGCCAATCACGATCGAGAATTCTTTGAACTTTTAATTCTGATTCTTATAGTATGTCTTATGATTACTGTTATGGAAGGTGTGGGCCCCCCTAAAGTGTAAGATAAACCAATTAAGATATTGCTACGTTATCTGATGGAAATAGAAATAGCAATAAAATTATCCATAAAACAAATTTCAATCGATTATATATGTATTTGTTTCACTTGTATATTTGTTTGCACTGTGTGCACCAGTTCAGAGAGTAGGAACCATGGTGGAAATATACAAGGTGAACCATTGCGCATAATGGCAGCATTGAGAGCGTGGCTTAAAATTTCGACCAATCAATTGTTACCTAAACGGAGATGCTTATGATTTTATTTTTTACGTTAGAAACAATTTAATTTCAATGTAATTTTTTTAAATTAATGGAAACAGTAGTTATTACCATACATAACCTTAAAATTGTCATCTCTGCGACAAGCCTCCAACCATTTCAATCGCAATTCTTGATCTTTAGAGAATGAGAAGTATTTCACATTCTTATTAAAGACATAATTTATGTGGTTTTTATAATTTTTTACGAAAAAATTCGGCATATTGACACTTTTAAGATACGACGATTCGACACGATGGCAACACACGGCAACATTCAGTGTCGGCCATATTGAATTTTGCATCTTGGGTAAAAGCTGATTGGTTCTCACTACTTTTGAACGATTGCATATCCACTAGAATGGTTCACCTTGTATATTTCCATCATAGTAGGAACAAAAAGCAGACTTTTGCTTGCGACGGCCCTGCATGCATGTACATATTTCCCGCGTTTTTCGCGATAGGTAGTACTAGGTACTGTGATGTGACATTTTCTATCCGTCACAAGGATCATATGACCCGACTGGAAAGCGCAACTCTAGCATCCTGTGTCCTTCCGTTTTTAGGAGGTGGACATCTTTTTTTAATGTTATTCCGCTTATTTCATGTCTGTTTCATGTGTTCGTGCATCCTGCAGATTTTCTGGGTCTGTTTTTGTCTTTCTTTTCCGTTCTATCGTATACTGAGAGTTTTTACAGGATTGACGATTTCTTACGATTCTTGTGAGTTTTGCGTCGTATCACTAGATTATGAAGAGAGAAGACCAGGATCGAGATAGAAGAAGAGAAAGATTGAGATGATTGTCGGAGGCACCCAGCATCATACAAGGAAAGTGACGCGCAGGTGATATCGCTCCATATTTTAATATTTTTTGTTTCGTTTCGAAATCTATCATCCTATCATAAAATATACAGGCGAATGTCGCAAAAGAATAACGAGCAGTAATAAGGGATGGCCACTCTACGCTCACCTGGCGAGAGATCCCGTGAGAGAGCTCTTGGAGACCTCCCTTGAACGGATGGAGCTAAGGTCATAAGTAAAGACGCCCAGCTACTGGACCGTCACTGAGATGCGAGTCTCCCGCATAACGAAGATTTGAGAGTCTCCTTAGCGAATAGAATCCGATTGCCAAATTCCACGCGCAAGGACGCAGGATACGTGATTGACATGCTATTCGTGGAGCCCGCAGAGCCGCGAGCCAATTAGGCGACGGTAAACTCCCTCCCCCCTCCCCCATAAGAAGTCGCCTCTGTGCTCCCGGAAATATCAGAACCGGCACTTATGCTGTGGCGAGCAAACCAAATATACGTGTAAGGAACTTAAGACGCTGAAAGCACACAATTATTGGCGAGGATCTAAGATCTATCGTGATGAGACGAGCAGTTGAGCTGTAAGATCGCTAATTCCTATGTCAGGGAGGCGCGTATAACTTTTGTTGTCGGTTCTCGCATATAAGACGCATATATTGTAATTGCGTCAGATTTCTCGCATTAATAGTGTATAAGCACGCATCCCTCGACTATACGTTACGATATTCTCGAGATAATAACTTTCCGCGTCCGCCGAAGTCACAGCCTGGTCATTTTCATTGAGTATTGTCGCGTAATAATTATTTGTCTCATCTATATCGGAATTTTATATCTTAGTGTTCTTGCATTCTCTTTTACTGTCCGAGATTCCGTAAGATGGTTCGAGATCCTCGCGGAGCACAAGATCATGCCGTGTTTACTGTAGCACAATAACCATTTTCTTATCTCGGTAATCAAAGTATCGCTTGTGTTGCAAGAATTGCTCTTAAGTGGTATGAGCTCGCACTATCAAGAATTTTTATAATTGCTTCGTATTATTGAGAGCAAAACGAGGAAAACGCGTGAAACTGTTCTAACGTTTTTCTACATGTTTTCACATGCTAATATCGTGAGCTTATCGAACGTATAATCGAAAGAATGTCGGAGATTAATAGAATATATTTCTTAATTCTTTTTGTTATTAATCACTGCGTCATTTATTGCAGTCATCTATCATTTCTCCAAACTATCCTGTCAGCCACGAACCGCCCCCTCTGCCATTCCCGGAGCTGAACAGTCGGTTACGAGAGCCATCGGCGTTCGTACTTTGTTAGGACTTTGTCGTTTAGAAAATATTTCGATTGATTTCAGGAAGAATGGCACGCTCTCTCGTGCCTGGCGCTCAATTATCGATTTCGCGATCTAAAGTTGTATACGGAAGTGATCGTACAAAAAAATCTTTTCTGTCGTTTTAAGGCCTAAACAAATTCTAAAATAATAAATTGTGAAAACATTAAAGATTAAAGATTAGATCAGCTGCGAACGCACGACGAAGTTGCACCACATTCGTGAGTGTAGTACATAGAAGGTGCTCGACCATCGTGTTTCGCACATGGTTTTATAAAATTAAAGCTATTTTCAGGTCGTTTCTTATTTTATCGTTTTAAATGTACATAAAGTATTGGAAATATTTATATAAATAAATTATATGCTATTTTTTAAATTATATTTGATTATGTATCATAATAGTATAGTAATTATAGCTTATAGATGTGAAGTTATCTTGATTTTGATAACGATGTAAAAAGTGATGTAATATAAAGGTAAATATAAAAGTAAATATAAAGCATTTAATATCGAAAATATCTGAAAAATATGCTAACTTTTATAATTTAAAAGTTATGATAACAATTAATCCCAGTTGCACCAATCTTATTTTGACTTTAAGCGAGACTTAAAATTCTTTCTGTTTCGTTTTTAAAGCTGAAAAGAGACAAGAATGAAGAGAGTTTTAAGTCTTGCTTAAAATTAAAGCAACGTTGGTGCAAGACGGGCCTTAGACTGTTTAGGATTGAATTCTTTATATTCGCTACATTTTCAGTGATTAAAGATGACTTGAGCTCATTCTTGAAAAGAAACGTATACGAAAAACTAGAGAAATACTACAATAGTATATGTGACATTACAGTATTTTCCTACTTTATACGTTTCTTTTCAAGAACAGGGGCCTTGTACAAGTTTGATGATAAATTATTAAAAACATTTAACAAATATATATTATCTACTTTAATATTGACGAATTTGCACTAATATAAAATTGTTATTTTACAGGATTTATCAGAAATTTGCAACGTATATACATAAATATATATATATTGGGAGTACAAATAAGTTTCCACTGTTTTTTATCAAAAATTAAGCATTCATTGTGAAAGAACGGTACATAATGTTTTATTCAAAGTAATGGCCATCGCTAGCCACTATTTTTTCCCATCTTTCTGGTAACATGTGGATACCGCGTCGGAAGAACACTTCATCTTTTGAGGCTATCCAATCATCAATACAATTTTTGGTATCTTCATATGATGTAAAGTGCTGCTCAGATAGGCCATGCGTCATCGGTCGGAACAAATGGTAGTCGGAAGGAGCAATGTCTGGAGAATACGGCAGGTGGGGAGAACTTCCCATTTGAGTGTTTCTAAGTAGGTTTTGACCGGCGCCGCAA
>Ga0157363_1005806_pt1 | contig 11566 bp, 9 predicted proteins | sample AttsexASBM1_FD_111477 | JGI IMG/M metagenome (GOLD analysis project Ga0157363, IMG submission 111477) | Fungus gardens microbial communities from leaf cutter ant in Ribeirão Preto, State of São Paulo, Brazil - Atta sexdens ASBM1 | ecosystem: Host-associated > Fungi > Mycelium > Unclassified ...
TAAAAAGAAAAACATTTATCAAAAATAATTATTTCTACAATTATAAATGAGATAATATAAAGACGATTACCTTGGATTTTTCTGCAAAAATTTCCTCGTGCTGATTCTACACGCATTTTGTGCGTTGCCAGTCGGGCATAGAGACAATTAAAACAAAGGCTGCTTTCCTTTTAAGAAACACAGTCGACACACTTGACACTATGATAGAATTCGAGATGGTTTCGCGGAATACCGAGTGGATTAAGGTGGAGATCCAATCAAAAGTTGTGTCCTTTTTTGCCAAATTCTAATTATAGGAGCTCTATTTCAAATTCGCTCACTTTTGTAATTTTCACCTCGTTTCAAGATACAGAATCGATTCCTTGATCTTAAGAATTATATAAAAGAAGCAAACAGAATTTTTAAAGACAAACAAATAATGATGATATTCTTGATTGATATATAATAATGTAGAATACAATAACGTAGAAAATTAATTACTTTTGATTCAATAATAAACTTAGTGAAATCTTGAAAAATAGCCGAAGTCAAAAACATATAAGATGTTTTAAAACTCAATTTTTGCGTTATGATTTTAAAATTAAAGTACACATGACATTTTACGATTTGTTTTATTTTATGAATTTCAAGAATGTAAAACATTCACAATAAATATAAAAAAAGGGAAAATTTTCCTTTAATTGTGCTGAAATCTTGTATAAAAAACAACATTTTCTTATAATATTGAACAATATTTCATTTTTACATAAAATAAAAAAATTCTTCTGTATAAAAATGTTCCATACTTTGTTGATATTACCATTACCTCAAAGTAATAAGTTTATATCAAATATTGTTTGGATAATTACTCTATGTGCCTGCTTAAACAATGTGCTATTCTTTAAAACACATTGCTCCATTAGGCACAAATTACAATTAGAAGAAATAAAAGTAATAGTCATAATAATAATAATTTTATGTATTGTGTTTTATCGTATAATATATATTATAAAATATATATAATTTATAAAAAATAATTTATCTTATTTCTTAATTGATATTATATAAACATTTAAAAAATGTATTGTACAATATTTTATATATATATATATATATAATATACACTACTGTTTAAAAGTTTGAAGTATCTTTAAATTTTAAAAAGAAAGTTAAATCAATTTTATTTATTGTCAATGTAAGTCTACACAGTTTTTTATCGTTTCAATTATAAATTTTATGTACATTCAAGAATAAAAATTGATATTTTTAATAATATAATTATGTCATAAGAATATCCAGATCATGCGAGTGATTGAACACACATCGCATGGATATCTATATCATACGGATTCCCATTTTATATAAATACCGCTACATTAGCACTCTTATCGATATTGATATACCAAATTTTATAATTTAACCTAATCAAATCTCTAATTAATAAAAATATTCAAAAATTAATAAAGACTTATAAATCTCATTTAGAAACAATTTTGGACAGTTGCGTTTGGTGTTTAGATGTATTTCATTCTATCCTTATTATTCATTATATGCAGAAAAAAGGTAGCAGCTTACATTCAAACACTGAACAGTCTTATTAGAAAAATTTTATCTTATCTACATACTTATTTCTATTTGACTTATATTTATAATTTGAATTTATCTTATTTAGATCCCTATTTCTATTTGACTTATATCTATACCATCCAAAATGTCTTCACGCTCATCTTTTAAATCTTCTGCTCTTTGCAATATTAAAAGCTGTAATTTACCAATTTAAGTAAGAAGAACATAAAAGTAGTAAGTATTTTCTTATAGATTATATGACTTACTTTTGCAGCAGCTATAATTTGCGTGACTATTTTATTACTTAAATATGGAATATTTTTCTTAATTTCCTTAGAATCGGCTTTCGCTATAGATTGTAAAGTTTTATAACCGGCTTTGTACAATTGACGAGCTCTACCCTGTAATAAAGAATGATAAAATGATTGGTAGTGCACGCGTGCGTGCGTGCGTGCGAGTATAAATCATTTGATCTTTAAATACTTGAACGTAATGTACTAATAATAATTAGCTTACTATTTTAACTGATGGAAGTTCCATCAATTTTTCTAGTTCTAATGGACAACAATAAGATAGTTTTTTACTGAATGTATTTAACATTTCAGTAAATGCCCAAAACTCAGGTAATTCCTATAATATAAAAGATTGATATATTTTTTAAGATTGATAATTTATATATAATTTAAATTTTTCTATTATATTATATTCTCTCATCATATTATAACTATTAAGCTAATAACTCATTTATTTACCTGACAAAATCTGACCACAGAAGATGCGAACATTGAAACCGTATTTAAAAGACTTTGTATAATACCTCTATTAACTTGATATTTCTCAGCAACAGAATAAACTGTATGATGATTCCATAATTCATGTACTATTAGTGTCACATAAAATCTGTGAACTACCCTCTTCTCGATAAACTATATAAAATTAAATTTTCTTTTCTAAATAAAATAGTGCGTTTAAGTATAATTTCACTTATTTGATAACAAACTGACCTTAGGTATTATACCATCACGTATTTTATTAGCCGCAGCTTCTGTTATTCCAAGAAGTCTAGCAACTTGCATTTGACTTTCAGTTAACTCCATTATCTTGAACAATATAAAATATTTATGGCAATACTTACAATATTGATATATAAAAATACAGATAATATTATAATATTACCACATCATAGTAAATACTGCCGATGGGAGTGATTTGAGATATACTATCATAAGGTGTGACAAGATATAAAAGATGTAGATTATCAATTAATATTAAATGCTTCTGAGCTGTTTTTAAATCCTCATACAATGTATATGCAGTTTTTAAATCAATCGGCCCTGTAACAAATCTTTATGAAGTATATTATGAAGATGTTTGAATATATCAAAAATAAATAAAAACTTGTTACCTTTCATTGCAGCTTGTCCCAAATCACAAAGCTGAAACTCAGTTTCACTTGTAAACGTGACTGTTTTTACTCCCTTTTTAACTGACAAATTCTTCTTACACGTTGATGTTTGAGATGGAATGACGACAGTTACATTAGGATTACCAGTATTACTATCTTTGCTCTTTACTTTTATTATACCACATTTTAATAATGCTGTTATTGTTTCATCTGTTATTGTTTTTAAATTAACGCCTATTCTATTTTGTTGAATACTGAGTAATGTTGCAGTTGTTAATTTATGCAATTCAGATCTAGTTGACGCTATGTTTAATTGTATTGCACTTAGAATCAGATTGTTCAATCCCTTGTTATTTTCTATGTATAAACTGCTCAGCGAGTCGTCCATTTGAGAAGTCAAGAGATCTTTTACCTATAATGTAAGTTATGTTTTAGCTTTTAAAATAATTAATTATACTTTAATTTTAGTCTACTTTACAAATTCTTACTTTACTGATCTCGGACTTTTTACAGATAAGTATACTTTCTCCTAAAACTCCCATACCAGCGCGACCTGCTCGACCAATCATTTGTTTGTATCTACTTAAATTTAAAAACTGATTACCAACATAAGGACTACGTAGTATTACCTAATAAAAGACAATATTATTAACAGCTGTAATAATATTAGTCATACATTATTATTATATTAATGATTTAATTACCCTCCTTGCTGGCAAATTAATACCAGCCGCTAAAGTCGACGTGCAACATATTACACATAGAGTATTTTCTCTAAAAGCATCCTCTATTAAGCGCCGTTCTTCAGACGTAAGTCCAGAATGATGGTAGGCTATGCCAAGTTTGATAGTTTTTTGCAAAATAGAGCATAATCCTTCTTCAGTTTTAAGTGCATTTAACAAGCTCATCTTTTCGTTTACTTTGTAATTATACAAATCCCTAAAATAATGAAATTTGGATATTTATAATACGCTATATATTTTTTAACTTACAAGGTGATGTCAAAAGAATAAAAGTCATCAAATAATGTCCTTAACATCAATAAGATACATCATTAAAACGTCATCTTGCTTAAGTTAATACATACTTATAAGAAAAATTTAAAATAAACATGATAAAGTCTTACTTAGATAAAATTTTGGCTAATAATAAAGCCAGATTTTCACAATTTTTACGACTTGAGCAGAATATAAGGCAGGAATCATTTGGCACTACTTCCATTATCAAACCTCCAATTCTGTCTGGATCTAGTATTGCTACATCATCTGAGTACTTGATAATAAAATTATATTATTTGACATTATCTTTTATGCAAAGATCTTGTAAAGTAAAACTTTTGATTATATCACCTTGTAATCATTGGTGCTCATATCTATCAATAATTCTTCATTATTCAAGTTAATTACCCACATATCATTTTCACATTTTATATATTCTGTTATTTTAACTGGTCGAAAGTTTTGAGAATATGTATCTGCGTTAAGAAATTGCGCGATTTCTTTTAAATTACCTATTGTCGCGCTCATCCCAATTAAGCGTATTATATCTATAAAAAATAGATATTTCATTAAAAAGCAATTTTTAGAAAATATTTGTATTTCCTAGAATTCAATTGTGTATCACACTTAATGAAAATAAAAGAGAGCAAATTCATTAAAGATGTTGATCAATGGAATTATAAATATTCTAATAAATTCATTTTTGTAATTTTCGATTAAGTTGTGATATACAATCGAATTTCTAAATAATTTCACTTAAATATCTGTAATTACCACTGAAGAACATTATTTTTGTGAGTAGCCCTTCTAACGTGGCTCCTCTTCCAGATTCTCCAAGCAGATGTAATTCATCAACAACTATAATACCAATCTAAAATTTTTTTCTGTATTACAATAATACAACCTATATAATATATAACTGCAATAATTAGTTATTAATATTTCAGCTTACTTCAGTTAAGCGTTTCGTTTCTATTAAATTATTTATAAGTCCTAATGCTTTCTCTATGGTACATATGTAAAGACTGTTTTTCCTTCGCCGTTTAATTGGTGGATAACGTCCTTTTGTACTAGCATATTCTTCGATTAAAAAACCTAATTTTAATGCTAATATAGCCATTGATTGAACCTGCATGTATAAATTTATGAGCTCAATTAATATACTACACATTTATATATTGTATTTTATTTATTATTTATATATATATATAATATTATATTATATTAATATACTGCAATTAATATATCACACAATCGCTTTTTCTAATATATCAATTTCAAAGTGGCATGCCTTTTCTTGTACCAAAGCCACATATGGAAGTATAAAAATGGCATTTTTTTTGTTACATATAATCTCCCTGAACATTAATATCTCTGCAACCAAAGTTTTGCCGCCACTTGTTGGCAGAGCATAAATTAAATTCTTTTTGGTTTTAATAGCCAATTTTAATAATTCGTCTTGCCATTCTGTATAAAATAATTAACATTAAAAATCATTCTTATTTCTTATAAATTCGACTTATATATTATTGTGAACTTACGATATAATTCACAAATTCCCTTGACTTCTTGTATCAATTTTTTCACAGTATCTGGTAAACCGTAAAATGAAGAATAATTTGTGGAATTTGTTTCATTTTTTGCCTCTTTTGGTATTAATACATCATTAGAAAAACGTAGTTTTTTTTTTAAGCTTTTACATTCATTTAAGGATCTAGATTTAGTTTTTAAAATTGGTGAACTATCTTTATCATCCTTTTTAAAATCATTATCTTTCAAAGTATCGTCACCAAAGTTTGTGATATGCAAATACGATGCATCCATTAATTTATCTTGATGTAATACATTTTTATGCAATTGATCTGCTTTTTCCACATTTTGATTTACATTGTTTAAGTCAAACCTTGTATCCTCTTTGTAAAATGTATCAAATATATCATAATTGCTTATATTATTGCAACTCTCTGAATTAATTTCTTCCTCATTCTGTGAATCAAATTGAGCAAATATTTGATTCATTAAGGTTTTGTCCTGCCATTCATTCACGTTAGGAGACACACTGAATGATATTTTGGAGCTAGCTGTTGCATTGGTTGCAACGCTTTGCAACGACTCTTTGGAAACTTGTGCCGTCTCATTGTGTTCTTGGAAGGACTGGCGAGTATCTACTGAAACGTATAATCCATTGTCAGGTTCTATATTACATAATAACGTATTATCTAGCAGTAACAGGGACTCAATGGCACACGGCGACTTAGACCTTCCATTGTTATTCAATGATATTTGGCGGTTTTCTTTACCATCATTCAATGCTTCCATTTAACAAATTAATTCTGAAAGAGAATTTTCTTATTTATATTCATAGTATCTCATTCCATTAAATGAAATGCTAAATAATTAATTTTATACCTTGTAGTACAATATCAGACAGCAACTCTAAAAAATAATCCTTCTGATCAAACAGCTGTCACAGTTCAAATATCGTAATATCGATCACTCGACTCTCGTAATGATGTCCATACTCCGCTCTCCGTGGTGTGCGTTCAAAATCATAACCTGTTGCAATCTCTCGCGACTTTGAGTGATTTATACGCACTTCTTGTAATTTCTAAAGCCGGAAAGGTCAGGTTTCTTGCGGTACGCATCCCGTTTACAGAACAAAATGCCGAAGAAGAAAACTGGGCAGAGGAAGAAGGCAGAAAAGCAGAAACTTCGGCAGAAGGAGATCAGAGCTGCCAAGGAGCAGATTGACCTGGCCAAATTTCCTTGCAACTCCGTAATGGTGAGTATTTCTCGATTGTAATTGTTAATTATAGTTAAATTATTACAGTTGTATTTAAAGTGAAAGATTAATTAGGTATATGCTTGAAATTGGGAGAGAGTGAAAATGAAAGTTGCAATCTAGTACAAGGGTGTGATCACAAATTCAAGGTATTATCATTTTATCCTTGTTGTTCACAAAGGCTACATTCCAAAACGTCCTCTCCAAAGAAAATTTTATTTGAAAAATATATAATACAAGTAACGCATGTACTAGAGATCTGTTTTTTGTTCTTGTACTAGATTGTGTACTAGAACTCTCTTGCTTTTGTCAAATATCATACATGTATCTATCTCATTTTAAGCTCTGAAAGTGTATATACTTTAACCAGTAATCCTAGTAAAAAAAACTTTATATTGTATCAAATAAAATTTTCCTCAGAGAGATTTTGAAGTATATAGTCCAAATGTTAAACAAGGATAAAATAATACTGGGTATACGTGAGTGAAGTTTCTGTATGCAGTTCAGTAATAAAAAACAAACCTTAAAATAATCTACTTCATGATTCTAATATTATTTTATCTCACAGGAATGCGACAAATGCAACAAGAAGCAAAAGAGTCGTGCCTTTTGTTATTTCTGTCAGAGTCTACAGCGATTACCCATATGTGCGCATTGTGGCAAGATTAAATGCATGCTGAAGACAGGAGATTGCGTGGTGCGTCATCCTGGAATCTTCACCACAGGATTAGGAATGGTGGCAAGTAAATCTATGTTTATTATATTATAGAGCTGTCTTTTTAAATATTTATTGGGATATGCTATCTCTCACAAATGAAATGTTTTAGGGAGCTATATGCGATCACTGCGAAGCTTGGGTATGTCATGGAAGACGTTGTCTCACTAGTCACGCTTGTATCTGTCCATTGATGGACGCCATTTGCCAGGAATGCGAGAGAGGCGTTTGGGATCATGGAGGAAGAATATTCAAGTGTTCATTCTGTGATTGCTTTTTATGTGAGGATGATCAATTTGAGCATCAAGCATCGTGCCAAGTATTGGAAGCAGAAAGTTTCAAATGTAATAGGCGATATATATAAAGGACATTGCATTCTTATTTAATTTCCAATTGTATTTTAACGTGAATTAAAATTTCCAGGCCAATCATGTAATCGTTTGGGACAATACTCTTGTCTTAGATGTAAGACATGTTATTGTGAAGATCACGTTCGTAGAAAAGGCTTTAAATATGAAAAGAACAAACCTATTCCTTGTCCAAAGTGCAGCTATGAAACATCACAGACTAAGGATCTAAGCATGTCTAGTAAGCATTTACGTGTATATTATTATAAAATTTGTTATATTAAGTTTATTTGATTTATTCGAATTTCTTTTATAGCGAGAAATCACAAGTTTGGTAGACAAAATCAAGGTGGTCCATCTGAATCTGATGATGAAAACGGATATAATTATGGTAAACCAAGATTCTTTTGTTTTTAATGAAAATTTATGTTCATTTCTATCAATGTAAAGATAATCTTCTGTCAATGATGAACTTTGACTTACTTTTTATTCTTTTTTAGTTATTAGAGAAAGATAAAGTAATTCAAATTGAGATTAAAGTTAATCTGCATTGATAGAAATGAGCATTCAAGATCCTAAAAAAATTAGGAATATATTTGTATTCATTTTTTTATATCTTTGAGAAAAGATTTTCTTTGTTCAGCAGGAAATCAGGAGTCTTGTTATGGAACTGTTAGCTACTCCAATGACAATGAAGATGATGAAGATGATTATGATGATGACGATGATGAAGATGATGATGAGGATGACATAGAAGACGATGATGATGAATCCACAAGTACGGACGAAGAAAAGAAAGATACCACAATGCAAGAAACTCCAGAGAATAGTAAAAATAAAGCTTAGCATTTATTTACAGTGCAAAATAAAATATATAATTGAAAATGAAATATCAATTATTAAGTTAAATCACGCACAATATGCGAAAAGAAGTATAAGAATTCAAAAAGAGGGACAATTTCAATATTTTGTAAAATATAAATTGATTTCCAATTCCTAAGTATACATACATTTAATATGCACAATATTTAAATTTGATAATCCATTTTAAACAAATATAGTAATAACAAACGAATTGAGAGCAAATATAATGTTGAATATAATAAAGAAATGACCGTGAAGAAATAAACATTGTTTATTGTACATGAATTTTATGCAATTTAAATAAGAGTCTTACAAAATCATATTATACAATCGTAACACATATACATTTAAATATACGTTATACGCGTAATGTTGTGTATTCGGGCGGGAATGCAAAAGTATGAGAACCAAGAGCATTAACACTAGGTAACAATCCAGCGTTTGGAATAATGTTCCAGGACAATGTTAACGTTACATTCTTATTTCCCCTGTAAAAATGAAAAGCAAAAAACGTATTTGCTGTGTATTAACAAAAATTACAGAAAAACTTTGCTGTCACAATAATCAACTCTACCTGAGACCTTTGCCATCATCCCAAAAGTAATATTTCGTATTCATATTTTTGAAATCTAGAACAGCATTATCTCCACGAAGAACTATTTTATCCCATAATACTACCTGTCAACACATATTATAAATTTTATTTAAAAACTGATATTAAGAAAAAAGGAGAATACATATTGTAAATTAAAGTTGATTAAATAAAGACATACTTGATTAAATTCATTATTTTCTGTCTGATATTCTGCTGTGAGGTATAAGAATAATTGCTTAACATTCCAATTAAACAATGGAGTAAGATGTAAAAAGTTTTGTAAGGTAAATATAATTTAAAATATATGAATTAAAAAAACAATAGAAAGTTGAACATGATTCTCTTAGTATATAAAATATGCTATTTTACAGAACAAAATAAGTTATCTTCACTCATGATACTTTTTTTATAAAGTTTTTTTATAAAGTGTATTCGATTTACTGACTTGACCTGACTCCAAGTCTATTCTTTTTAGCTGCATTTCTTGCATATTTTAACTCTTCTTTTGCAGCTAAACAAAACAGACCATTGACTCGGAGTTGGATGCTCAGTAAATCGAATACATTATTAGAAATCTAGATGAGGTATAAGTAATTATCTTTATCAATGCTGAGCTATTTTTATGTAAATTACATAAGATGATTAGATATTATATAATTTAGATCGGATTCATATAAATAAAATAATTAATTAATAATAGACACTTATACAATACTATGTGTGAAAAGGATATCAGTTTGTAAATCAAAAGTCAAGTAACCCAAGTCGTTCTTTTCTCTCGATGCACTGTAATCTGGTACATTTTTTCTGTAAAATAAAGTGAGTTTACTACAGCAATTGCAAATATGAAAAATTATATGTAACATGCATTAATCTTGATATATTAGTTTCTCAATATTTGTATATTTAAGACAATATAGAAAAATTTATTTTCTTGCAAAGTACGACTCACAAATACAATATGGATCCTTTTGACAAAAACATAAGTGTGATTTAATTGAAATGAAATGAACTGTGTAATATAAATTGTATGACACATCATATTTATACATTCACATTTGATACTTACACGACAACTTTAACTGTATTTAACGTAGCGTTCGCTCTGTAATCAATAAAAACTGTCGAGAGAAAACAGCAAAATGTGAGGCAGGCTGAAACGCTTAACGTATATGCCAAGATAGCATTTCCTCGTGTTAGGAACGTGTGCATTATTGTGCCGTCAATAATCGTCAATAATTATGGCGTTCCTATTAAATTAAAGCAACTCAATCAATACAGCTGTAGATCAACGAATTTCTAACTAACGAGCATTGTTTCCCCGATTGGAACTTTCAACGTCACCAGTTTACTGTTTAACGTGCACGGTCACCGGTTTACGTTCGTAAATGGATCCATACGTCGTATGCCAAGTGGTGTGCTCGCGTTTGCGAGGGAGAATTAAAAGATGCACCGACGGAAGGTTAAAATAATTTTTTCTCGATGAATTTGGGAACGCACTAAATTGGTTAAAAAAAGTGCAATGACCGTTCGCGAATCCCTGCGCGATGAGCCGGTTGATTAGTGACTTTCGAAATCTCAATTTTCCGCGTGGCACGTTGGAGGCCCTGACAGCGAGCAGACTGAAGACTGAAGTAGGTCGTATACCGTGAATGCAGCAGAGCGAGGGAGGGTTGGCGCGGCCCGGTTATTTGGACACGTTTATGGTTATCAAGTTTGACAATAAACATCGGACAGTCCTGTATGACTCGGAGTTAACGATACGTCAGCATGGGTGAGTCAACAACGAGCGATGTCTCGCTCTGTGCCATGTATTTATTCTTAAAAAAAAAAAAAAAGGAACTGAATATCGCACGCAACTCTGATTATCGAAGTAGTTTACCTTACGGTTTCTTACGCGAGATTCTGACGATATCTCCTTACAGGTGGGTTGCTCAGCTACTTTCGTAACCTGCTCGGTAGCCGCGAGATGCGGATTCTGATCCTAGGCCTGGACGGCGCCGGCAAAACCACGATTTTGTACAGGTTTGCATTGACAGTCTCGTTATCTCGATGACTAGCTGTCATTTGTGTTTACATAGTGCATTTAATTACTACTAATTTTTTTGAAGTTTTTTTTTATATTTTGGATCTTTTTATCTTATGATTAAATCGAATTCTTACATCTTCGGCATTTTAAACATAATTTATTTCTTATTTGCTGTGTAATTACATTAATATTATAAATATCATAAATAATATAATTTAATATAATTTATACTTTATAATTCTATGATATAAATATAAAAGTAATAATTCTACAATGATGAAAAAAA
>Ga0157363_1005807_pt1 | contig 11566 bp, 3 predicted proteins | sample AttsexASBM1_FD_111477 | JGI IMG/M metagenome (GOLD analysis project Ga0157363, IMG submission 111477) | Fungus gardens microbial communities from leaf cutter ant in Ribeirão Preto, State of São Paulo, Brazil - Atta sexdens ASBM1 | ecosystem: Host-associated > Fungi > Mycelium > Unclassified ...
AATGACAAAGTCGAACGGCTGTTTGCACATCCCCAATTGTAATATAACTGACAAAAACATTAAGACGAGCTGAATATTTCATCCACTCTTAAAGATTGAACCACATTTAGAGGTATGTTCCACTAATGCAACAGTTCATTTACAACAAAATCAACAGTTCACTTACAACAAAATCATCATCAGTTTGCTATACTCATGCACTTCCAAGATCTTGATATTAATAAGCGTTCGCCTGCCGGCAAATTTTCAAATTTGTAATTCTTAATCCAAGAATAAATAGTTTGTAAATAAAGCGATTGAGTTTGTTAGAACCATATAATGATTTTAGAAATAAGAATACACTTTTAAGAATAAAATATACTTTGCATAAATCTATTTATTATTGCCAGTAAATATTTATAATTGAAGAGAATATTTTATATTTAAATGAAAGTAAATAGCATTCAAGAATAAAAATATACGTGAATCAGGAATTCATTTTTTCTGTGCACAAATTATCAAATATGTAAAAATCTCATTCCCTAATTATTCCTAATTTTTTGTTCCTTTACGTGCGAGTTTTTCTCTTATTTTCTAGATATACTTAATTTATTATGATATCCCGCCGCATTAATCCAAAATTATAATTAAAGATTTCAATCCTACCAACATTACTTCCAGCTTTTCGATTATTATGTGTAAAAACAGTTTTGCTCAAGTATCTAATTATTTAAATAAAAGAAGTATCTAAAAATATGTAGATCTGAAAATAATTTTGTTGTCATCAAAATAATTAGGACATCCAAGCTAGTCACTAAAATATCGAAGTTTTTTGGAGCATTGTTCGTTATAATAATTTTGATGGTCATAAATTTTTAAATATTTTAGAAAAATATCATTTGTTCTGCATTTAAAATTTCCTGAACTCTTTACAAATCAAAATTTGATAGAGCAAGGAAATTTAGACTTCCCTTTACATTAATTTAAGTAAATGATAAAAAAATGAAAGTCCGTTTTTTTTTTACTCAACGGCACAAAGGATAAGTGCCGCATACTTCTGTAACTAACATTGACGCCCGATGAGATTTCTCATTAGTGAGGCTAATTGATATTTGCCGGCTTGTCTGACCAGAGGCATGCGGCCTGCGTTTACCTGTCGCCAACGCCGCTCGTCCACGGTTACCCGCGTATTGTAATCCTCTCTGATGGAGAGCCTCCTGCAGAAGCATTCCTGCGGGGGTTCAATTAGAGGGTTCGGCTTGTTACACGTGGGAGGCGAAAACCAAACCCAAGGCGCCGGCGGTCCGTCGAGAATTAGTACATCGCCCGATGTAATTACACGACACTGCCGGCTGGTCACAATGAAACTGAGAATATCTTGAGAATAGAGGCGTTGGTATTCGCACCGTAAATAAAATATTTTCCTGCAATGACTTTCGAAATTGCGAAGATGGAATAAAAGATAGAAATACCTACAACAAAGTTTCCCTGCCCGAACTTTCCTTTTTTTCGCAAACTTCTTTCTTCTGATCCGCGCGTGAATCGAAGTTCGAAGTATAATAACGATGGCTCAGAGGAGTAAAAATCGAGCGAATAAAAAAATTATTTTGATATTTTTGCCTTATGTTCTTATTTCTTTTTAATACAAAATTAAAACTAAACTCATTGCTTGATAGTGAAACATCGATAAATATTGTCCATTAAAAAAAAATTGGTTCTGTATTAAATTTTAATAAATCGTAGAGACAAATCAGACATTTTTCTCTTATTTTAAATTACTTTCTTAACTCTTCCATAGTTATTTCCATAGTAATTTTCTCACAGATTTCGAGTAATTGAAAAAGTGATTCCTTTATACCATTTTGGCATTCTAATAAGCCGAACAAAAGAAATACGGACTGAAACCAATCGAAACTCTGGATGATCATTGATCCGGTAGTAAAAGTTGTCATATTCGATTAATAGCGACGTAGGAGGTAGGAGAGCAATCTCGAAAGTTCGACGTGCGCCGAGCTTTCGAGCTTAATCTACGGCCGAGTCAAATATTGGACTTTCGCGTGCACCGGGAACAGCGAAGTTTATTGAATTTCGTATTGTTTACACCGTGAGTCCGCGGGCGTCGTTTAATTGACGTTTGTCACGTCGCGGAAAATTGACGCTCGCATGAGCTACTTCATCGCGCCGATCGTACGAGCTACATCGCGCGTTTTGGGACTCGCAACGAGAAAACTTGATTTATTGCGAATTTACTAAAGCCAACGGGTCGACATCGTAGCGTATTTTAATGATAAAAGCGCAAAAATATCAAAATAATCAGATACTTTGTAATTCTAACTTTCACGTTTTCCATTATTGCAGTAATTTCTCTGAAAAGCCGAGGTAATTGTGATTATACACGGCGACGCATCGGACAATATATGGTTCTGATGGTAATCATGTCTCATTAACGTAAATTAGTTATATTGATCAATTATCGACAATAGCATGCGTACACCTGTCAAAAGCAATTTTTTGTATCATCAAAAATTCTCGCATTGACAGACGTTAGATTTATATATTCGGAAAACAAATCTCATATCTGAATCAAGTTGATTATGCATGGAAAGAACAATTTTGCTGAAATATCACTGAAAAAAACATTCCAAGTTTTAATAAATCGTTTTGTTTGAATAGTGCAAACTGAATATTTATTAAATATAAAGATATATAGTGAATGCAAAAAGTATTCATACAAAGAAAATATTTTTCTAAAAAAATCTTATTTTTAAAAAGTAAACATTATTTACTGCGAAAAACGACTCATTGAATCGATATCGATACAATATGATTTAGACATCAATTCGACGTCGATTGGACATCTAATTGACGACTATTTCTTGCCGAATGATTAACAATTTGTTTATAAAGAATAAAATAGACTGTACATTTCTCAAAATTATACATACCAAAAAAATGTGTATTAATTATAAAAAAATATATCATTTTAAAAATAAGCGAAAATTAAAAATTGTAATATTATTTGAACGCTTAAAAAAGTATTCGTATAATCGAGGAATTTAGCTTTTAAAATCAAAAATATACGCAAAGCTCATTTGTTAGAGCAGAATATATTTATTACTAATTAATGTTTATTTTCTACAAAGTATTTGCTGGTAAAAGAATCATTAATTTAATTAATAAAATAATCCTTTTTATTGAATAAATATTTATTTAATACAAGTAAATGTTTAGTTGGCACTATTAAAATAAATATTTATTAAAATTTAATACAATTCTTTTTCTAAAAATTGCGCTCGACATGTATCATATTTGAAAAAAATTTAGTTGGATTATAAAATAATTCTGAGAGTGTACAAAATGGTTGCTAGATCATCAAAATCTTTTGCTCAGCACGCTTTAGTTTTCTACATAATTATTTCGATGGTACAACAAAATTATTTTCTAATTCAATTTTTAGATATTTCAGCAAAATCATCTGTATGGATAACTTTAATTAATTAATGCATTTCCATATTTATTAATGTAAGAAATTATTAAACAGGATGATAAAATAAATAATAAATATCGCTTAAAATAGACAGATTTTTCCACTTGCGGTTTGAAAAATCTGATTTTAAATCAAGTTACTTTCGCTGAATAAATAATCCAAATGTATACTTAATGAACTCGTTACCATTACGATAACATTGACTGGTGCCATATCGGGACAATCGGCAAGGATTAGAAGGAACATCCCGCGAAACGTGAGAGAAAACGCACTGTCGCGGGGAAACGCTCCCCTCGAAAAGTAGCCTCGTCACCGGAAAACGAGGGCGAGAGACGGAGATGAAGACGGAGACGAGGGATGAGAGAATAAATGCGACGCTCTACATAGAGGAGGGCAATCCCGGAAATGCCTTTGCAAATCAGAGCAGCTCGCTCGGTGCGCGCATCAGTTCAAAAGAACCGTCTTTCCCTCCCATCTATCCCCATCCCGCGCTTCCTTCCACTCCCTTCTCTCTTTTTTCTCATCTATCTCCTCTGCGTTTGTTTGGTCCTCCTCCACGCTTCCTCTTCCTGAGACCGTACAATCCCATCGTCGGCGTCGAGTCGCGTCTGGCAGGAAAAAGAAAGATGGGGAAAAAGTAGAGGGACGGGAGGGAAACATGGTAACGCGGGAAAATCCTTTGAGAAACATCTTCGGTCCTTGCACAGCACGATACTACTTGCAAAGCAGGGCGTGTAAGATATACGTGTAAAAAGGAGAGTGAAAGAGGAAGAGGGGTGTATTCGACACAGTCAAGAGCAGTCAAGAGATTCCGAAAGTACTCGTTATAAAAATGCACGTGGCTGCAGACAAAGCAGCGGAGTGAGTGCGTGAGAGATTGATTTTCAAATTTGATTTAATTACGAATCTCTCATGTGCTTTTTTTTTCTTCTTGCGATGAATATGTACGTATAGTTCACTGTCTCTCGTGAGCGGATAAGCTCGTTCGGAAGAAGAAATGGTCTTTTGTAAAGGATCCATCGTAATCTTGCCGCAGGATCTTCTATTTGAACGCACATACCGCTATACAAAAGAAGATTTAAGAGTCCTTAAGAATAGTCAATAGGAAGAAGAGGAAACAAATTTGTAGGAATGATATAAATCCGTATAAGGCAAAAACTTATTCAGAATAGATTACTGTACAGTTGATGTAACGATCTGTACCGTTTACGAGTTTACAAAATATAAAATAAATGAAAACGCGACATTTAAAAATGACCGCATATCAAAACCTATAAAATTATTAGCGTTTAAAACAAGATTTTATTTCACGTCCAATATTTGTAAAAGGATTTAAATGTCATTTATAATGGTGACGCACAAAATATTCTCTACATTTTATGCGAATATGTATTTTACAAAAGTATAATTTATCTGAAAACTTTTACTTTTATTCTCACATTATAAATCTGACATAATAAATCTTTAATTAATTATAAATTATATTTGAAATATTCGTTCAAAATACTGCGTACATTTAAATTCTGTTCTACTTGAAGCAGAAACCTACTTAATTCGATAATTTGATATTTGTGCTAAAAAAGATCTGTTTTAAATTAAAAGATATTCACGTTAAACGTATCAAAAAGATGAATAGCCAACTGCATTAAACGGCGAATACTTATTTTGTTTACTGCGCTGTAATCAATAAAACGCGTTAAAAGTGCCTTATCGTCCACAACCACGGCAGATACGACCACCATACCCATTCGTCAACGACGCTATCATCGTCGACTGGTTACGGTACAGAAAATCCAGTAACGAAGTCGTTTCTTCGTGGATTACGCGGATACGCCTCGGTACCTTTTGTGTAGCAAAAGGAAAGAAGGGAATTACAACCGCGAGAAGATGGAACGACGAGTAAAAGAGACTCCCCGTCGTATGGCCATGGGTTTACTTATTTCTTACAGTCGATGAATCTTCTTCCCTTTCACGTCTCGGTTTGCGAATTACGTTTTCATCAGGTTCAAGTGGCCGTTTATCGATTGCCGATGAACGAAAGAGAGGAGCGCGCGCGCGCGCGCGCGCGAGGGTCCCACTTGTGTGATCGGTACTACTGAAAATAATATTCTTTGAGAATTATTCCGTAACGTCGAGCACCGTAACGACGATGCGAACGGAGGTGATATTAAATTAAATGGAGGGTGCCCACCGCGACAAAGCGAATAGACATTGTTTGAAGCGGGATTATAAGCGACGCGCGCCATTAAATTATTAATGAGGATTTTCGCGTAAGGCAGAATACGTGTGTTTCGTAAAGCGGGATTCAGTCCCGTAAATCCCGTGAAAATTACAATAGCACACGCGCTCCGAAAGATCCACGCGTGTTTCCTGGTCTATCTTAGCCACTTTAGCAGCAAAAAGAGTTTTCGCGTTGTTAGTGAAGCACGTACGGTCCTTTTGAGCACGTACGCTTGCAGTCGCACGAAAATCGCGATGTAATTATATAAAAAATGCTAAAAAAAAAATAACGTCCACAAATTCCGAGAATATTGGAGCTTGATAAACCAACTGTGTTGAATTTTGTATATATGGGCGACACTACGAATAATTGCCTGAACATTAGGGAGAGAGAGAGAGATAGAGAGATATAAAAGAGAGGAGATCGTGATAGATATACATAAAATTATAATAATTTAATTTATCAATATAGAGCACTTATATAAATATTTTTATTCGATATAAAATAAATAATTTTTGGGCAATGTTCGAATTTAACTTGAGAAGATCCTATAAACTCGTTTGAAAACAACATAAATATATATATATATAATTAATTCTCAAAGTAATGCTTTAACAAAGTAATGCTTTCTAATCCTATTAAAGAAAACACGGAGTTATTTGAATAACAAGAATAGAAAGGAAATCATGACCCAATTTCGAAGTAAGTCGTCTCAACTTTTTGAGGCGCGCTACTCAACGCGACTTTCAACTCTTGAAGTCTGCTCTCGTACCCTACGAAGAAGAAGGTATCACGTTTGAATTATGTCTTAAAATGTCAAGCGCACGAGACACGATCTGTCTAGAGAGCTTGCATTGAGACGAGCTAGGATTTTCGAGTCTTGTAAAAAATGTATCGCTACCAACGCAGAATATAAAATGTATACCAAAAGCTTTCTTATTTTTATATATATTCCTACAAAAAAACATGTTTTTTTTTTGAAAATTAAATAAAATATTTCTGTGCGATTTGATCGCTTTTATAAAAATGTAAGGAGGCGATCGAATCACACAGGAAATATTTTATTTAATTTTCAATGTGCCTCGCTGTAATACTTTATTAATTCGATTGTGTCTTTTTTGCACGCAGGTTGTCATTCATTAATCGCTTACAATTCAACATTTAACACAATAAAGTAACTTTATAATATATATATATCTTAATATTCTCTCTACTTGACATAGTATTTATAAAACCTGTAAAAAGGATTTAAGTTTTTAAGAATAATTAGAGAAAAGGTACAAGGAAAGAGAATGAATTTGTTCAAATAATATACGTGTTATTTTTATACATGGAAAAAACAATCATAATTGACAAGATGTATTTAACAATGTATATTTGATTAAGCAAATTGTAGTTGAAGTAAATAGAATTTCTGGTTACTATGATCAAATATTTTGATACGCAACCAAAATATTTAGGAATAATATCGGTTAGAATTTGATTAGTGCATATAGTAATAGTATCCAAGTACCTGATTATTATTATACTTTATAGGAAAAGGAGAATGTTTGGATTCGTGACATATACTAAAATAGTATTGGAATTAAACAGAATTTCTAGTTATCAGTTAAATGATCTGATATTTCAACTAACAGTTTTGTTATTTTCATCAAATCATGCAACTAAATATGTCTGGTTACCGTAACCAAAATATACGCAGCCAAATTTGTCTGGTTATTTTAATCAACATTATGGATCGTTCATGTTCCAAACATACATCAAGTTTATTCCACCAATTTTTTCAGTGTATACAACAAAAAGCTATTCAGAACAAATTTCCATATAGCGATCAGTGTCGCTCATTATAATTATTACTAGAATTATATTAGATAAATAAAAACGCGATATTTGAACTTCTTTTATCAAATACATGTGTTATAAATCGTGCAAATATATTCAATACATGACATGAATGTTTTAGAAATGCAAAAATGTATCAAGACTCTTCGTATGAGCTTCTGTGAAAGCAGATCAATACGCTTCAATTGCGAGCTACTTTGTTTTCGTTTTCTCAAAAGTCGATTCGACTTTCCGAAGACGCAAGAGAAAACGTCACGTCAGAATTATGTCTTAAAAACGTCAGATACACAGAATATTCCTATTCCACTCCAAGAAGTTGTAGACAACGTTTCGCACGAGGAGAGAGAGAGCAGCGGGGATGGATATGAATTTCTAGAAAGGTTTGCTTAAGCAAATTGCGAAATGCAGCTTGCTAACGGATGGGCAGAGAGACAGAGAGACAGACAGACAGACAGACAGACAGACAGAGAGAGAGAGAGAGAGAGAGAGAGAGAGAGAGAGAGAGAAGGGAATAATACGCGGAGAGAGAAAACGAGACAAGAAGATCCTGAATTGCATGTCTTCGCTTCGTAGATACTCGGACCATGGTCTCTTGTCGATGCTTTCGCACTCGAAAGGAAAAGCTCCAGTCGGTAACGAGAGCAAAACGAATTTTGGCGGGAATGTCGGCCGCGTGAAATATTATCGTCCGGTTGAAACGTGCTGTTTATTCAGAATCGTGATTAGATTCCCAACCACTGAAGGATATTTTTCAAGTTTCGAAAATTTTCTTCTCTACAAAACAACTCTAAATCTAGCAACTCTCTGTATCATCGTGTATTAATAAAAAAAAAAAAAAACTTGTTTTAAAAGAACGACTGCTCACATTTATTTGAGCAGTCGTTCTTCTCGTATTCAGACAGGATTTTATTTAATTAATATCTCGCAATGATTTATTTCCACGCGATTCGAAACTTGCATCATAAATTTAACAGAAATATACATTTGCTTCTCGGTAAAGTCCTCTTCATGATGAAAGTCACTCGCGATCTCTGTTTAAACCGAACTAAACGCGAAATAAATTACTAGCTGAATAAACGAGATATATATATATATATATGTTGCCAATAATGTTATTCTCATAAACGAATGGTCACTTACGCAAAACGATTGTTCCAGCGAATTACGAGTAAAACATAGTCGTCGATGCAATTTTCTAAATGCACTAGTAACTTGCTAAAGTGATACTCATGTTTGATGTTACCCGCGATCCGCGATGAATTATAAACGGAATACGCTCGTTCGCAGGTAACGAGCGTCGAAATAAATACATCGTAATCGGTGTAAATTTCTCTGCACGCGCCGTTGACTATAGCATTGACTATACACAGCCGCATGGCAATCATAAATGCAACCCTTTGCTCTTTGAGTGCTCAGCCGTCAATACGATCATCAATATGCAACTCACTCACTGCGAACTGCACCGCTCGCACGAGATTACGTTATACTCCTGATTATGGCGCCAGCGAACCATTTTCGAGATGGAAACCAATTCATTCGTCGGATATACATATCTATGATCTAATGGCGCTTCCATATTAACTGGTTTCTGTATGGATTAAAGATATTAACTGTAATTAAGTAGAATACTAAAAACATAGGATTTATACCCGTTTGCATTAGAATTTATATTTGCTTTTCATGCATATACTAGATTTAGCATTTCTCTTTCTCTCCTTCCTTCTTTTTTCTTTTATTTCGATTTTCCTCATTTTATTTAATTATTAATTATATTTTGTTTCCTTTATTATGTATTATTTTCTTTTTGTACACTTCATTTTCTTAGTAATTATTGTTGCTTTGTTTTTTTTTGTACCTATATTCTTTAGAGGACTTGCTCTAGAACGATAATAAATGCTTCATCATCCTCTCTTTCTCTATCCTTCATTCACTCTCTCTCTCTCTCTCTCTCTCTCTCTTTCTCTCTCTCTTTCAAAATAGTTTAGATTATTTACACGTTGAAATCAACATACCGCCATAACTGCGAAGGAAAACTTCACTTTCCTTACGTAATAAACGCTCGGATGGATGAGCAACTTTGCATCCATCAGAGTTGGATACACAACGAAACGTCTCAAAGGAAGTTTTCACTGCTTCGTAGTAAGTAACTATTATATTTCCCTGTAGAAGCGCTGAGCAATAGGCAGGCATTATTGGAATTCCATTATTGGAATACTTAACGACGACGTCCGTGGTACAGAATTAAAGGAAATTAACGAGCGTCCTTGACTAGCAATTAAGCGCAATTGGCCTACGTCGCATACGACTAATCCGTCGCGACGACGGAGACGGGAGATTAGGCAAACGTACGCGTTAGGATTGTATGGAACATGGTTTTCAGCGCGGGCGCGATAACGCCAAATTCGATTTGCAACTCGAATTCGAAACATCGTTAGCCGCCGCCGCTGCTCATTGCAACGTAACTCGATTTGCCTTTCATCGCGTGTAACTGACGTATCGGGGTCGTCGATTCGAGATTATTGCGTGACGTATTAATTTACGTTCGATTAGTCTTTCCGGACTGACAACACGGTTTTTTAAACCCCGTTGTTGTGCGTTCGGTTATGAAATATTGATATTGTGTTGCGTGCGCTCTTCGCAAAATATTTCAATCGATACTCGATGAAGGATTGGCTGAAAAAACGCAACGATGGGTTGAGCTAATGTTACACAGATTATTTTCTGAATGTTCGTTCGGATTTAAAAAAAGTGCTATGGGAGAAGAGAATGATATGAAAGAGAAAGAGGGTCAGGTTAAAAATAGCAACAGTAAATTGCGAGTTCGACTTTTTTCACAGGTGTAACGAATGTCGTGGAAATAAGCTCGAAAAAATTTAATGCATTTTGTATGTAGAAAATTAAAAACAACGGTACGCCGAGTCGGCAGCGGAAAGTGCGACGTGGATCGTAAAACATCCGAGTAAAAAAAGGTATAAAAAAAAATAAAAATTAAGCGCAACGCTTTATTACCGTTACGCAAAAGTTCAGCTATATTATCAGAAACGATTCGCCGTTTGGTTGTGACAAGTTGCGCCGCGGAGAGACGGTCCGTACATAAAATGCGAGGCCAACTCTCGCTGTTCGCGAAAGCACGTGCAGCGGCGCGTGTAAATTTCGATAGGAATTTCAGCGTGGAGACCCGTCCATCACGCAAAAAATCATAAATAATCGATGAACGAGATCGGTGAACGAATGGACTACAGTTAGAAAGACTTCGATTCGGCAGTTTTTCCCAATTCTATTTCCAACTGCGGCTACGCAACACGCGAATTTTTTTCCGCGCGCGGCAATGCCGGTTAATTAAATTAGCACGGGATGAGAGCTCGATGCTACATTTTGTCCTCTACGCGTATTGAGCTGTGTAATAAATATAAACGCCAATCCATGTAACTAATATGTGGTCCCGAAATTTTTTTATAGACTAGAATGAATGGAAGCTATAAGTTCAAAGCGAGGAGAAAAAAGTGAATTTAAAAATTTTTTTTAAATTTTATTTCATGTGAAATAATTAATTAATGTTCGAAATTTAAATAATTTTCTCACTCAGTTGATTAAATGGAAAAATGAGACAACGCATTTAATACACTTTTAAGAGGTGAAAAATGAAATTAAAATTTTCAATATATTTATATTTTTTGTGTTTCAAGATATTCTTTTTATTTTAATCGAACACAATAGACCTTTACAATTTTGCAATATTTTATCTTACATTTGAATTGACTTTCATGCAAGAATATTAGCCTCGCGACTTTCTTCAATTTTTTGTTTAAATGACGCGAAGAAACATACTTTATCTCGCAAAGAGATGCAAAGATAAGAAAAATAATCATTCCTGACGTACTATTGTGCGCTACTATTAAAGAGATTTCCAACGAGATTCTCTCTAACGAAGCAAATCTCGCTAAGTACCAAAATCAATGCTCCTTTGCATTTTGATTATAAACCGCTGCAAGTATACAATGTCGGAAATTACTATTGCGAGCAGCTAAGCACCGGAG
>Ga0157363_1005808_pt1 | contig 11564 bp, 6 predicted proteins | sample AttsexASBM1_FD_111477 | JGI IMG/M metagenome (GOLD analysis project Ga0157363, IMG submission 111477) | Fungus gardens microbial communities from leaf cutter ant in Ribeirão Preto, State of São Paulo, Brazil - Atta sexdens ASBM1 | ecosystem: Host-associated > Fungi > Mycelium > Unclassified ...
ATAATATAAACATAACATTGAAATTATTTATTAAATGTTTGACTCAAATTTATGAAGTTTCTATATTTAAATGTTAATTGTTCAATATATTTACGTTAATTATATATAATAGAATATATTGATATTTCAAGAAGAATAAAATATATCGATATTAGTATTTTTTACGTTTGTTGATTTACGTACCTCTGTTGATCTAATTGATATCCCAGTCCTTGCCAGTTTGTACCGTCATAATGAGAACTTACATCCGAAACATCATGACCAAGGAATACTATGTTATTCGTGCTATTTTCTTCAGAACTTGATATATATATTCATTAGAAAATATTACTTAAATTGAATATAAATATAACATTGAAATTATATTTATTAAATGTTTGACTCAAATTTATGAAGTCTGTATATTTAAATATTAATTGTTCAATATATTTGCATTAATTATATATAACAGAATATATTAATATTTCAAAAAGAATAAAATATCATATATCGATGTTAGTATTATTTACCTTTGTTGATTTACGTACCTCTGTTGATCTATTTTTATTTGATATCCAAGACCTTGCCAGTTTGTATTATCATTATGAGAACTTACATCCGAAACATCATGACCAAGGAATACTATGTTATTCGTGTTATTTTCTTCAGAACTTGATATATATTCATTAGAAAATATTACTTAAATTGAATATAAATATAACATTGAAATTATATTTATTAAAAGTTTTGACTCAAATTTATGAAGCTTATATATTTAAATGTTAATTGTTCAATATATTTGCGTTAATTATATATAATAGAATATATTGATATTTCAAGAAGAATAAAACATATCGATATAAATATTATTTATCTGTTAATTTACATACCTCTGTTGATCTACTTGATATCCAAGACCTTGCCAGTTTGTACCGTCATAATGAGAACTTACATCCGAAACATCGTGACCAAGGAATACTATGTTATCCGTGTTATTTTCTTCAGCACTTGATATATATATATTTTTTTTTTCATTAGTAAATATTTAAATTGAATATAAATAACATTGAAATTATATTTATTAAATGTTTGACTCAAATTTATGAAGCCTATATATTTAAATGTTAACTGTTAAATATATTTGCATTAATTATATATAATAGAATATACTGATATTTCAAGAAAAATAAAATATATCGATATTAATATTATTTATCTTTGTTGATTTACATACTTCTGTTGATCTATTTGATATCCAAGACCTTGCCAATTTGTACCGTCATAATGAGAATTTACATCCGAAACATCATGACCAAGGAATACTATGTTATTCGTGTTATTTTCTTCAGACCTTGATATATATATTCATTAATAAATATTACTTAAATTGAATATAAACATAACATTGAAATTATAATTATTAAATGTTTTTCAAATTTAAGTCTATATATTTAAATGTTAATTGTTCAATATATTTGCATTAATTATATACAATAGAATATACTAATATTTCAAAAAGACTAAAATATATCGATATTAGTATTATTTATCTTTGTTGATTTACGTACCTCTGTTGATCTGTTTGATATCCAAGACTTTGCCAGTTTATACCATCATTTTGAGAACTTACATCCGAAACATCATGGCCAAGGAATACTATGTTATTCGTGTTATTTTCTTCAGAACTTGATATATATTTATTAATAAATCTTACTTAAATTGAATATAAATATAATATTGAAATTATATTTATTAAATGTTTAACTCAAATTTATGAAGTTTATATATTGTAATGTTAATTGTTCAATATATTTGCATTAAGTATATATAATAGAATATACTCATATTTCAAGAAGAATAAAATATATCGATATTAGTATTATTTACCTTTATTGAGTTACGTACCTCTGTTGATCTATTTGATATCCAAGACCTTGCCAGTTTGTACCGTCATAATGAGAACTTACATCCGAAACATCATGAGCAAGGAATACTATGTTATTCGTGTTATTCGTATTATTTTCTTCAGAACTTAATATATATTCATTAATTAATATTACTTAAGTTGGATATAAATATAACATTGAAATCATCTTAATTTCCAAAAACGTACCAATATGTACTTTCTTCGTGATAACTTGTAGCCATATTTACTGCTGCTACGGGCTGATGCATCATTCTATATACATTATATTATTTTAACATTCTTTCTTGAAATTTTGAATACCCATTCATACAGACATTGATAGTTAATTAATTTTTTTTATCATAAAATTTTTGAGTCACGAATTTTGATAGTAACACTTGACATTAAATTAGTAACACGTACCTCTGTTGATCTATTTGATATCCAAGACCTTGCCAGTTTGTACTGTCATTATGAGAACTTGCATCCGAAACATCAGTAAGGAATACTATGTTATCCGTGTTATTTTCTTCCGAACTTGACGCATGTTCATTAGTAAATATTACTTAAATTGAATATAAATATAACATTGAAATTATATTTATTAAATGTTTGACTCAAATTTATGAAGTCTATATATTTAAATGTTCAATATATTTGCGTTAATTATATATAATAGAATATACTAATTTTTCAAAAAGAATAAAATATATTGATATTAATATCGTTTACCTTTGTGGACCATCTTCTTGATTTCCAAGAACGTAGCAATATGTGCTTCCATGATTGTAATCAAGGAATTGTACCGTGTCATCTATGTTAATTCCTTCAGAACTTGATATATATATATATTTATTATTTAATTTAGTCAATATTTAATTTAGTAATTACAACATTTAAATCACATTTGTTAAATGTTTGACTCAAAATTACATAGTGCAATTGCTGCAATTATTGCAACTTACAACTAAGTATTTTATCAATTGCGAAACGTTTAAGTAAATTAAGTAATATACTAAATTTGTAATGTACTTAAAGTATATATTATGTATTTATAACTTAAGAAAAAAAACTAATATTTTTATTACAGAATATTTACCTTTGTTGACCTTGATTTCGAGGAGTTTGCCTATTTATATCATCATGATGGGAGCTTGTAATTGCATTTTCATCTGCAGCTCCTTCTTCATACCTTAAATTTTCATTTATATGATATTGACAATGAGATCTTAAGTCATTTATTATTTTATGTGTTCCTATAAAATACGCTAACTAATATAATGTAATTGCTGCAACTATTGCTGCAACTTACAATTAAGTATTTTATTGATTGTGAAACATTTAAATAAATTAAGTAATATACTAAATTTGTAATGTATTTAAAGTATATATTATGTATTTATAACTTAAGAAAAAAAACATTAATATTTTTATTATATAACAATTACCTTTGTTGGTCTTGATTTCGAGGAACTTGCCTATTTATATCATCATGATGGGAGCTTGTAATTGCATTTTCTGCAGCTTCTTCTTCATTCCTTGAATTTTCATTTATATAATATTGACAGTGAGATTTTAAATCATTAAGGTCCGGTTGTACTAATGTTACTTTGACTTTAAGCAAGACTTAAAACTTTCTCCGTCTCATTTTAAAGCGAAAGAGAGACAGAGACAGAGAGAGTTTTAAGCCTTGCTTAAAGTCAAAGTAACATTGGCGCAATCGGGCTATATTCCTATGTTGCTATAAAATACACTTAATTGATATAGTGTAATTGCTGCAATTATTGCAACTTACAATTAAGTATAAGTAATCAATAAGCTCTAAAAGAAAAATAATAAAAAAAATAATAAAAAATAATAAATAAAATGCCAATTTGAGCCAACACTGATTATTCGTGTGTATATTATACCATTTATTCAAAGTAAATTATAGTTATAACGTGTACGTTTCGAGATCAAGATAATTAAAAAGTTAATATAAATAATAGTTAAAATAAAACTTTAGTTCACTTACATGAAACAAATTAAGAGTTGTTAAGTTGTTTCATGTAAGTGAACTAAAGTTTGATTTTATTATTTATTATATTAACTTTTTAATTTATTCATAATTGTACTACAGTAAATGGAACAATCTAATAGAACAATATGTACAATATATCTTAATAAACAGTTCAACCATGACAGTCATGTAAGTCTATTTTATTATATTATATTATATATTTTATTATTATATTATATATTTTGTGCGGATAATTTCATGTTAGCAATTTAAAATATTTTTTATTTGGTCAGTTGATTCAAAATAAAAAATCTTTTTCTTTTTAATAAACTTGGTAATTTGATGACCAAGATTAATTCGGATATCACTATCACAGTTTTTTTCGTATTTTATATTACGTTAATAGTTTTACACTCGTATGCACTATCATTCTGCACTTTTATAAATAATAATTTAAGAAAATTTCTTTGTACTGAAGAGGATCTCGATCGTAGGTTGAAATATATATGTTATAATATTTACTTTGAAATGGTATAGTATACACATGAATAATCAATGTTGGCTCAAATTGACATTTTATTTATTATTTTTTACAATTAAGTATTTTATTAGATTGCGAAATGATGAAGTAAATTAAATAATATATTAATTTATAATGTACTTAAAGTATACATTATGTATTTATAACTTAAGAAAAAAAACATTAATATTTTTATTACATAATAATAATTACCTTTGTTGGTCTTGATTTCGAGGAACTTGCTTATTTATATCATCATGATGGGAGCTTGTAATTACATTTTCAGTGGCTATAGATTGTTGTGTCCTTGGTTGTGTTTTTCTATTTACATTGTTATGTTTAGATTTTTGTCGAGACATTGATTTTAAACATTGATTTTTTTTTGAACAAATGTGTGTTAAGACATCTGTTCCGTAAAATATGTTCTTTTTAACATTGCAATATTTACACAATGCGCTAAATTCTTTTTCATCTATTTCAAAATCTTGCGATAGAGACTTATCCGCAATTTCTTTTCGTACAATAGTTATTATTTCTTGATGATGTCTTTGTAGATGCTTTTTTATAAATGGTATATGTGCTTGATGAAGTGAAATGTTACAAAATTTACATTTTTCTTTGTATAAATCTACTTTGTCAAAGTATCGCCATATCAAATCATTGTTATTTACCCATTTTAAGCGATCTTCTTCATTCCATATTTCGTGCTTATGGTATAAATGTTCCTTTATCGTTGTTATCATTCTATTTATAAGCTTTCTATTTCGATTTATATAAATTTGATCACAACCATCTATATTGCACTGTACAGTAAAATTGTCTAATTTAAGAACATGATTCCACACCCACTTGTTTGATCCTTCTAGAGCTGCCATTACATCCGTACAACATCGCGATGTATCACTAAATATGAAATATCAATCAAACCAAGGAAAATATTTAAAGAAGTTGTTTAGGAAAGGTTGATGATAAGAGAGAGAGAGTAAAACATAATTTTTCACTAATATGTAAAGATTATTGCTTGAATCTTTCAGTTAAGAATCATATTGTCTAATTCCTACTTGTTCGATTTCTGTTGTCAATCAATCAGATTAAGATTAATACTATATATTTTACACACCTTGACTTGAAAATGAAGTTTAACATTGAAATTGGTATAAGTTTATATTTGGAAATATTTCTTGATTTTTTACTGTAGACTACTACAACATCGTTTATCACAGTTATTATAATAAACGTTAAGGTAAATAGAATTAAATAATATACTAAATTTTGTATATGTATTAAAGTATACATAATATATTAATAATTTAAAAAAAGTGAAACATTAACATTTTAATTACATAATAGTTACCTTTGTTGATCTTCTCGATTTCCAAGAGCTTGTCTATTTAAATTATCATGGGAACTTGTATTTTCATCGGCTATAGATTGTGTCATTGTGTTATTATCTTCAAGTTCTTCGTTAAGATACCTTACACATAGATTTTCTTGCATGTGATGTATTAAGGCATCTATTCCGAAAAATATGTTCTTTTCAACATTGCAACATTTGCACCGTGCACTAAATTCTTTCTCATGAATTTCGAAATATTGCGATAGAGACTTATCCGAAATTTCTTTTAGTATATCAGCTCTTATTTTTTGACGATGGTACTGTCGCAGATGATGCCTTAACGATGGTATATATGATATGAAAAGTGTATCTTTACAAAATTTACATTTTTCTTTGTATAAACCTACTTTGTCGAAATATCGCCATATTAAGTCATTGTCGTTTTCCCATTTTAATCGATCTTCTTCATCGCATTTTTCATGCTCATGGTATAAATGTCCTTTTATCATCATTGTTAATCTACCTTTATTTCTATCAAAAGTCGTATAAGTTTTATCACAATTATCTATATTGCACTGTACAGTAGAATCATTTAATTTAAGTAAATGTTTCCACACCCAATTGTTTGATGTTTCTCGAGCTGCCATTACATCCGCACAGTGTCCCGATGTGTCACTAAATATGAAATACCGATCAAGCCAAGGAAAATGTTCAGAGACGTTGTTTAGGAAAGATTGATGATAGAAGAGAGAATAAAACGTATAATTTTTCACTAATGTAAAGATTATTGCTTGAATTTTTCAATTTTTTAAGAATCATGTTGTTAATTCCTACTTATTGTTGTCAATTAATCAGATTAAGATTAATATTATATATTTGACACATTTTGATTTGAAAATAAAATTTAACATCGAAAATTGGTACAAGCTTATATTTGAAAATATTTCTTGATAAAATATCTTGAAATATTTTTTTAGGGTACTACTGTAGGGTACTACAACATCGCCGTTATTGTAATAAACATTGAGATAAATAAATTGAATTAAGTAATATACTAAATTTTTAATATGTATTAAAATATACATAATATATTAATAATTCAAGAAAAATGAACATTAACAGTTACCTTTGTTGATTTTCTCGATTTCCAGATTGATTATTTATATCATCATGATGGGAGCTTGTATTTGTATTTTCAGTGACTATAGACTGTTGTGTCATTTTGTTCACATTATTATCTTCAGATTTTTGTCCAAACCTTAAACGATTCTTTTTTAAACAAATGTGATGTGTTAAAGCATCTGTTCCATAAAATATGTCCATTTTATGATTGCAACGTTTGCACGATGCATAAAATTCTTTCTCATAAATTTCGAAATGTTGCGATAGAGACTTATCCACAATTTCTTTTCGTACACCAGCTCTTATTTTTTGACGATGGTATTGTCGTAGATGATCCCTTAACGATGGTGTATATGATACGGAAAGTGAATCGTAACAAAATTTACATTTTTCTTTGTATAAACCTTCTTTGTCCAAATATCGCCATATTAAATCATTATCGTTTTCCCATTTTAACCGATCTTCTTCATCATATTTTCCATGCTCATGATATAAATGTCCTTTTATTATTACTATCATTCTACCTTTACTTCTATCAAAAGTCATATTATAAGTTTTATTACAATTATCTATATTGCACTGTACAGTAGAATCGTCTAATTTAAGTAAATGTTTCCACACCCAATTATTTGATCTTTCTCGAGCTGCCATTTCATCCACACATTGTCGCGATGTATCACTAAATATGAAATACCGATTAAGCCAAGGAAAATGTTCAGAGACGTTGTTTAGGAAGACGTTGTTAAGATTGATAGGAGAGAGAGGAAAACATATAATTTTTTACTAATATGTAAAGATTGTTAATTGAATCTTTCAGTTTTTTAAGAATCATATTGTTAATTTTTTATTCTGTTGCCAATCAATCAGATTAAGATTAATATTATACATTTGACACATTTTAATTTGAAAATAAAATTTAACATCAAAAAACTGATACAAGTTTATATTTGGAAATGTTTCTTGATTTTTTATTGTAGGCTACTACAACATCACCGTTATTATAAACATTGAAGTAAATACAATAGATTGAATTAAGTAATATACTAAATTTTTAATATGTATTAAAATGTACATAATATATTAATAACTTAAGAAAAATGAAACAATAGTTACCTTTGTTGATTTTCTCGATTTCCAGGCTGACTATTTACATTATCATGGGAGCTCGTATTTGCATTTTCAGTGGCTGTAGATTGTTGTGTCATTCTGTTCACATTATTATCTTCAGGTTTTTGTCTAGACCTTAAACATTGAGTCTTTTTTAAACAAGTGTGATGCGTTAAGGCATCTATCCCGTAAAATATGTCCATTTTATCATTGCAACGTTTGCACCGTGCAATAAAATCTTCCATATTGATTATATAATATTGCGATAGAGAGTTATCCGCAATTTCTTTTTGAACATCAGCTCTTATTTCTTGACGATGACTTTGCAGATGCGACTTTATAAGTGGTACATATGATTGACGAAATAAACCACCACAAAGCTTACAATTTGCTGTATATAAATTTGCTTTGTCGAAATATCGCCATATCAAATCATTGTCATTTAACCATTTTAATCGATCTTGTTCATCGTATTTTCCATGTTCATGATATAAATGTCCTTTCATCGTCATTATCACTCTATATTCACCTTTGTTAATCATTGTATAAGTTTTCTTACAATTATCTATATTGCATTGTATAATAGAATCGTCTAATTTAAGAACATGTTTCCAAATCCAATTGTCTGATCTTTTTTGAAGTGCCATTATATCCACACAGAGTCGCGATATGTTACTAAACACAAAATAGCGATTATGCCAAGATGTTCGGAAAAATTGTTTAGGAGTCAATGAAAAGGAGAGAAGAGAGAGAGAGAGAGAGAGAGAGAGAGAGAGAGAGAGAGAGAGCGAAACAGTAATTATTCACTATGGTGTAAACATTGTATTGATTGAATTTTTCAGTTAAAAGTAATTAAGTTTCTTTTCTGTTCATTCGATTTGTGTTCTTGGATGTTTAAATTAAAATTAACATTTATTTTAATATCTTGAATAAAAAATAAAATTTAGCCATGAAAAGTACAATTTACGAAATTTTAAAATATATTTCTTGACTTTTCCTGTATAATTATTACAACATCGATTATCATCGTTATTGTAATAAACATAGAAGTGAATAAATTAAATTTAATTTTTTAGTAATAAATTAAAGATAAAACAAGAAAAGGGGAGCAACTCTCTGATGACGTATGTTATCAATGTCACGATTCTGAGTCTCCAATAGGTTTTTGTCGGCACTTATACTTCGTTAAAAAGTCATTAACAATCAAAATCAATAATTATTTCCCCATTTTGCATTAATGACTCTAAACAGAGAAGGACGGGGGAGAGGGGAGGAAGGAATGAGATCTGCCATGGGCGCACAACTTTCACGTGGAAAGTTGTACGCCTCAATATATGTATATGTAGTATCTCATTTCATGCGGAGAGTCGTGCACTCCTATAGAGTGATTCGGAATAACCCCCCCGTATCCTTGCAAAAACGTGTTTCTAATTGAATTCTGAGATGATTTTTCCTTTACGAAAATTTTATTCAACGCTTACTTTCTGAATTATTAAAGCATAAAGTTAGCGAATCATTGGCCTTATAGAAAATAAGTAGGACCGACTGAGCGATCACTTGTAATCAGCTGTCTAAGACATACAGTTATTCCGTTCCACATAATAAAGGCACGCTCTCTCTCTCTCTCTCTCTCTCTCTCTCTCTCTCTCTCCCCTATCCCCTCCCTCCCCCTCTTCCTCCCTTCTCTATTCCCTCTACCTCTCCTCCTCTCCCACCTTCTCTTTCTCTCTCTCCCTTCCTCCCTCTCGAATAAGTTAATGAGAATAATGAAAACAGTGGATCTGAAACAACTGGTAATGGGACCAACGAGAATCGAGTTTGTTCCGATATACACTGCCAGTACTGGCAGTACTGAAAACTTGTTTCGCCATTACTACATAGCGCTGCGATAGCGTCTAGTTTCCTCAATTACGTCATAAATGATAGTCATATTGCCACTGCGACTACTGCTGTTTTCAAGGTGAAGCAGTTACAATGCAATATGGCATCACTTAAAGAAGCACAACGCGTCGAGATATTCGATTTAGGAAATAAAAAATATATGCATTATATTTAACTGTAGAAGATGCATATATTTTACCGAAAATGACTCTTTCACATCTGAATATGTATTCATTAACTGTGTCCATATGTTTTTTTAACATGAGGTTAAATTGCTTGAATTGGTGATCCCATAATTAATTCATAATTAATTCATCTTCTTTAAAAGAACAATCGCTGCTATTTTCGTTCAAAATTTATTGACAATTTAGTACGTTTATCCATGTCTGTTTACACAACTGTTAGTTTACTGCAAAGCCGTTCCGAAATACGACGTTACAGTAATGCTGGCAGTATCATAGTAATTTTGGAACGGCAATTGTGACGGCACTGTTGTGACGTCATGATGATTGCACTGCCAGTAAAAAGGGAACACACCCATCGTTGGTTCCTCAGAGAGACGATAAATGATTTGGTCATTACTAACGAGGAAGTTGAGATAACAGTAAAAAATTAATAAAAAATAACGGATCATTTAATAATTGTTTTACACTGGGATGTGAGTGTGAAAAAGAGAGAGAACAGAATAATTGTAGGTGGGGATTATAAAAAAATAAATGTGGAAAAATTTATGAGAATGATTGGCAATAGGTTAAAAGGTAATAATATTAATGATATAGCGAACTTAACTATAAATGCGATAGTAGTAGTTTGGATGTGGTTGCATCTAGGAAAAAAAATTATATTAAAAAAATAAGTGGCAAGGAAAGCAATAATTTTCTGATATAATTCGTCAAATGGAAAAACAAGACGAGACAAACTGGCACGAATAAATAAAAGTAAGGACGATTGGGAACTGTATTAGAAATGGAGGAATAAAGTGGTTGAAAAATGTAGAAAAGCTAAGAAAAATTATTTAGAATTAAAATTAAATAAAAACAAAAATGATCCCAAACAAATGTGGGGATCGCTTAGGAAGATGCTAAAGGGTAACTCGTTTAGTGATACTATATATAGAGAAATTCAGTTTGGTGATACAATAATTAAAAATACATGAGATAACAAATATAATTAATAGATATTTTGCAGATAGCATATTAAGGATTGTAGAGGGTGATAATACGATGGAATAAATATATCGAAAATAAATTTGAAGTATTTAGTGAAGTTGAAGTAGGTGAATTAAATCGAAGTTCATAAACTAGAAAATAAAAATTGTACACACAGAAGGGAATAACTGTGGAAATTATGAAAAAGGTAATAACGGCAACAGAGGTAAAGATATATTATGTACTAAATAAATCGTTAAAGAATAAAACGTTAAATATTCCCTAGTGAATAGAAAGAAGTAACAGTAGTTGATATCATACCAAAAATCAGAACGAAAAAAATTATAAAATTTAGCTCAATAAATAAATTATCGATTTACGAGAAAATAATTGAAATTATAGTTCACAATCGACTAGTAAAATATTTAGAGAGTAATAGTTTATTGAAAGAGAGACAAAGGATTTAGAGCGAGGCATTCATGTGAGAGCTCTATAATGGGTAATATCAAACTGAAAAAAAATATAGGTGAAAGAATGATGATAGGAATTTATATTGTATTTTTAGA
>Ga0157363_1005809_pt1 | contig 11561 bp, 5 predicted proteins | sample AttsexASBM1_FD_111477 | JGI IMG/M metagenome (GOLD analysis project Ga0157363, IMG submission 111477) | Fungus gardens microbial communities from leaf cutter ant in Ribeirão Preto, State of São Paulo, Brazil - Atta sexdens ASBM1 | ecosystem: Host-associated > Fungi > Mycelium > Unclassified ...
CTTCGTTTCGAACCAGTACCCAAGTTACGTCGCTATTTCTTCACTCGATGTTTATAATAAGCCATCCAGCCATATCTCTCTCTCTCTCTCTCTCTCTCTCTCTCTCTCCCGCTCTCTCGCTCTCTCTCTCTCTCTCTCTCTCTCTCTCTCTCTCTCTATCTCTTCTCTCTTTTTCTTTCAAGCTTTCAAGCATGGCACAATACTGAAGGCGTCAGTTTATATACTACCGGCAACACTTTTATGCTTGAACGCGCAGCAACGTCAACGTCACCAATAGCCCAGCACTAGCATCGAGATCTATATAGGTGCGACAAAGTTTAACGACAAACGAGGTTCATTATACTCGAGAAAACAAGCCCAATGCATATACACGGTCGAAGAAAAATATAACGACATCGATCGCGCGTAACGACGTATATCTTGGTATAGCTAGACACCATGCGACTTTGTGGACCGGCGAATGTACGAATGTGTGTTTTAAAGTAAACGTGCAACACATCACTATAAATATACACATAATATATACGATACATCAAATTGTACGAAGAGCGTTCGATATCATGTTCTATAGCTCCCAATTTCGTCAACGCGACAGAAACTGTAGTGTATATGGTATTCCCTAATCGCGACAGATACAAAGACGCATGTGCCGGTTAGAAGTGATTAATTAATTTAATTACGCCAAAACGCCGCGAAACGTTGATCAAAGAGAATTATGTAAAATATAGCCAAGATAGTGTGTCACACGCGTAACCCGCTTTAGCGCTTGCGTATTCGCGTAACGCCCGTGTACATACAAGGAAATTAAATTACGTAACGTTACGTTAGATCATTTTATATCACACTTGTCGTACCCAAAGAGATGCGAATTTCACACTACGACATTTTACATATTATCTAATTATAAGTTATAAGTAGAGAAACGCTAAAATATCATCCGTCAATATAATCTTGTTTCATCCTTCAATCATTAGAGTCTCGAAATTAGAGTAAAGCTCTATTAGAGAATATCCAAAGTTATAGGTGAACGATCGGATAGCAGAGGCGATGTAGATGGGTATCGGATGGATCATCTTTATCTCAGCCGATTGCATTGTTAGCATGAAGCGTATTGTTTGAACGTCATATTGGCACGAGGCCTCGGGCAACCAATCAGCATTTGCGGTAGCCGTGCCTTATCAAAGATTTCTACCACCTAGCCGCAGGGCTTAAATCAACCTATCCTCCGACAATCCTTTCTCCAGTTTACGGAACTTTGTCGCGAGGAGAGCAGCAAACTAGTACTAGCAATAAGAGATCAACCCTAATTGCCAGACTTTGGACAAGAACTCGCACAAATGAGCGCGCGAGATATCGCTGTTGAAAATCTTTCGATACATTGGACAATCAGTTTCAATCGAATCACGTTTGGCGAAACTAGGAAAAATTAGGAATAGCGATTTGCGATAACACGCATAATTATTGTCGCGTTCAAAGACTGTGCGAACTCACGACAATTTATGACAATTTAATTATCCGCGCGCGCGATACATACACGTGTGACATTAATTAATATTCATCGATAATGGAATATTAGACAACACGTCTGTCGTAATATAACCGTGTGTTGCTCATCAAGCAATAATAAGCAACGGTAATTACTCGTTAATTGGATGACACCACGTTTTAATAACCATTTTGCAGTATGGAAACGCGCCGACAAGTCGATGACAGGTGTGGGAAAATCCTTGGGACATTCATAAACGACGATTGTGTGGAAATATCATTCTGACCATTGTTAGAAAAATGAAAAGAATGAATAACTTAAGCAAAACGAAACTACGATGTATCACTAGTAGTACTTTCACATATGTCGTCCATATATCTGCATAGTTGGATTTATATATTCACTTTACGATCTCCCCCCCCCTCTCTCTCTCCCTCTCCCCCTATCTCCCCTCCCCCTCTTCCCTCCCTCCCTCCCCCCTCTCTCTCTCTTTCTCTCTCTCTTGGAAGTGACTCGGCGACTTTAACGTAATCTCTCGCATAAGGTCGTCTTTAATGTCATATCCTCGTCAACGAACGTTCGGTAAATTGACGACGTAATTACAGGTCTCTGCTTGCGCGAGCTTACCTGTCTTATGGAATAGCTCGTAACGGCCGATCGGAACCCATATCGTTCTACCAATGAAAATACGTAGGAACACGTACGTAACGAGTCGTGCTAGCGACGTGCTGCTACAGCTGTCGAACATCCGCCGGTGTACGTGTAACTACCCAAACGATGCACAGCATATGTATGTATGTGTGTGTGTGTGTGTGTGTGTGTGTGTGTGTGTGTGTGTGTGTGTGTGTGTGTGTGTGTGTGTGTGTGTGTGTTTGTGCGTATGCATCTATGAATGCGCACATAGGGTGGTCGCGCGGGAAGATAAGTACCGAAGGGATGAAAGTAGCGAAGATGAGTTCGAGTTTGGTCCGTGATGCGCGTCTCGTTAATTTTTCGCCCCGTGTCGTTGCATTGTTTGCTTGATAGAAGGGTGTTTATTGCTAGCGGCTCGAGACAAGAACTATCGTGTTGCCTATATACGTTATTACGAATGTACAAGGAAGCGAGCGACTGAGCACGACTCTGTGCCACGTTTTAATGATCTCGATTTAACAAGCGTACATAAGCCGCGTGCGAATCTCACAATAAGAAAAGAATGTACAAAACGACTTCTAAAATGAAATCGGATTAATTAAAGGATTGAAAAGACAGTACAGATTTATGTTATACAGTCGTGTATATTTTATATTAACGTGTATATTTGTGTGTATAACTTAAGATTTTAATAAAAAAAAAGCCCATCATAATCAAAAAGCTCTATAAATATGTAAGAACTTATGAATAAGATAATTTGCATTATGAAGATAATATGAGACATTAATGAAAATTAAATTAATTTGTTGCAAAATTGTAAGAACTAACACTTTTCATGAATAAGTAAAAAATTACGTTCTTATGTTATAAGTGTAATTTCTTGAAAAATCTAATATAATTTCTTTATATTCTCTATTTATAAATTATTTTTTTTCTTTTGATGATATTTAAAGATGATTCTATTAGAGATGGTATCGCGCTACATTCAATCGAAATCGAAATTGATAGCGAGTAATGAAACCTTCTTTCCCAGTAGGTCGGATATTGAAACAGATCGGGCTCTATATTTCTGTATTTTCGCTCTCGTCCAAGCGGACGGGAGAGTCGTACGGTAGCGGATCAACGAGCAATCATACTTGAATAGGCTCCACGCACACGAGAGGCCAGTATGCGTATCCGCGTGTACAAGCGTGGACGTACGTTGATTCGAAATCATTGTGCCGTACCTTGTCGACAATCGAACCTCGACGAACCTCGAATTTCGTATGCCACTGCACGAATTTCCCCTCGAAACGGATGATTCGCGTGGATGAATCGGACAGAAGGTTGATCCTTCTCATAGAACAAAAATATCATTTCCGACAACATCGATCCGATAAACAAAACCAATGTCTCACCGGCGCATATTGTTGCGGCGCAACAATCAACGGACAGACACGTTTTAAGGCTTTCACGCGAATCGTCAAATTTAATTTTCGAATTTCATTTGTCGCACTTGCGACAAATTTTTCTATACTTATATCAAAAACGCGCGGTCGGTAATATTATACCTGAAATATAAAACCTTCGTGACACGATCACAGACAATATCTATGAATAATTTTCTATAAAGAGAGGCGCACGCGATAAGGCATCAAGAATATTAAATATGTCTGATCTAGAAATATATTTCTGGGTAACTGTCCTACTTGTATAATATGGATATACGGAAAGAAAATTAGATTAAACAAGATTACCAGTATTTTTATATATATATTGATGTTGACAGCATCAAGATCAACATACAAATGATTCCAAATTTATGTAAGCTACATCTCAATTACTTTTAATATTTTTATATAATATTAGATATAAAAGTTGAATCTCGGTAAAATAGAGACACACTTATAACCATTTATATGTATGTCAATTCCTACATGATCATTCATCCGCACATATTTTTCATATTGTTTTTTTCACGATAATATTTATTGAATATTCTTAAAAGCTAGTGCAACGCATTCCAAAATACCACAGATATACATATTTCATTTAGACACTACTACACTCGTAATACAAACAACGCGTTACACGAATCCATCAAACGCGCCATCGCCATAATTCAACCGTATATATTTCGACTATATCTGTGAGTTATTTCATGTTCCGTGTGACTCGTAATAAAAAAATACAGAAGGGCGCAAAACCAAAAGCAAACGGATAAATTGTAACCGTTATAAAACTGGTCATTTTGTATATATTTTAAAGCGCGGCGAGCATAAATACGTTTGTTCTTCATACGTGTATTCTGGATATTGTTGAGCAAACAATAAAACTACGCTTTATATTATACATTATTAATTTAAATATTGTTATCCTCGAATAATTCTTTAGAAACAGTCACGTTATTTTTAATGTTAAAATTTGTTAAACAATTTTTCTATAAAATGTTGTCATCAAAGTACAGCAACGAAAAATTATTATTATACTATTCATTTTCATTTTTCGATAAATTTGCTTGATCCACTCGGAAATTAACAAAACTTTTCAAAAACATTAATTTGTTCTGTATAGTAAATTCAATTCTAGATTGCATTCATCGAAATAAGCAGTGTACGGAATTAAATAAATATAAAAGATTACAGAATTCAATAAATAATGAATTAAATATACATTTGTATCTATTTTCCGCTACACTTGACAATTACGGTGAAATGTGATCAAGTTATGATTGAGTGATGATGACCAAATTTTAATTCAAAAAGTTTATAAATATAAAAAAAAACTACAATATATTCGTAATTTTATATTCGTAATATAATTTATTTCAACAAATATCTCAATTTGAATATATGTATTATAAGGAATAATGGTACATATTCATGCAGAGCTTTTTTCAATATAAACGTTAATGTTTATAAACTTTTTTTGCGGTAAATTTCCAAGTTATCATCGCATCGATGTTTTCACTTTGGATAGAAAGACTCACCATTATTAATCGCAACTAAAGCGACGGCGCCAAGCAACCATGCGATGACGCTGACGGCGGACATCTTCGTTTCCCTCGTCGCGGTTTCCTCCTCACATAATACGCGCCTTCCGTGCGTTAGAACGAGCTGAAACAAGGAAGACGCATTACGTTAAACCGCGCGTGTGCGCGATGTCACAAGATATTACAAGTTCGGTCGCGCGTTTATCTTACAAAGGCGACGCTTTCGTAAACGCCCGGCTAAGTGCTGTACGCCAGCGCTGCTGTTGCCAGAGCACTGGTGAGGAAAGCCGAGGAAACGATTGTGTTAGCGTCGCAATTTGTTACGCGTAATCTCGCACACTCCCGTTATCATGCATCCTATTACTGACAACAGCAGATGCCGCGCGCAACGATAATTACTCGATCAACTACAAAAATATTATGACAATAAATAATCTCGCAACAAACTGCTTTTCAACCTCCGCTTTTCATTTTTCTTCAGTCACATCATATAATAGTTCAAAATAAAGATCTTCATTCCTTGAATTACATAGATCTTTATTGCTCATTATTTAATATTTAGAATATATAATCTTTTCCCTAAACATATCGAAGAATAAAAAAAGAATATTCATTTATAGGCGTATCATGGAATTTTTTCGAGAGGGGGGGGGGGGAGATGATTTCTATCAAGCCAAGGATGTACCAACTGTAATAAGATCCAAAAAAAGAGAGGAATTTTGCTACTATAGTGAAAAGAATATACATCAGTGACTATACGTCACTGTACCAATTTTGTTGTTGTGACATTTATTGTACAACAATTTTGAACGTTAATGAATTTCATATTTTTACAGCTTTTAATATCTCCTCGTACCTCATTTTGAAGAGGAAAAATGTTATGTTTTGTACATGTATGTTTTGTCATGTTTTATTTCTTTAAAGACATTTTTTTTTAAAGAAGGACAATACAGTTACTACAAGCAAAATATTTAATTCATTAATATTGTATGCTTGAACTAATATTAAGCTTGAACAGAAATATTAAAAATTACTTATATGATCTTATAACGAGAAGAAAAAAATATTTTATGTAACAGCAAAAAACTTAAAATCAAAAATAAAGTTATATGTTTTTGTACATTAAAACAATTAAAAGAAATTTCGATAGAGTACTAGTCGCTTAACCAATTCAAAATAAAATATTCCCATTAGTAAAGTAGTAAAAAATTGTTAAGCACCCTCCCTCCCCCCAGACCGATATGAGTGGATGTATGCAATCAGAATCCTAACGGGATCCTGTCAAAATAAAATAATTAGTAAAAAATTTCGAGAGAAGGAGAGTTTGAACCAACCCAAACCCCTCCCCCTTAGATACGCCCATATTCATTTATTATTTGCTGCACCGCACTGGCTAGAATTATTGACTTTTATATATCATATAAATCTTTTTTACAAGAAAACTTATTTCGAGAGAAAAATAATTAAAAATAATATGAGTTTATTAATTAACAATTCAAGAATTTTTATTCGCAAAACCATCGCAGGTTGGAAAATTGCAGCAACATTTCTACCGATTTATTTATACCAATAACAACATTATCACTCTAATATCATTTATGTGTTATTCATAACAAATTATATTCACAGAACCAAAGATCGAATACAGTTCTGTAATAAATAGAGTATATTATAATTCACATTGTGTATTACACACTAACTTGTACTAATAAATAAAATGGAGTTCCCATAGATTTTCATATATATAAAAATAAAATTTTTGGACAACATAGAATCAATCTTCTTCGAATGAAATTCGAACTGCTTTCTTATTATAATTTTCTCTAAAATACGCATTGAATTGCAATAGCACTTTAGATTTATTTAGTTTTTCTCATTTCTTCAAACGTAAGTTTACTATTACCGTTTTTTTTTATTGAAAATTTTGCTGAAGAAAAATTTACATGATTGTCTATATAAATTCAGAATAAAGTATTATTTTTACATTTATGAAAAAATGTATTCTAAATGGCTTCAAAATATGAAGGAAAAGTATAGAAAATCTTTAAAAACGTCCTGTATAGTCGCATACAATCTACTGGAAATTTTATTCGTGAATTTCCTGGAACATGCGGATGATTTTCTCGAGCGTCCGCGCTCTCTGCTCCGCGAGATGGTCCCGGGAAGCTGCTCATTCGTCACGTCGAGATAGCGTCGTCCTCGGACGGATCCGCGGAAGGCGCGACGTCCTCCTATCCTTATAACTGGTATAACCGTTAGCGAAATAGCTCGCCGTGCCTCCCTCGAGTCGCTTTCAACCATGACATACTCCATTTATACAAATCACGCGCTGTATCTTCATGTCAAAACGTAATCGCCCCGCTTTCTTCCTCCTGTTTATTTTCGTAAATATTTCATGTAATCTACTGAAAATGCTGCAAGTGAAACTCAAGCTAGCTTCATCAGGAGAACTTGTTATTTACAGTACAACAAATTAAAGTATCAGAAAATTTGCAAATGTATCATTTAATTAATTCAGAGTAAATTGATTTTCAACAGAAACTAAATTTTTGATATTTTCTTATTTTGCAAAAAACAATACTTATAGTGATTATAAAGAGCATTCTGACGAAGTTTTTTTATCTTACGAAACAATAATTATGATTACATTAAGAAATTTCTGGTTGTCAAACCATTTGCGACTAATTTCCGTTCTCTGTGAAGCATTCATCTGGTCGCTACATTCCATGTAACACTTTCCATTATGAGTACTATTTTTGTATTCAGTAATTAATTTACTGCGTATTATTATATTATCTGAAGATGATCCAATCTAGAAGAATCAAAACATGTAATAATTTATGTATTTATTCGAATTTTAGTAATGTAATATATATTTCATGTATTAAAATAATTTTTTTACACTCAAAATTGTTTAATCGACTCTTATAGATGCCCTTTATATAAACATTGTATTGTTTTTTAAAATTAAGAGTCCTAGTTTTATATGATTCTTATTTTGTCTTTATTTTTAATTCTTATAATTAAACAGATATTTAGATGTTCACAGATTGTAAAGATTAAATTAAATGTTTTAAACTTTAAATTATACCTTTAAATTATACCACTTGTAATTTTTAGAACAAGCAAAACAATGCGACGAAATTTTGATGTTAAAAAAGACTATCTGTATCTTTTATTTACCGCTTGAATGGATACAATCCTGAGCGCCAAATAAATGATCCTTCTTTCTTTCTTTTTCTTTCTTTCTTTTTATGCTCAAGGAGAAAGCGAAATAGGTAACTCTTGCTCTATCCGTACCGACTGCTCGCTGCTCTCGCAGCATCCACATGGACTAGGCAACCCTTCAGACGCACGTTTCCCACTGGTTCTCGGCTCCTTTCATCCCAGTCCGCTTTTACTTTATGCACTGGTTGTGCGCACACGGACTTTATATCGTCATACAAGCACTGTGTGCTTCGAAAACCTGAAATTCCGCTTTGCTACGGTTTCGTAAGACGCCACAAGCCATACGTTTCGCGCAGAATTTCGACGTATCTCCGCGCCGTGTGCATAACTAATATATGAATAATACAAAATGAATTTTTCGCAGCAGCTCCAGTTCGTAATAAAGTTACGATATCACATCACACGTTTCACATATTTTATTTTTACAATGCTATGAGATGGTGTACTATATTCTTTATGCAATGAGAACATAATATATAGGTAATTGTATAGATTTAATTTTGTATTAATATCGGAAAATGTTGCCAAGAAAATGGTTGTCATAAAATGCATTAATCAATATATGTATTTTAAAAAGTTATTATCGAAACAGTTTGCTATTTTTCTTCTCCTATAATGTATTCATGTACTATAAAATATTCTCTTTATTCAGAGAGAAAGAGAGAGAAAGAGTGCAAGATTTTCATGATAATATAAAAACAGAATAGATTATTGATAAAAGAACAGTATGCCGTATATACTTCAACAAATTTCAGCAAAGAAATAAGGAATTATCAACATTCTTGATTAAGCTACGATCAGCTACACAACAACGAAGAGGCAACTGTTGCTTCATTTGAGCACAGACAAAACGCGTGCAACGCTTTCATATAAAATATGAAATTGCATCCGGTGCATTTTTCAAGATAAAAGACTGAATGCACTTTCGCGAATGTATGCGATGCACCTGTACGACCAAAGTAGCAAATCGGAAAGCACACTGTGGAGCTTTCGTTTATATACAGTCATACGATAAGATCTTTTTATTTATATCATCTGCAATGTCCGCGCTGCAGAAAGCGTACTCCCTGAGCTCAAGATAAAGATAATAGCATTTTAAAGAAAATTTCCAACGTATAAGAAAATTCACAAGAAAGAAGAGGTAGAGAACATTAATTACAACACGTGAGAAACTATATATTTTCCGAATTAAGTAAAATTTTAGAGAGGAATTAAAAATCATTGATTCAAAAAAATAAAAAAAGGCAAAAACATCCTTCTGTAAAACACAATTTTTCGCATCAGTAATAAATGGTATCTTAGCATGCTCTTTAATGAACAATTAATTGTAAAGTATACAAATATATTATTTAAATCACTGAATGGAGTAGCGATATAGGTTATGAAGATAAATATCCTTTTCATGTATATTATCTTTCGTGCGAAAGATAATTAATTTTAAATTCCAGCCAACTGATCATTTCCAACGAGGTAATCTCTCAAAAACGTAAGCCAGCCATAGCGATCGTTGCCATAGCGCCGTATGATACACAATGGCATCGAACAACAAGATTATTACGTATTAGATGCACGTAACTTTGCGAATTTCATCGCGATAAAAATTTCATCTTCATAATTTAAAACAAAAAAATTAAATTAGCCCCCATCCCTATTCTTTTTTTCCAAATCAACCAACAACCTTACGTTCGATGTAATCTACCAGCCGATCAAAAAAAAAGTGTACGGTAAACAACGGTTGTGATATTCGCAGTTAGTGCGAGTAAGCATTGCAGAAGCGTTATTTTTCAAGCGCTTTTCGGAGCGAGACAGCTCGTATCTCGTCGGGACGATCCGGCTTTGCGTTCGCTTTCGTGAGACCCATCAGACAGGCCCTTTAACATTTATTTACACAGCTCAAACACATTTTTCACTCTCCACATAGCTTGTGGCATGTGGACGCGCGAGAAACATTATTGGCCACCACGTAACTGGCATCCACCACGACCATTAACATCATTCCTGCTATGAGCAATAACGACAGCGGAATCGCTATCATTTGGCTGCACGAGATGTCGATCGATCATTCGTGAACACTGATGAGATCGAACGAAGGCACAGGATACGGATCTCGCGACACAGCGAGTAATAATTCAATGTAAATGCGCGTAAGTGCTATTAATAAAACCTGAAGGGAAAGAAAGGGAAGGGAAGGGAAGAGAAGTATGATCGAGAGTATATCGTAAATGTATGATTAAATAACATAACGCGTACACGAGATACGAATGTATTAGGCGAAAGCGTATTTTGTGGGGATTATCTGATGTACGTTGATGGACTAGAGTGTGTAAAGACCAACGGAGTAAAATATATGCGATCGTAACGGAAAGATCTGGCCGCACAGAAGAACAGTCGTTTCGCAAAAAGCGTACATTGCACGAAAGTAGAAATGCTCGTTATGTGCGTTTCAATTCGAATCGTTCCCGAGTAATGTAATGCCGTGATGTAATTTCGGGGCTCGCCGCTAAAACGAAATGGCTGGGTGTTTATTCATGCAAAGCCAACATATTCCGAAACAACTCACCACATCTCTCCGTGCTACATAAATGAGGTACTCGGATACGTCCGGATATCTCGTTGCTTGCTATCTTATGAGCGTCTGCGGATGCTTATAAAATGGAGATAATTAACGCAGCGTCTAGAGATAACAGGCACACCAATTTGCGGTTATCTCTGCCCTTTTGTCTTAGATGTTGCTCCGCACCTTTCTAGGCGCCAAAAACGCGTTAAGATAATGCTACGTGATATGAAGATTCACACAACTTCTCACATAACTTCACAAAATGCAAAACGCCATTTCTCCAAACATTCAACAATGTAAACTTATGCAATAAATATTGCTAGAAATTATTAATCAGAAAAACTGGTTATTTTTCAAGAACGATTGAAACATACACCAAGCATTTTTTTAAATTTCTATACATTTTATGTATAATGAAATTCGCAAGGAATATAATATTTTCGCGGTTATTGTTAATTGCACCGTATTCGTATATTTCTCATTTATTTCAAATTACATTTTTACGATTCAAATCCGTACATGTTTCAACAGAAACTAATTTTGCATTTTTTGTAAGAGATATTACGCGTTTACAATTCTATTGAAATATGTATATACATTGTATGTATATATATATATATATATATATATATATATATATATATATATATATAATTATATATAATATTTTTTTTTTATCTTATATA
>Ga0157363_1005810_pt1 | contig 11559 bp, 10 predicted proteins | sample AttsexASBM1_FD_111477 | JGI IMG/M metagenome (GOLD analysis project Ga0157363, IMG submission 111477) | Fungus gardens microbial communities from leaf cutter ant in Ribeirão Preto, State of São Paulo, Brazil - Atta sexdens ASBM1 | ecosystem: Host-associated > Fungi > Mycelium > Unclassified ...
AAGATGGGAGAAAGTAGTGGCCAGCGATGGACAATACTTTGAATCATAAATGTATAACCAGTTTTTTACAATAAAGCCTCGAATTTCGGAAAAACGGCGGAAGCAAAGTTGTACACCTAATAATTCGAAGTAGAAAAAGAGGTGAATTACTTGAAGTGCTTTACCGCTTAAGTAATTTGTTAGGAGAAAGAATAAGGAAGATACGTCTGTGATTAAAGGGAGATCGAGGAAGAATGAAGAAGCGAGAGAATATTGATGATTATATAACCTTGCAATTAAAGTAACAATGAGAAAGAAAAAAGAGAAAAAAATTTGTTCTTATTGTTTGCTAAAAATGATAGCCAACTACAGCGGGAAAGTTTGGTGATGTCTCAGTGGTGTCCCAGTGATAGCTCTTAACTTAAGATGAAATATTTTCAATATGAATTGTTGATTTTGCTTGGATTGCACTGAACCGAGAATCCGCACTTAAATTTGTCGATTGATTTTAAATGTTACTTCGAAAGATTTTTTTTTTATGACTGACTAAAAAATTTTTATGACTGACTGTTCGAAAGATTTTTTATGACTGACTGTTCGAAAAGTTTTTTTGTGACTGACTGCTCGAAAAATTTTTTGTGACTGACTACTCGAAAAATTTTTTGTGACTGCCTGCACTTTTCCGAAGGGCCATATATATATTGGGATGTGATGCAATTTAGTACTTGGATAGGTGATTCGTCTCTTTTTTCTAAAGATTTCCCAATTATTTCGAAAGAATAGGAGTTTTAAATAGGAGTTTTAGGAGAAGGATGAATGTGTTTTCGTTTTATATGTGAGTCAGAAAAATGTTTAGCTATAGGGCCAATACATATGCTTTTAATCAAACTAATAATCATTTTCTTTTAATTGATGTCTAGTTATTTATAATAAAAAGAAAAATCAATATTCGATCCGCCATGTTATTGATCCCGTTATTCGCATTTGAGAGAAAAATAGATTTTCTTCACAAAAGAAAAGAATCCTGGAGTCAAGACGTAATAGTACGTATACATAACTTCTATTGATTTAAAGTTTTGATATAAACTATAGAAATCAAAGCCTTAAATAGTCTAGCTGGATCTTAAATGCTTGTATGATTCTTGTGGATTTATATACTACATATGTAATATCCTTAGAAACGCGCGTCGAAATAATTTTTCGGTCTTGAAATGCTAACTCTACTAAACTGCCGCAGTAATATCACGAATTAAATTGACTAGCAATTTAACAAATTTTTGATGCTTTGATCTTCGAAACGATCTTAGTAATGTTGAATGACATATTAAAATCTGTAAATTAATTCTTATTGTGAAAAATATTATCTCGGCCGTGAATCGAACCCGAATCTCTTGCATTCCATGTGAACGTCCTTAGACTAGTAGTTGTGCATTTTTAGGGATTACATACGTAGTACATAAATTCATACAAGAATTATACAAGCATTTAAGATCCAGCTAAATCGTTTAGACTTTGTATACGGCTTTGATTTCTATAGTTTGTGTTATCATATATATGGCCTATGATATATTATATTGTTTAAAGTTTTGATATTGTTTTATTTTTAATTTTTAGACTGCCGGGAAAGATACTTTTGTAGCTTTTGAATGTAGATTAAGATATCATCATTTTAGGTGCTATTTTAAATACTAATTGTATTGAACATATATATATGTGTGTAACATATATATATATGTTGCCCACGCAATACAAGCTCAGTGCCCGCTTCGCTCTTGTTCGCGCTCACGGAATATAACACGGAACAATCTAATAATGCATAATCTATTATGCATAACACTCTATTTTAAAAATTATCATTCAAAAAAAATTTTGCCGTAATTATAAAAAAAAAGTAAAAATAAAGAAAATAATTATAAAATATAAATATATTATATAAATATATTATAAAATATACAAAAAATATAAATATGAAAAAATATACAAAAAAATTAAAAAATATAAAAAGTAAAAAAATTATAAAACGAAAAAAAGTATAAAAAATAAATTTAAAAAATAAATTTACAAACAAAAAAAAGTCAAAAAGTCAAAACTTTAAACTTTCTATGTCCATGTTAGCTCTGGGTAGAGTCCTAGATATCCAGAAAGCAAAATATTTCCATGATTTGGTGAGCATATGGCATACTATGTGTGCCGATACCGTTCTGTCAGATACGTGTGTACTTAAGCTTACAGTAGCATACTTTTGGTACGCCTTACCGATAATGTACACCTTAGATACGCATGTTAATACAAAAATTAATTAATTTTGTAGTTTTATTACTAAAATGAATATTATTATTGATTAATATCTTATTTCAGAGTACACATTATAAAATTATGATAAAAAAAAAACGTTTTTCCCTGAATTCGGGAACTATAATTTCATAGTACTTCGAAGTGGTCATTCGGTTGCATACCGCTATGCACTATCCTTGACTTCTGGAAACTGCTACACTTCAATGATCCACGAACATCTATCATGGATGTATAGCTACGACACATCCGATCAATATATGGTCCTGATAGAAATTTGTGCAGTGAACATCCAGTTACTGTCTAATATTTAATTTTAATGTTATACTACTTTCAGGTTAGGAAATCATACACTGTATTTTCGCAGTACAAATTATCATGTATATCGTCTTCGACTAGAGATTTCCACAGTCTCTCTCCTGTCCATAATGTACGTCGTATTCATATGGTACGAGTTATGTATCATGATATGCCTAAACAGTATGCACTACAGGTAGTTTTGATACACTGTACTGTAGTATCATGTACACTTTTTGTATTGCTACCATGCAGTTACGCCGTACACCATCTCGTGACAGTACAGTATCAGTATGATATACGGATATCGTGGGATATCGTACACTTGATTATCTGAATATATATAAGAGAAGCGCGACCGATATTAAGGCTCCTGAGTAATCACCCATGTTGGAATCGTGATAAAAATCAGAAGCGAGAAATAACACCTTAATTTATGTTATTTGCCGCCATTTATAAATAAAGACAATTTGAATAAATCTAAATGACGAGATCACTTTAAAACACTTGTAAAAATTGAAGAAAACTGTCTTTTTCTACCTTGACAAAGAATAAATGATTGCAAAAAGCATGTAAAATAAGCCTTTATCCGAGCAGAAAATACGGTCTGATAGTTGTTGAAACGAGTGAAAAAAAAATTTTACATATAAAATTCTAAGATAATTTTAGTTTTCGTCAATTTTTACGACTTTGATAAGTACGAGACAAGTCGCGTTTTCACAATTAAGCACATAATAATGAAATGACACATAACATAAAATTTCATCGTCAAAATGTGACTTTTCACGTCTATTAGTTCAGTCTTTTATCGTGGCGAGGCGCTGTAATATCCACACAAGCACGATCCCATGTATATGTGCTAGTCTTCGGCGCGCCGAGAGCGAACGTCCTTCTCGCTCTAATCATTTGTTTCAAGCGATCGAAAATGCTTTCTCGACAATCTTGACTTGTTAATAAAGGGCGAGCATTTTAAATAATATATGATGTTCGATAAGTTTTGACAAAGTGTTCATATGTAGATAGAGCGACTAAACTGAATCGAAAAATCCTTTATTTTGTAATTTTCGCAATAATTAATAAGATATTATCACAGAATGAAAATGCTTATGAAAGCCAAATACAGGATGTACGCGTGTAATGAATTTATTTATGCATTAATATCTGCAATCAATTCACTAATATCTGCAAATCCTTCTCTGCGGATCTTTCTCAATATCGCAAAACAATAAGAATATAATTAGATGATTTAGTCATATAATTAAAAAATGAAATTAAGAACCGAATTCTGCGACATGTGTGTCTAAAGATATAGACAAAGAAATTATGATATCCAAACATATTTTTATTGTAATTACCAAATTTATTATGATTTAAAAATGATTTAAAAATTAAACAGACATGTATAATAAATAATCACTGATAAAATTAGACTTACATGATAAACGCAAAGACAAATCCTTCGGAGAATATCAGTTCTATTTTTCGCTCTCATGTGACGCAATAAAAAATTAAACGATATAAATATTATATTGACAAAAATGATAAGAAGAGGTAAGCATCAAATCCTTGTAAATAAATTGAAATATATAACGAGAGATTTCGTGTCATTTTTAATGTTTAAGCCATTTATTTATTTAAACTTATGAAAATCATGCCAGACGTCAACCTTTCATGTAAAAAATCTTCTTCATTTAAAAAATTTATGTTCTCCCAATCGAATTTATGTGGGAAATCAAGTCTATGTGCAGTAACTGAATGTGTTCCAATTGATGTCATGTTCCAATTGATGTGATTTTCGTGTTCTTTAATACATGCGTTTAAGATTTTTAAGATTTGTTCCACGTATGACGCATTACAATCTTTGCAATTTATTTTATTATACATGATATTGGAATGAGAGAGCTCGTCTTTTTGAACGCGTATGAACTTCTTTAATTTATTTATACCTTTGTATGCTTATGTAAAAACTTTTATTTTAAAAAAATGTTTAATTTCTTCAATAATGTAAGGAACAAAAAATATCGTAAAAAACCTTCGTTTCTCTTATTTTCGTTAATATTTGTGTTCTTATTGCTATTACTATCTCCTATACTATTATATTTAACTATTCGAACTTTTTGTGTAATCTTTTTTGATTTTTTTTTCGTAAAAATCATATTTAATGAATAACCATTTTTTAATCTTTATTATTTTATCAAAATTCTTCTGATAGAACATTGGAAGGGAGAGAAGCAAGACTTTATCCATTAATTCTAAGACAATGTCTTCTTTTTTGTATTAAAGGATGTCTAGAGAAGAAATTTAGATATCGACCTGATGAAGGTTTCTGATATCAATATACACACACACACACACACACACACACATATATATATATATATATATATATATATAATTGCAGTGTCCTGTTTAATTAAGTCCAAAAGATTTAATAATATCCAAAAAGATAAGTTTCCATCCATCTCCAAAGTAAATTTAAGTCGTGGATGATAATTATTGAAGATATTTAACAATTCTTCGATGTTAGTTTGATTAATAATGTAATGTCGTCAACATATCTAAAATAGAACAAAGGAGATGCATAGAAGTGGAAGAGAACACATTTCTAAATCACGCATGATTATGTCAGCTACTATGGGAAATAGAGATAAATCCATAAGTACCCCAAAGATCTGTTTCTAGAATTTGTCATTGAACATAAATAAAAAACATGGAATTAAGAACTAGTTTTAATGCAATGATAAACTCATTCAAAGAGATGTTAGTATTATCTTGTATCAAATTCCATCTGTTTTTCACGCTTACAATAACCAAATCAACTGGAATATTCGTAAATAATGAAATTACATCCAAAGATAAAATAATTTTATCGTTAAAAATATTAATTTGAAAAATACTCTCGACTAGTTTAAACCTATTACCAACTAATTGTCTGAGGCAGACTGTCATTAAATATTTTGTGTAAATATGACGCTAAATTATGTAACGGATTACCTATTAAAGAAATTATGATATGTAATAGATTTCCTATTTTATGTATTTTAAGACATCCATACGCAGGAGGCAAAATTAAATTTAAAGAGATTAATTTTTTATATTCAGCTTTAGTAATAAATTCGTGTTGCTTCCATCTCATTAATACCTTCTTCAATATGATACTATTCATCGGATTACGATTAATTATCGTGTTAAAATCTGAGAACACTGATTCCATGTTTTCCAAATAATCTATTCATAGCTACTACAATATTGCCTTTATTCGCATATGTGAAAAGCACCTGTGAATTATTCTTTATAAATAATTTAGTTGCTGACAGGTAAGATAAAATAATCTTTTCAACGTTAGATGTATTATGGTTGGAATATTATGATTTCTTGAAAAAAAAGAGTTAAATTACCCTCGCATAGGGCACGACTCGTGATGCAGGGCTCATCCCTGGCTGTCCTCCGTCCCAAGACTACCGCCGGTGCTTACTGGCGGGGGCAGTCGGCCTGAAGGTGCTGACAGTGCCCTGTACGGACTCATCGTTAATTCGGTGGAGTCTGTACTCTGGGTCCAGTATCCTAATAGGGGGCGGGTCTTTGTAACTACAAGGACAGAGGCTTTGCAAAAGTGAGGAAGAAGAGGAGGGAGAGGCGGAAGAAGCAGGCATGTTCCGACCGCGTGAGGGAGATGCGGTGCTCTGCTTGAGGGACAGCGCGGACCGTGATCCAGAGTTTGAGTCATCCACAAAGGATGTGGAAGACGTTGATATGGAGATGGAGACCAAGGAAGGTCTCCATGAAGCCCGATCCGGCGCCGGGCTCTTGTTCAGTCATATTTGTCGCGAGCAACTTCAGGAGTCGAGTGAGGTCGTCGGAGTCGTTGTACTCCGTGGCCTCCTCAAAGAAGAAGGCGGACAAAGCACTAATTGTGCTATCGGATAAGGAGGGATCAGGCTCCTCGAAAGAGAGCATCGCTAAGAAGCGAGAGAGATCGGGGCTTGACCTTACGCATGAGGGTCATTTACGAAAAGTAAACGTGCCTGGCAGGCGAAACGCTTATTAAAGATGCGGTCTTCATCGCGGAACCCCCCTCGTCCAAGAGAAACGTAAAAAGATTAGATTACGTCTCGTACTATTAGAGAACCTCTCATTGAAACTTGAGCAGCAATCTCCGGAGGCTATTGTAGGTCAGGCCAACGAATGAGGCCATTGAATATATTGTAAAACTCATCGAGAAATCCAAGAACATAAAAAGTGATATCGTGGATCATTTGGCAAGCGGTGACATGCCTCACCGCCGCATGCGACATCCTCGGGAAGCGTGCAGTAGACCCGCTAAATACCCGCCTCGGAAGGCAGGAGTGAGAGATATCCTTCTCAAGGAGCAGATTATCACCCTGCATAAGGAGAAATTCCAGCTTCAGGAGGAGATGGGGCATTATCAAGAAGGCGCGTGAGGACGCATTTGCTTGGAGGAAGAAGACGGAATCACCATCACCGATCCTTGGGAAATCCGCGAAAGCGGAACTCTTCAAACCACGGCGGAGCAAGGGGGAGCACGACACCCTCCTTCCCTACAAGGACTCCGTACCGGGAGAGAACTTTTCCGCCTGGCTTCCGGAGGTTTTCCGGCCCCCATTGTTAGGGAAGGAAAAGCATCTAGAAGAGCCCCGGGAGTTATAATGCAGAGGGCAACATCACGCCTATCAATAAAACCACCTGTGAGAAGAAAAAGGAGGAAAAAGTCCGATCGGGAATTGAGGTAGACTCCACTGGATCGGACGATTCTCTTGAGGATCTTCTTGACTACTGCGGACTAAAATCTGTCAGGTAAAGGTGTGTCCGCACAGGATGATATAAGGGAGGCCAAAGCTGGCAAGGCCAAGCCCAAGGCCGCTAGGGTCCTAGCAGGAGAAACGACGATACCATTTAAGGATGCGGTGGCTCCGTCGTCTGTAAATAGGCAGACAGCGGACTTATGGAGTACCGTGATAAAGAGGAAAAAGAGGGGAATGACCAAGGCTAATACGATAATAGCAATATTGGCAAAGGCCAAGCGCAGTCCCCCTCCCTCGTCCCCCTAAGAAGGCAGCGGAAAGATGGCCGCCTAAAATCAGGCCGGCCAAGACCGCCTCCGCCGGCAGCCTCGGAGAGGGCATTCCTCATAAGGGGCCAAATATGGCTCGAGGATTTGGAGATAGGTGAGGTAAAGGCCAGGCGAGTCATCATTAGGGCTTTTGTATTAGAGATCAAGAGCGCCAACGACATCATAAAAGCCACCTAGCCTCACATATGAAGGAAGTCCTACGAGCAAGGAAGAGGTAAAAATTTCGAGGCCTACAAAGAGAGCGAAGCTCTGCGTCTTGGGTCTCGATGACTCTGATTACCCCTGATGACATAACAGTGGCAATATCCGATCTGGGCGGCTGCTCGGCGGGAGAGATCAAGGTAGGCTCGATCGGCTCCTGATGGAATGGAGACGGCTTGAGTCCAATGTCTTCGACAGCCGCAGATTGAGGATCGGCTGGATGGTGACCCGCGTGACGCTCCTACCTGCCTGCCCCTTACAATGCTTATGCTGTCTCGGCGTGGAGCATATGAGGGCGAACTGCAGCAGCCTGATAAACCATACGGGCTGTTGCTGTCAGTGTGGATGGCAGGAGCACACCCCACACGAAGATGTAAAGCCCCTGCAAATCCCGAGTCCCCTCAAGCTGAGTTTGGATTGGGGAAGGGCAGCAGGGAAGATCAACGACGTACTCGGTGACCATTGCCTAGAAATATACAAAAGGTTCCCCCTCCCCATCACCATAGTAAGGAAGAACTGCTATGTCCAGGCTGAGTGGGGAGCTATTGACGTTCTCGCCTGCTACTTCCAACCGAGGCTATCCCTCGCGGATTACGAAATCGCACTGGAGGGACTAGCCGCGGCCAATGAATATAGAGGACTATTTATTGGAGGAGACTATTATGCGAAAGGACAAGTTTGCTTATATATTTTTAGAAGAGCATAGGTTTTGAGAAATATATCATGAGCTACATAACAACATTCTTAGAATTAGATACATAATTCGCATTTTTCCACCTCACCAATAAAGCACGCAAACCTGTCAAAATTTTCTTAGTAGAATCTTTCTTAATGACTTAATAAGTATCAACATCTTGAAGCATCTCAGTTACTTTTAAAACATACATCTGTCCCAGTGCCATCGTCATGTTATCCTTATCAGCCCGAGTAAAAATAATCCTATTATTCATGTCTTTCATAAAAACTCTAGTATCCCTTTCCAATTGTAATAGATTCATGTCCACTTCAATGTACCGTAGGGAAAAGCTAAAGTCCAGAATCACGCAGCATAAAAACCCCATTCGATGGAATATATTTACCCGTTCGGTCATAACTGATCATCGGTTGCAAGAGGACCATGAATTTGACTGCGAGAACGTTGCAATTCTGGATGAGAGCTTCAGTATAGGAAAAAATTGATTTTGGAGATGTTATACTTCAGGAGACAAACGCATGAGCTTAATTTAGACGGATATGGAGGTTCTTCCCAAGGCCTACTTTGCGATTATTGACAGGCTATAAATGTCGATTTATTTTGGTTTCAGTCAGTCAGTGTCGTGTTTTGCATAGAAATTAAGTCTTTCTATTTTGATTATTGTTATCTAATTTCTTTTTTTTTTAATTAAATAATGAGTTAATTTTAGAATTTTAAGTTAACTTTAAAATTTTAAAATTAAGAAATTTTAACTAACTTTTAAAAAGTAGTACACTTAATCTGACACTGATTGGCCAAAAAGTCAAGAATTAGTTTTTGACTGGATGGCTTTGACTGAATGACTTGTGTTTAATGTTTGATATAATCGATATAATGCATTCTATTCGTGGTGAACTTCCTTTACTTTCATTGTGAAAATTAAGATTTAAAAAAATTTTTTTTTCTTTTCTTTTTAACATTCTGAGTTTGATTCTTGTATAGAGATTTTTTAGTGTAGAGGGAACTCATTATGGCAAGATAGTTATTACGTATAGATTACATTAATAAAGATGATTTATGTCTCTGAAGAAAGAGTCTCAAAAATGAGCCGAAACATGTAAGCATGTTAATTTATAAAAAGTTTTGTGTTATATCTATATATTATTTGCGCAACAACTACCGCGTCTGATTCCTATTGCCCCCCCATTATCGCCAAATATTTCTTTGGAACAATAAGAAGTCTTTGTAAATTGATTTACGTTTTTTAATAAAAGTTCTTATATAAACAGCGTATAAAGATATAACTAAATTAAAGAAATTCATCCGCATTCAAAAGGATGAGCTCCGCACTCTGTCTCATTTCAATGTCATATATAAAATAAATTGCAAGGATTGCAATGCGTCATACATGAGACAAACAGGTAGAATTTTAAAAGCACGCATTAAAAATCACAGAAATCACAGTAACTGGAATATGACACAACTTCAGTTATTACTGCACATAGACCTGATTTCATAAATTCGATTGGGAAAACATAAATATTTTAGCTAAAGATTTTTTTATATAAAAGGTTGACGTCTGATATGATTTTCATAAAAAAATAAATAAGTAGCTTAAACATTAAAAATGACACAGAATTTATGACGTTATACAGGATGTTTCATTTTAAAGGATCCATTCAAATATCTCAGAAATTGCATTAAATCGAAAAATATTTCAGACAAAAGTTTTGTGACTTCGAACATAAAATGGTACCATTAATTTGACCTTGGATGATGTCAAGATCAGGACAAGGTCACTTTGAATTTTTTTAATGGAATCTCCAATTTTTCATTGCATATTTTTGTAGCTCTCTTATCTATTTTTTCAAAACACTATAATAAAATAATTTTTTATTAAATACTTTTCGAGTTATAAGGTCGGATACCTTAAGTAATGCTAATGCCGGTGATACTGCAACTTTCAAATCCTATAACTTACTAAGTATTCCTATCACAAATGGATTGACATCTTGCCGCGTATCAAATTATTACAACGCGCGCAAGCATCGAACTATCGGTATGCGTCCTGTCGATGTTACTCTGCGATCGCCGATAGGCTCTTAATCATGGTTTATAATCGCGTTAAAGATTGCCGTACCCACGCGATACAAAATAGGTGATTCACAAGTGTGTGAGTAAATTTAAGAACAGTCTGTGATAAAGGTTACAATAAAGGTTCCGAATTGGAGTATGGAAATGTTTAAAATTATCAAAGTGCAGCAAACTAATTCAGTGACGTATCTATTGGAAGATTCTCGCGGGGAGCCTACTGCTGGAGAATTCTTGCATAGCGTCGCTAATCCCAACGTGCATCTCGTTGAAAAGGATTGCGCAAGAGGAGGAATAAGGTTTATGTGAAATAGTTGGGATTTGACAATTCACATAATTCGTGGATACATAAAAACAATGTGTTGTAAAACTTATATTTATTATAAAAATATAAATACGTATTATATATATTATAAATATCATATACACATATTATACATAGTATACATATTATATATACGTGTTATACATAACATACATTTATACATGTTACATACATATTAAACATATTATACAATAAAAATGTGTTTTATTTATTAGGTGTAGTAAAAAGAAATCCATTATTTTGGCATGAAATTGAAAGGAAAAATAATGGATTTCTTTTTACTACACCTAATATATCAGTAATGTCCTCATGGCAGCGGTGAAACCTGTCACAATATATCGCTTATCATTGTGTTTCCGATATGTACACCTCGTGCAATTTGGATATACGACTGCCTGCGCGTCATTTCGATTGCGTCATTCAAGCACCGTGTGTAATCCTCGAACGTTATAAATCTCGTTTCTCTTAACGCCTTTTGCCTTCTTCATCCTTCTTTCCTTCTATACGCAAGGTGTACATTTTCGCTCTCCTACGAATTCGATCATGATGGCATTGTTCTCGTCATAAGATCAGGAACTTTTTTATTTGCGAGCGGAATACCGTACGCAT
>Ga0157363_1005811_pt1 | contig 11559 bp, 6 predicted proteins | sample AttsexASBM1_FD_111477 | JGI IMG/M metagenome (GOLD analysis project Ga0157363, IMG submission 111477) | Fungus gardens microbial communities from leaf cutter ant in Ribeirão Preto, State of São Paulo, Brazil - Atta sexdens ASBM1 | ecosystem: Host-associated > Fungi > Mycelium > Unclassified ...
CTGCTGCTGGTGGTACTGTTGAAAGGCGGATTTAATTATCATGATTCTCAAATGATAATGGTTCAGACACAATGAAAGAAATAAGGAATAATAGATTTCAAATCTATGAGAATCATGTATTTCGAAACCATGTATTCCGATGTATCCAGTTTCTGATTGTTTGAAATCTATTCTTGTTTCTTATTCCGAATTTCTTTCATTGTATTTGAGCCCTAAAGCTTTCGGAAGACACTGTTCAAGTTGATAGAGTCGAACGTTTTGCCACATATAAGAACATTAAAAGTTGAAAATGAATTTTGTTGTTTCTTTATTTTTTTTTTTAACATATTACATATTCAAACATTAAACAAAATTATTTACATTGGATATAAAGTCCAACATCGTAATCTTTACATTTTGTGTTTTATACAAATAACAGAGTAAACAAATTAATATAAATAATAGTATTAAAATAAATAATAGTAGTTCTTTTTGAAAGTGTCGACGTTAAGTGTTACTGTTAGGGAAAAGATGGAAGGGAGTTGTTGTACATTGTTGAAGCGTGAGACTTACCTGTCCCTGCCGACGTTGCAGTTTCCGCCGGTGGCTTCCGCGGTCGCAGGCGACTGCGGCTGCGGTGGCGTTTGTTCCTGTTGGCGTAGCTGATTGGTCTGCGAGCTAGGCACCGGCACGAGCACAGAGACCGGTATAGACTGTATACCGGTCGTTGGCGCTGGTTCTAACTGTGATGGTTGTTGTTCCTGTTGTTCCTGTTGTTCTTATTGCTGCTGCTGTTGCGACACGGGCACATTCGGCGCTGCAGCAACAGCGGCAGCGGCAGCTGGAGGTGGTGGCGGTGGCGGTGGCGGTGGTGGCGACAGGGTGTGAATAAAAACAGAATGCGTGGGTGCGGCGGGCGACGCGCTAAGATCTAAAATGGCCTGCGCGGCCGATAGATCCTCCTCGGCGGACGTGCGTATCTCCGAGATCGATTGTAGGCTGTAAGGACGGTAAATGTCCTTCTTTTTCGGCGGTAAGGAGAGCGCAGTCCCAGTGCTGGTGAAGGACATCGAGAGGCTTTTTCGCGGCGGCAGGCATAGCGATGCTGCGGGAGACGATGACGTTGAAGATGAGGACGATGATGATGATGATGATGAGGATGATGATGATGATGATGATGGATTTGTAGCGATGACCGACGCCTGATGCGAAGGCGTTTGATGCAGACCCGGTCCAGTCAGCACTGAAATCGGTAAATCTTGCTGTGCGACTGGAGGCGGTGGTGATGGTACTACCGGACGCGCTAACTCCGCCGCGGAACGTAACGTTGCGTACTTTGGCGGCTCCTCGTGATTAATCCACGCCTCGTGCGTATAACCTGCAAGAGGGAAAAAAATGGATCAATCTATAGACACACAGACTAAAACATAGAATAGAGCGGGTCTCTTTCGTTTATTTTTTGCGATTATATTTATTTTTTTGAATAGCACATATTGAACATTCGAAGATCATACTTATATTCTCTACAAACAATTATGATTGTATAAGGTAGCTGCACATATATAAAGTAGCTTGCAAAGAGATATTATTTGCTGCCGCAAATTTTATGTTACTTTGCTTGAGATTGAAACTAATAACTCCGGAATAGCTCTATTCTATATTTGATTGCGCTATGGACTAAAGGCATTTTTTGCCAAGCTGAAAATCGCTTGTCATAGATATCGTCCAAATCATTAGGGATACTATTTGCGCTTAAATATAGCAGTGATTTATTCTTACATGTCTTTTGCGAAGAAGGAATAAGCATTTCAGCGCGTTCTGCGTCTGATTTATGTGTATGCTAAACTACTACTGATTAACGAGAAGTCGAGATACATCATCAGCGATTCAAGTCTAAAATATTGCCACTGATTTATTATGTATTTTCTCAGAAAATTTATTGTTAAGATATCTGTGCGAATCTAAATTTAATTTATTCATGTAATTCATATGTACAAACGTAACAGGAATACATACATATTTAACGCTATAAATGCTCAAAATCTTCACAATGGAAATAGCAGCTGCTATCCAATTTATAATATCCCCTTGAGAATTTTTTCGAATGAAACATCCAAGTGATACAACAACGAAAGGGTAACGAAAGTGCGGTGCATGCACGTAGGTACATACTATATAACATCTCACTCGTTCTCGACGGCATGAATATTCGAGTTCGTGAATCACTCACGAGTTGCGTGGCGTTTCATTTCCTGCGCGCCAGCTGTTTCCACCATATACGGTCATTAACGGGTATGAAGGGGACGAAAAAAAGTCGGGAGTACAGAAGTCGGGTGCGCTACTAGTGGTAGCGCGACACGTGAACTATATGAGGGTACAATAACGCGGTGTGTATCTGTTGCGCGTCGCTCGCTGTTGCGCAAGGTTGTCCAGGGGATGAAGAGCGAAACTCATATCGTTGTTCATAAACGGATAGGCAATCGGGAAGAATTCAGACGGAATGCAAACAGCGTGTCTTATCTTTCACTCTACTTTGTAGCACCTTTATATGAGAATCATTAAGTTATCGCAATTAAAAGACCAGCTCGCGCGTCTTAATCATCAAGAATTTTTTCTTCCTAGGTATCTAAAGTTTTTTTTACGCCTGGATAACCCTATTCTTTTATTTGATTAAGTAGATTTATTGAAGAAATGCGCAAAACTAAAGCGACTTTTTCTCGAACTTACGACTTTTTCTAAACTTTTGTCAATGATATTATCAAGCATGATATGAACAAGCATTTTCTTTCATTTGACGTACAACTATGCGTGTTTAATATCAGTTACAATTTCATACAAAGAATTTTACGTAATTAAAATTTATCCATCTAATCTCAATTCAATTCTAATTTTTTGCATTATCTTCTTATCTACTACTTATTAAGGCAATTAAAAGAAAGAAAATATTATAATATAACAAATGATGTTATATCATTTTCTTGTTATTATATCTCAATGATAGTGGAGTAACAATAATACATGGTATATTTTTGAGATTTATCGATGTTTCTGATAAGTTCGTTATTTGTTCTAAATTAAATCTAAATCACTATTACAATTCTTTTTATCAGAATGATATTTTGTTATTAGTTATTGATGTTTAAATGACGTTTAAATTCTGTTCACGTTTCTTTCATTGCTCATGACAATGCAATAGAGCACGCAATGAGCGACTTTCGACGTTTGCGTCATGAAATCGATACGCGTGCCGTCCAGTGGGTTACGTAATATGAAAGTCCATGTCGTGAGCAATGAAGACATCATTACGCAGGGAACAACTAATGACCATTTCTACATGTATCTTCAATATAAATGTCTCAACAATCTCAGTTAAATTGATCATTGTTACAGAAAAGAAATTCAATTTTTCTTTGAGCTTAAATAATTATGCATAAAAATATTACACATAAATATTGTATATTGCAGGTAAAAAGAAATATATATTTACAGTATAAAATACAAAAAGTTTATTATATAGTATATTTTAAAGTTAAAATTGACAGTAACAGCTAACAATAATTTTTATTTAATGGGAAATTTAATTACGAAGAATTCGTGCAACAGCTTTCTCTCGACAAAATTTATTTTTAGAATATTTACTGCTTTTTTTAGCAATGATTAATTTAATTAAATTTATTATTTTTTTTTATTATTATTTTTTTATTATTTTTAGGCTAATATATAACCATTGCCTTATTATTATTATAAAAATTGATAATAAACATATTTAACGAACAATATTTTGTCAATATCTTGTTGAAAGCTAAAATGAGCTTTTATTGAGATGTATTTTATCGAAAAATATCCTTTAATGAAAATTTGTGATATCTTTTTCATTTTTTTTTTTTAAATTTAATAATTAACACCTATATATTCCTTCCTTTCCTCTTCCAATTTAGCATTTTACTTAAAATTTATGAAGAATTAACTGAAAAATAAAATTATTGCATCATTTCAATTTGTCCAAATATTTCTTTCTCCATTTATATCTAATAAACTTCATATTTTGACATTTTTTTAAAGAGAAAACTGCTTTAATTTTCAACAAAGAATAAGATCACGTGCGCCTCTGCCGAATTGTTTCAGCAATGCTATTTTTCCCTTCGACGGACCCTCGCGAGGGTCTTAGGAGAAGGCGGCACTTGCGATAAATCAGAAAAGTGTGCTGCACGCGCGATCGATCAGTTGGCGCGTACCTATTATTGGCTGAAATAAAGGGAAGTCAACATAGAGGTAAAGGAGAACGGCCGTGTCTGCAAGTGCATTTCATCAACGACAGAAGGAGCGCAGTTGTGCGATGGGTAGAGAAGGAGAGAAGGGTGAACGGGGTGTGCAGGAGGGTTGTATAGGGACGGCGGGGGAATCAATAACGGCGAATGAACGCTTCGTACACGCTCCCACAAGTCCGTTGATTCTAGGCCCTTTTAAAGACCGATAAAAATCTCTCGTTGCGTTTAACATTAACGCCGAGCTTTTCCTTTCGATCCGATTTTCTTTTTCTTTTCTCAAGTCAAAGAATGATGGATGATAAAAGCGATAGTGTCATTAAAAATTAATAGGTTTTTACTATTTGTTTATCAATGTTGTTACTTAATTTACATGTTTTGTTATTTTGACAATTATTGATCGCATTTGTTTATTTGCAGATGTATAAGTGATTTAAAAAAGAAAGTCTTTATAAGAGACATACAAAAAAAAAAAAAGAAAAGAATGTAATCTGTAAGGTTCCGTTCTTAGAGGTCATTATTATTATATTTATTTATTGGCGTAAGTATAACTTGGCTAAGATATTATTGACTACAGTATACTTATTTAAGTCTTTGATTAATCAACATTTTTTTCGAAAAACTATAATTTACAGATTCTCTGTTTTCGAACTTTACTTTTTTCATCCTTGGAATAAAAATGAAAAAGATGTGCTTTTAATAAATTGAAGAATATAGCCTCTTACTCAAAGTATTTGATTATATTTATATCGATATTGAGATATAAATTCTGACTCTATCTAATTTAACATCTTACATTTAAAAAATTATATAACAATGAAATTATGTAGAGAGAGAGAGAGAGAGAGAGAGAGAGAGAGAAAGCGCGATATATAAAGTGGCATGGATTATCTATGACTTCTAGGTGGATATTCTATATCTACGTTATCTATCACAGATCACAGATATAGCCCATAAAGCATATTTATATACCTTGAATGAACATTCCGCACATTCCTGTCGGTTTATCGCCTCTGATCTTTATCGATCCTGTGTGCGCAAAACAAACAGCAAGTATAAATAATTACTTGATCTATTAAACTATCTACATAATTAAACAAATTAATATAATACTTCTGTTGAATTATTTGTGATAATGTTTATTCTCGCATCTAGAGAGAAAATAAGCGTCTAATGATATTTATATGATGAATTAAAGAAATTTAATATAAATAAAAAATTGAAACTTTTGATAAAAAATTCACACGCTTCAAGATAATAAAAAATTTCTTTTCTATTCTACTGAGGTATTCATCATAGATGTTTAATATATTATAATGTAATAACTACAATAATATATTATAATATTTGCTATATCATGTTTAATAAACATAAAATGTAAGTATATGAACAATAAATAAAAATCGATGAAATATTATACAAATAATATTATACAAATGCGTGGAAAACCCTGAAAATGTTCACATTGTTTTAAAAATGTTATCAGCATCAATAATATTACTTATTGCTTATCAATTTAATTTATAATATTATACTATTCCAATTTCAGTTTAAGTATTTCAAGTATTTCGGACAAATAATCGGCGCACAGTTTGCTTGAATTAAAAATTGTATAAATTCTCAAAAAATATTATTAAGCACGAAAATCGAATATAGTGTTTTCCATATATTTGTGATAAATGAACTCATTTGTGATATAGAAATTTAAAAAATAGCAAATATCTACAATAGAATCTTAGTAATAAATTTTGAGCTTATGGATATAATTTTAACGAACTGTTTAGACTTTCTAAATAATTAAATTATAAATTCACGAAAAATTATGAAAAAATTAATAATTTCTCTCTAAGATGTCCTTTGCTGTAAAAAATATTTACTTTACTTCACAGAAATAGTAAAAAATATGTCGAAATCGTATTATATAACATATATTATATTATCCAGTAAGTAAAAACAAGTCATTAATTGCACAAATGAAAGTCAAGGACGATGAAACCTGTTAATAGTTAATAGTAAAATAATCATGAGTTCTTATGCTCTTATTACGTGACTGTAATTTTATTATCCTGTTAGAAATTTAATTTTTGCGATAATAGATAAATTTTTTATTTTCCTTATCACTCTTTTATTTAATATTTGTAAATATGTGCAGGCATATAAATATATCTTTTAAGCATTAACAATTACAATGAAGTTTGTACAATAGCGAACATAAAATTCTTTATTGTATCTACGAAACAAAATTATCATTATAAAGTATTGTTCAGATTTGAAAATTCCTATTAATTATTTATAATTAAAAACAATTATTTTTAGGATTCATTGAAAAAAATCAAACTTGAATATATCTCCTTTAGCGAACATTGTAACAAAGCATAATCTTGCATTGTAACAAAACATAATCTTAAATTCAGCATTGAAGAAATTGATTGGCAAAATTCAATCGTAGTCACATCGTGGCACACATAGCAACACGCAGAGAACACTTGTTACATAACAGCGTCATTTGCGCCATTGTACGAGCACGTGCGCACTGTCTATAAGCTGCATAAATGAGATAAAAAAAGAGGTCGTTACTCTGTAGTCTTGGCTTTCAAGAATACTTATAGGCGTTAGCTTCAAAGCATCAGCGATTGACTGAATTACGCAAAATTTTTATATGCCCTATTTTTATAAAATAAATTCATGCAAGTAGCACACATATAGATTTATAATACGAATATAAATTCACAACAATTTATTATTATTTATTAATATTTTATGATATTTCTGTTATTAAATAATATAAATCCTGCTACCTTTTTTCTTAATAGTAAAGTTTCTTCGAAGTATTTTTTCATATGTGTATATGATAATATATTAAAATGTAATACGAAAAAACATAAAATATTAAATTCTACATTATAATTACGTAATCGTACTAAATGCGCGAAAGACAGTTTTTACCGTTCTAAACACTAATTTTTTTTGTATTACATACTTTTGTATTACATACTTTTAGATTATTTAAAATTTTAAAAATATATTTAAAAAACTTGAAAGACATTTCTTAAATTTCTATTAAATTTTTTATCTTATTAAATAAAAAAATTTAATGAAATAAAACATTTAGCGAAAAATTTAAGAAATATCTTTCTTAAGTTTTTTATTTTTTAAATTTTACAGTTATTGAATAATTTAAAATTAAATGAAATTTAATTAAATGACAAATTTAATAAAATAAAAAATTTAATAAAAAATTTAAGAGATATATCTTTCTCAAGATTTTATATATTTTTTTTAATCTTGCAGTTATTGAATGATTTGAAATTATGTAATACGAAAAAAATTAGTGATAGTTAAGAACAACCTTTCGCACATTTAGTACGATTACGTAATTAAATATATGTGTCACTATATGAAATTCACGCAGTGTTACTGCGTAAAGTATAAATACAAAAACAAGCTTTCCGAAGAATATTCGGCAAATAGTCCTCTTGATCTCATATCTGATATCATAGGCGTATTCTCAACGGCACTACGTCACAAAAGCAATTCGACCGTTCTGGATATGGTCGGTTACACAACAACCACCGACGTCAATGCAATCAGTTCCCACCCCATCTGATTGAGAACTCAATAAATGCAATACGCGAAATAGCTGGTCTAATAATACATATATTGAGTTCGTAATTCAATGTTAAGGATGCTGAATGCTTGTCGACGCGATCAACGATCTACAAACGGGTGTGTCGCCATGTACGCATGTATTATATGCAGACACATGGCCGACTTTGCGGGCGATTTCCCACAGGTCGCGAAAACGCTCGCGCAATCGCGCACGATTCTATGACCTTCAACGGGCTATCTTTCCGCATTTCCGACGGACCATTATGCTATCATAATTATGGCGCATTTAAACAGCTACCGCAATCCGACTATAGCGCACGAGGACTTGTAATGGACGGGTGTGTCACCCTGCATGCTCGACATATGATTGAATTCTATTGTGTCATCTCGAAGCAGCGGCCTTCTCGGAAAAAGTGAGAGAAGAAAAAAAAGGAACGATCCTCGAATCCCCTTCCTTCGCAGATCTCTTGCGAATATTCTTGAAGAGAAAACCCCTGGTTTTGGGCGTGGCGCATCTAACTTATATTCCCGCAAGCGATATGTCATGTAAAAGCGAGCGAGTCATCGCATTGCCGCAGTATGAAGTGGGAAGGAAGAAAGCTTTCACGAGTCCCACTTACCGTGATAGTAAAGAGCGCCAGAGGCGTTGAGAGGTGGTGGGCTGGGGGCTGTAGCCCCCGCCGTGGGACTGTGCGGTCCCCAGCAGGTCTGCTGATGATCGACCTGGTGATTATCGACGTCTCCGACCACGTCGATTTCCTCTTCCTCAGGTTCATGCCTGCCGTGCGGCCGTTTCTCCATCACATCCGCGGTGTGATGTAGAGCGTGATGTTGCGCCTGTTGTTCCTGCAGGGCGGCTCCGAGTGGCGTCGCGTCCTTCTGCTCGTTCTGCTGATCGTCCACGCGTGCCTGCCACTGATTCCACTTCCACTTCTTCGCCATGAGACAGCGTGGCATAATGATAACACGAATCCGTTGTTTCAAGACCGCCGACACCAGGAGCTGGTGATGGTGATGGCCGTCGTAGTCCGTGTGGTCCGGTCAGCAGAAACAACGGCCTCGACCTCGGAGCGGGACACCCACGCGGTACACCAACACCGACACGCTCAACACCAACAACCGCAGCACCAGCAACCGCACCACCGACGTCGTCACGCTCGACAGCCGCGATTACGACGACGCGTCCGTCACCGTCGGTTTCTTTACCTACTGCTTCGCGGACGACGTCGTCGACGTCGTCGTCGTCGTCGTCGTCGTTTACGCGACGTCGACGCCTACGTCGCGCCCGTCCGTCACCCGGCCCGGCCGTCTGTGACTGTGGCCCGTCGGACCGATGGATGAGGAGACCGTCTCGGTTGGGTGGCCGCTCGCTGGCCGGCTTCGCCTTCGTCCTACGTGGTACACGCTGGTGTGGCACTTGCAGCCTCGTCATCGGCGCGGCGAGGGCGGCTCCTTAAACGGATGCACCACCGCCACCATGCCAGTTCGCTAGCGCGGCCTTACGATCCTTGCGAGTCCTTCGCGTTTAGTTTTCTGCGTCCGTTCGAGTGGGTGGTCGAGGAGACCCTTCCTTACTGGAAACCGTACTTGACGTGATTTGCGCTCGTATAATGAGTAAATATTATACCTATGTAATGTGTGCACGCGTGTATATGTATTCGTGTGACTGTGTATATGCGTGTATGTGTCTGGGGGGGGGGGTGGTTCTCCTCTTGCGCCCCGAGACTTGCCGACTGACTGACTGACTGACTGACTGAGGACCGTCCGTCCGTCCGCCCGTCCGTCTGTCCGTTTCTCTTCCGGTCGCTCCCTGTCGCGGCTCTCGCCAGTGACAGGGGATGGCCTCGAATACGACGGCGACGACGGGGTGCGACTGTTTAGTCGGTGGCGCTGCCGCTCCGCGTTACCGTCCCCTCGGCCTTTTATCCCTTCTCCGCGGCAGCCACCATCTTTGTCACGCTCACAGGGGTTGTCCTCGTCACTCACTGCAGGCTCGACTAGTCAGCAACACCCCCGGCATCCCACCATTGCGGCCTCCCCTATTCGACGGATTCAAAGGATGGCGCTGCTGCCGCCGCCGCTGCCGCCGATGCTGCTGCTGCTGCTGCTGCTGCTGCTGCTGCTGCTGTTGGTCTCGTATGAGGGGTTGCACAGCTACCCCTCGAGAGTGCTGATGTCGGTCCTCGATTCCTGCAGGTCGCTCTTTGTGGTTGTGCGTATATGATACGAACGCGTGGTACAGGAATGAGTGTGTGTTACTGTTATCAATGGCGTAGGACACGAATTCTTTGCACAGTATCGCAGTTGTTAATCGATGCATTCTCATAAACGCTTAGACATATTTTTCACAGAAGGAAAGTTTACATCAATTTCTTGAATAAAATAGAAAATTTATCTATATTTTCAAATTATTAAAAGATCGAAAAATCTTTAATAAGAATTAATTATATAATTAGACTTGTTTTTTATCCAAGTATATAATACTGTACTATTCTTCATCTAAATTTTTAGATGATTTATATTTTCTTTCTTTCTTTCGCTAATAAAATTTTAATTTAAGATTTAAATTATAAAAATAAATGATGTTTAAAATTAAAAGGTTACGAAACAATCTCATTTGATATTCTTATGAAAAAAAAAATCAAGCAAAAACTTTAGATTGACAAAATTTTTTTATTATAAAATAAATGTGCGGGAAATAGGATTTGTATATTTTAGGTAGAATTTACGCATTATTGAAAAAGAAGATATATTTAAATTAAAAAAATAAAAATGACGATGTATGCAATAGCAGTATAAACTATATATATTGTAACCGCAATATTTTGCTTTGTCTACATAAACGGTGATTTCGTATTCTTAGTACGTACACACGCGGCACCATACTTTGCGTAAAGTTGAATTTATGTTGTACTACGTATTTGGAGCTCGCTATGTAGATCGGGTCGCCCAGCCTGATTTAAAAAGGAGATTGGAAAAATGTAAAATAAGAAGCCGCAGTTACAATACATTGTAGTCTTCACTACGCTTGCATTTATTTAGAATAAGAGTGGAAAGTTGAAGTTATTCGTACGATTCGATATATATTCGTCAAATTCCCAAAATAATGTTAAGTAACAATGTGAAAAAAAAATTATGCATTTTATTTTATGCATTCAATTTTACACATTTTTACATTTTACTTAATAATTATTCAATATTTTTTAATATTTATTTTACATAAATTCATTAAATTACAAGTTTGTTGCTCAGAAAAAATCGATAATAATCTCCACAATTTTTATTACTTCTCTATCTACAATCCTCTGCAATTTACAATAATATATAATTGCGAATAGGAGTATGTCTGAATAAATAGAAACGCGATTACCGCGACGCGCGCGATGAACTTTTCAGGGATGGTTTAGTCGGGATGAGATTTCCGGCAAAGGCTCTCCATTCGGTCATCGACCTTTTACGCTACGCAACGCACTAAGCTATCTGTAAATCTTTTCCTTGCAAACTCTGCTGTTTATCGCACCATACCACATTCGGCGTAACATACATATACGCATACACGCACACATCCATAAACGGGCAAGTCCCGGGATTCCTGCAAAAATCGGAGGGGAGAACAGCTGGTCAGGGTTCCACGTTTCTGAGTCTCGTTCCTGACGTTACGATGAGCGTGTAAACTCTTTTCTTCTCTCTTGCTCCTCCTCCCTTC
>Ga0157363_1005813_pt1 | contig 11558 bp, 6 predicted proteins | sample AttsexASBM1_FD_111477 | JGI IMG/M metagenome (GOLD analysis project Ga0157363, IMG submission 111477) | Fungus gardens microbial communities from leaf cutter ant in Ribeirão Preto, State of São Paulo, Brazil - Atta sexdens ASBM1 | ecosystem: Host-associated > Fungi > Mycelium > Unclassified ...
ATTATTATTAGTCTACAACGGGAAAAGGGCACGTGACCTGGAAGTCATGTGAGATGATGTCATAGGCCTAGAGCAGTCTAGAAGAGTCTATAGGTCTAGAAGGGTCTACGAGGCTAGAAGAGCCTAGATGATGACATCAGGGAGCATGTACACCATATTGCTACCACATGGTCAACACATGGACATTAGGGCAGGATGCACAGTCTTGCACAGTCACTACAGAGTAGATATAAGGTAGATATATTATTAAGAACAAACCAGCCACTGAACCAGTTATGCTAAAAGTGTGCAATATCAAGCTTAGCTTTGACATCTGGCTGGTACTATATATGTACTTCATACTGTACTCCTGACAGTATCCCTCTTTCAAGGCATGTAGTCCCCATATGGAAGTTATATGAATAGCTGCACCCAAGAGTTATGCTACGTGTTGTAGTCTTAAAGCCTTAACAGTCTTATGGGGTTTCTAAAGAACCCAGTAAGCTCTGCTTCACAGAGCGTCCAGTCTAATGGAGATGTGCAGCTAAGCAACTGGTACCATCCCTAGTAACACTTCTGGCCATATCACACCTCCATGCTAACAACTATCCATTTAAAGAGAATAGTTTTACCAGGAGTTGAACTGCCAACTGCTTGGAAGCTTGACATTATATTAGGAACAGACCAGCCACTGAACCAGTTATGCTAAAAGTGTGCAATGTCAAGCTTAGCTTTGACATCTGGCTAGTACTATATATGTACTTCATACTATACTCCTAACATATATGGCCTTTAGGGCAGGAGGCACAGTAGACACATTGTTGTAGCACAGACCACTTGTAAATTATATAAATAGGGTAGCAATGCAGTGAGGGCTCCTTGTCGAGTTCTCTTGTAATCCCCACTACTAGATAGCCAGGTAAGAGCTTTGCTGAAGTAAGCAAACTACAGGGTCATTATGACTAGTGGTTACTACAACACATGGTATACAATGGCTGTTTATAATAGCTACAACATAACTACTTATATAAGGACTAACAAAAAGGAGATAAAAAGAAAAAGAAAAGAAAAGAACAAAAGAAAAGAAAAACTAAATAGAAAATGAGCAGAAGAAACTGCTTCATTAAGTAATATCTTCATGAAAAGAGACAGTATCTGGATTGAATTTAAGAAAGGCCAATAAATGACTCAATATAGTTCTCAGAGGATTCCAATATTTATTATATCTTCTGCATTCATGAAGGATATTGCCTAAGGTTTTTTCTAAAAGAGAGCTTTAGTTGTTTGTACAAGGTATATTTAATTGAAACAAGGTAACATATTCTCTTATAGGAGTATGGTTTGTAATGGCTCTGGTGGCTTTTGCACATAACAAATTTGAGTGATCAAATTGATTGATCCATGAATGCTCTTTAGTATACAAAGGTTCAATTATGTGAAGTTTATCATCTAAAAGATCAAGGAAGTGATTTCTCTTGAGATCTGAAGCTTGGAATATCATTTGCCAGTTTTTAATGATGTTGTCACATTCTTCTTTCTTATTGAAATCCCATAACACTTTACAAGGAAATATAGGAGAGAGATTGAATTTCTTTGTGTCTTTGTCAACCAACACATGATGAGACTATCTTGTATTACTTAGACAGTTTCAGAAGTTGATAGAGTTTATTGAGTGTTTACTGAAGAACATTCTAAGATCCTTCACTATGGCTATTGATTGTAATTGATAGGGGTGAATCATAGAGTCAAAGATACATTACGCTGAATGAATAATGTTAGTAATGACAATGATATGAATAACTTTCAGAATTTGAATAGCTTAGTTAATTCCATATCTGATAGTGAATAGTTTAGTCTCAGTCAAAGTAATATTGATGGCATGATGGATTTTTTTCTTGACATTATTGGAGTAAGAATAGATATGTGAAATGGATGTAACAACATTATTTCTGATACTAGCATCAGAAACAACAACAGAATTGGGATCTAATAAAGTATTTGAGAAAATATTGTTGAGTTTACAAAGATGAGTAGCCTTGCTTTCTTTATCTTTGTAGTTTGCTTTATGGAAAGAAAATCAACTAGAAAAATTGTTAATTAATCTAAAACTAGGAAAAAATTCAATATTAAGAGATTCGAAAGAGGAAAAAATTCCATTGAGATGATTGTTAGTGTCTACAATGGAATTCTTAATTTTTAGTCACTGCTTGGTAGTCATGTTTTCCAAAAAGAGACGATGTAGATGAAAGTTGTTAGTATGTCTACTTTCTAATAAAGTATTGATCATATAATTTGACAGTAAAGTTGGGGTTCTGATTTGATGTCTACTGCTGAGTTTCTGGAGATATAAATGGATAGGAATCAGACTAGTAATAGCTGCAACTCCCTATATAGACGAAATGCAAAAAGCACTAGTAATCTAAATAGCAGCTCTTCACTGTATTCTCCTAAGTTTCTTGAGAAAATACAAAAGAGGAGCTTTATTGAAGAACTATAGGGAGAAACTATAGAGCACAATAGGAAAAATACATATCCTATATAAAAGTTGCTTTTGATGAAAAAGTAGCTCTCTTGTTGAATTTTCTAGCATTTTTATATATTTGACTGTCAACAATACTTTGTTAGAATAAAAGTTGATATATTGCCAAAAAGATAGCTTCCTGTCAAAGATGAAGCTAAGGTATTTCTAGGTATCTTTTGAACATAGAATGGGACCTCCTAATAGGCTGAGATTGAGAAGAGGAGGATTGAAGATTCTATGAGATCTAGAAAAGTAAAAAATCTCAGATTTTCCATGTTCAATAACAAGACCAAACTGATTAAGAAGGAACAAAATAATGTTGTAGCTACAATAAAGAAGAGCATTTGTTTTTTCAAAAGATTTTTCTTGTGAAATAAGAAGTCTATTGTCTACAAAAGAAAGAAATAAGATAGAAATATTGAGATTTTTTGATCTTTCTTCAAAAATGTAAAAAATAGATGAAATGTAGAGAGCTGAAAGAATAGAAGAGAGAGAAGAACCTTGTCCTACACCTACATCTATGTTGAAGAAAGGGAAAACAAAATTGTTCTATAGATATTGAGTTTTTCTATTAATTAAATAATTAGAAAAAAAGAGGAAATTATTAGATCAAAACCAGCTTTGTCTAGGGTAAGGGAAAGAAGCTGATGGTTGAGCAATGGAAAAAACTGAGCTATGTTGAAGGCCAAAGTACTCATTTGAAGATTTTGAACCCATCTCAGATGAATGACATATATAAGAAATACTCCTACATCAGTAGTCAAACATTGTTTTAAACCTCCTAGTTGATTAGAATGTATGAAATTCATTGAGATCAACTAAAACTAAAGTCTTTCACAAATAACCTTTTTGATAAGTTTTCTCAAAATATTTTTGGAGAATCATAAGCTATTTTATTAGGCTTGGGGATGATAATGAATAAAGACACTTTGAAATGAGATGGCTAGTGACCTATGTTGATGCACACATTAGCAATGTTAATGATATTGAGAAGACATTTCTTATCTTTAATGACAACTTTAAGATGTTTTCATGAAATACGATCTAGCCCTAAAGTAAACTAATTGTTGTATTTAGTGATAGTGTTCCTGAATTCTTCTCTAGAGAAGAGCAGCCATTCCATAGTCTGTTTTGGTGGAATCTCATTCAAAAGGCTGGAGTTGATTCAATGATTCTGTGCTAAATTAAATATTTGATATAATACTTGCCAAAGATTGTTGATTTCAATACAGAGTTGACCATTATATTGCAGTGCTTTAATAGCTAGCAATTTGCACTTTTTGACCCAGTTTATGAGGTCCTATTGTCTACAATTTTTCAAGGCAATTTCTTATATTTATCATCGAAAAATAAGTATTTTGTCTTCTTGATGACTTCTTTGAAAATCTTTTAATCTTCAATTGTCTTAGAGAATCTGTAATTAGACAGTTTGACCTGACACTTTTCATTCCACCATGCTTTGGAATGTTTAGTAATATTGACACATCATGAATATTTATACCAAGTAGATTTAGATATTCTTGCATATTCTTGAACAATAAGTTCAAGAGATCTTTTATCTGGTATATTTGAGATGTCAATATTTCCTATCATTTTGGTGAGATCAAAGATGAAGTTTTCTTCCTCTTTGCTATTATTGATAATAGTTTGTTGTTTATTTTGAATAAATTCTTCTATCACAAAATAAGCTGCTTACTGATTGTGATACTTGAACTTAGATAACTTGATAGTGATTCAGATGTTTAGTATAAGAAGATAGTGATGATAGATGATGAGTAGTATCAATAAGAATAATTGATGATTATTGATAAAAACTGATGTTGTTAAGTTTGAGGTCTAATCTTCAGATACAAAAGTATTTATACAAAATAGTAATAGTCTGTACATAAGCTGTTTCTATTACATGATTAAAACTTGTACCTGGTGGGGCTATCATCTGTCATAGCAGATATCAGGCTAATTTTAGAAGATAACTAATTATATCACTATATTGATATGCTTGTGTCTTTATGAATACTAATCTTCATATGATATATGATATATCATTAGAAACAGTTTGATGAATACTTTCCAATGCAAGTTTAATCATGCAAATCTATCTAGTTATTCATGAGATATTAGCCAACAAAGCTTATACAGTTACTGATAGCCCAATATCTCAGTTGTTTGTTGTTGCTTTTATACATGTTATATATGCAGATAGCCCTTATTTAGGGATTTCCAGCACAACTTAGTTTGTGAGAATCAGTCTACTAGTTATAAAAATACAAGCTAAATGAAGTTTATGACATCTTTCATGATAGAAATGTTGATGGTTAAAGGAATGTGATTTGAGTGATGACAGAGTTCAGGTAAGATGTAGTGGTTGTCAATTTCAATTGAATTTGGGCAAAGAAATAGTAGATCAATAACTAAGTCAATGTTATTAAGATTGTTAACATATCAAGTTGGAATCTATTGAATAGAGTATGATAGTTTAAGATCAAACTAATATTAAAGTCTCCAGCCATAATAAGATCATTACAAAGATTAGCTTCAGTATCCTTAAGATACTTTAAAGCTATCTGATGTTCATTGGAGTAAACATTGATCATGAAGAAAATACAACTATTGTTAAAGAAGGAAAAGTAATTAATGTCTCTGTGATTAATACTCTATTAATGTTAGTGATATGTTTGTCAGACAAGGTCATGAATTTTGAAATATTATTAGAACTCATTATCAGAGTTGAAAATAGTAGACTCTATTTATTTTCAATTTCTTTCTTACTTTTATTTTGGGAGCCAGAGTTAGAGTTTGGCATAACTTGGTATCACATACTGTCATAAGTCACACTATCAATTACATATTACGATAGAAGATGGTAGAAGGTTCTGGAAAGATGATATTATACAGCATATTATACACATGGTTATTTAGAGTAGTGTTATAAGACAAGTGTGTGGACAGACTTCAGGTAGGGTTAGGGTTAGGACAGAAATAAGACAGTAGTATTATTATTAGTCTACAATGGGAAAAGGGCATGTGACCTGGAAGTCATGTGAGATGATGTCATAGGCCTAGAGCAGTCTAGAAGGGTCTATAGGTCTAAAAGGGTCTATAGGTCTAGAAGGGTCTACGAGGCTAGAAGAGTCTAGACAATGATGTCAGGGAGCATGTACACCACATTGCTACTACATGTAGGACACATGGACGTTAGGGCAGGATGCACAGTCTTGCACAGTCACTGTGGAGTAGACATGAGGCAGACATATTGTTGTAGCATGGACCACTTGTAACTTATATAAATAGGGTAGCAATGCAGCGAGGGCTCCTTATTGAGTTCTCTTGTAATCCCCACTACTAGATAGCCTACTGAGAGCTTTGCTGAAGTCAGCATATCACAAGTGCCATTTCAGCGAGTGGTTGCTACAACAAGTAGGCTAAAGTAGTAGAGCATAGACTAGTAGTCTTAGGTTTATATTTCTTTTCTTTTGAATTTCTTTTTCTTTTTCTTTTTATTGACAATGAAGAGGCACATGACTGCAGTTACATGTCATATCACATGATGTGAGGTCATAGGCCTAAAGCAGACTAGATGGATGATGTCAAGGAGTGTGTTAACTGCATAGCTACCTCATGGTATACACATGATGTATTTATGGACAACATATAGACATTAGGGCAGGAGTAATTATTTGTAACACAGACCATGTGTAACTTATATAAATAGAATAGCAATCCAGCAGAGACTTCTTGTCAAGTTCTCTTGTGATCCCCACATCAATATTCATCTTTGAGATTTATCATTTGTGTTTCTATTGATCTTTGTGACTAGTAGTTGCTACAACATAAGTGATTCTATTTTGCTCTCAAGCTAGACCATCTCCTTTCTTTAACTCTTGTTCTATTTCATGCTCCTTTGTGTTATTTCTTCATATCTCCTTCAGTAGATCTGAGTGTTACGATTCAAAGATCTTAGAGTAGATCAATAAATAGAATCTTGTATTGGGTTAACACAAGAGAACTCGATAGAGAACTCTATACAAGATAATTTACCTTATATACTAAAACCTTATGGTCTGTGCTAACTACTTCTAGCCTACCCTAAACAGCCATGTGTTCGCCTTAAGGTCAACATATGTTATACATGTTATATAATGTTATCCTTTCAGAACCTTCTACATTCTTCTATGTGTTTCATGACTTGTGACTGTGACTGATTGTGTGATAGTGTGATCTTGTCACTCTAACCCTAACCATAGTTCTAAAAATAGAATAAAGGAAAATAAATCAAAATGAAAATGAAAATAATTAGAGTCCACTGCTTTCAGCTTGTTTCTTCTTAACATTGTTATCTTTGCTGTTGTTCTTCTTGTCCACAATTCTTCTTTGAGTATCTGAACATCCTTGTTGTCCTCTCTTGTATCTACCTGGTCTTTTCTTGATAGAATATCTGCCTTTGTATTTGTCTTTCCAGGTATATACTATAAAGTAAAATCATAATCTTATAATTTTAGATATCATCTGGCTTATCATTTGTTTAACTTGTGGGGTTCTCTGAAATATTTCAGATTTTTGTGGTTCATCTAAATTTCAAATGTTTCTGCTATATCCAACAGATATTATCACTATTTAGATAAGGCTTCCACAATTGCTAGTAATTTCTTGTCATAGATTTCATAATTTCTCTCCGCTGGTTGCATTGTCCTGGATAAGAATGCTATTGGTTTCCATTTTCCTTCTTGTTTTTGAGATAGTACTCCTCCAATAGCATGTTCTGAACCATCCATTTCTATCCTGAATTTTCCTTCTCTCTTCAGAAGGGAGAGTACCAGTTGACTTGTTATTTTCTCCTTTAGCTTTTCAAAAGCCTTCTGATATTCTTCATTCCATGTCCATTCTTCTTTTCCTTTCAACTCATTTAATAGTTTTGCCGTGTGACTGAAATTTTGAATAAATCTTCTGTAGAAGTTCACAAATCCTAAGAAGCTTTCTACATCCTTGACTTTCATCCGTGTTTTCCATTCCTTGATGGCCTTGATTTTTTCTTGTTCCATCTTGACTTGTCCTTTTCCAACAACTACTCCTAGTATTGGAATTTTCTCCATGTTGAAGTCGTATTTTGATTTTTTAAAACACAAATTGTGTTTTTCTGCAATCTTCAAAAACCTAGTTATTCATTCCTCAAGTTCCTTCATTGTTTTGGCTGGTATAATGAAATTGTCCATGTAATTTGCCAACACTCCTTCATGGAGTAACTCTTGGAAAATGCTGTTCATCATTTTTTGGAATGTTCCTAACGAGTTACATAGTCTGAAATACATCACTTGTGGTTCAAATAACCCTTTGTTTGTTAGGAAAGCTGCTTTCCATTCGTTGCCTTCTTTAATCTGAATGTTATTGTAACCCCAGATAAGATATTGAAGTATTTGGCCTCTTTCAACTTGTCAATTACTTCTCCAATTAGAGGTAGTGGCGTCTTGTTCTTTATCATAACTTGGTTTAGCTTCCTATAGTCTTGAACCAACTGTAATAAACCACCTTTCTTAGGAATATAAAAGCATGGTGCTGCATATCTTGACTTTGATTTCACAATTAAACCAGCTTTTAGTTGTTCGTCCAACCATTGGTTTAATGCTTCTTCTTCCTTTATTGTCATTGCATAGGTTTTTGTGTTCAGTTCCCTTAGTGCTTCTTCCATAAGATTTATTTTATGGTCCCATTCTTGTCGTTCTAGTAGTTTCTCAAATTTATTTTTGTTAAATAGATGAGTGAATGGGCGAATGTACTCTGGTAAGTTCTCTAGATTTGTTGCATCAGGTTCTTTTCCTATTTTGCTGTTATCCTGTCTCTTGTTTTCCATTGCCTATATCCTTTTGGTTTTGAACTCAATATCTCAATGTTTTATCTTGCAGCTTTCTGGACACCTTGTAAACTATATTGTTTTATTTTTCCAGTTAACTTCTGGGTTATTATCAGGCGTGGTTCACACCAGGGTGGAAGTCCACGGAATGGACTTGGAGATGAGCAGACTTGTGGAACAACCTTGGCTTCAGCTTATGTGCTATGCTGTCTGTCTGCTGTGTGGTCGCAACTTCAGATGAAGAAAGTCTGAGTGTAAGTGAGTACTGATTGGTGTGTCACCATTGAACACCAGAGATCAAGTTCAATAAGAGATTATCTTCATTGATTATCAGACTAGCAAATTACAGTATAACTACTAGTCTTATATATGAACGGAAAGTATAGGAGATGTTCAGGGTTTCATTGGTAAAACTCTTATTACTCCGAGTGGAGGTTTCAGTGTTGAGACACTGACAGGAGTAACTCCATCATGGAAGACTGAGTTGAATAGGAGTATTCCCACCATGGAAGATGGAATACTCAGAGGGTTGCAGCACCACCATAAGATATGTTATGAGAAAGGTGGCTGCCGTGGAAGGCGGGCTTGTATGTTTTGGAGGTGGCACCACCGCGGAGATGTAGTTTCCGGACAAGTGAACTTGCATATGACAGTATTCCTCCCTTAGGACTAAGCCTTCGAAGTCCTATTGGGTTTATCCAAGAATCCTGTGATGGTACCTAGGTCAATAATATATAAACAGAAAAGGAAGATTTTTGCTCTTGTTTCTATATCATTATGTCTTCCCCCACCCCCTCCAACATTTCACAAAACAACGCCAAAATCCTTGAAAAATAGCGGCAAGAGATGCAGCAGAGGCACAAGGAGGAGCAGCGGCTCCTAGCCCAACTGAAAGAAGCGGTGAAGTTACGTCAGGCTGAGCATGTGAAGAAGAAGGCTAGGAGTGAAGTGGAGAAGAAGGCCCAGGAGGAAGCTGAGAGGTAGAGAGAAGCAGAGGAGGAGGAGAGGAAGAGGAGGACAGTGGAGTACCTCCAATGGCTCCGAGACAAAGTGCTAAAGGAAGAGGCCACCCTATTGGAGGGGACTAAAGGATCCCAGGTTGCAGGGTCCAAGTGCAAGGAGGTTGCTACCAAAAACAAGGAGGGGCAATGGCTCTCCAAGAAGGCTAGGGGGAAGCAGCTGGGAAAGTACCACAGGGATGCCACAATCAAGATGAGGGTGCTAACCCCTGTGAGAGGTGTGTGAGTGCTGGGCAAGATTGCCTGGTGCACCCCTCAAGGTGAGTACTTTTTATTATACTTATTATTATTATTTTTTATAATTTCCTTCTTCATAGCCGATCCCTCACATGTGCTGGGTGTATCGCTCTCAAGCAGCGGTGTGTACCCCACTACCACAACACCCTGGCCATGATCCCCACTTATGGCGGGGTCCTGAGTGCCATTGAAAAGGCACTCCAGAAGCTTGTGAAAGAGTACTGAGGAGTCGGGAAGTTTCTCCAGGACTTGGTGGAGGGCTAGAAGAGGAACACGGCCCAATTGGAGAGAATTGGGGCCACGATAGAGCAGAGATGGGGTTCAGAAGGAGCAGTTGGAAAGGAGGAGAGTGGGAATGACGCAAAGAGGTCTGAGGATGGCCCCAGAGAAAGTCAGGAAAAGGGGACTCTGTTGTCTGCCTCCTGTTAGTATACTGGTTTTGTTTTTTTTTTACTTAATAGAATTTTTTATTTGTCTGTGAATTAAATGTGTGAGTAAGGAAATCAAGAATTAAAATGAAGAAAAGTTTGAAGTTTTTGAAAGAAACCCCGAAAAGTATGCAGAAGCTGAGGGTTAATAAAAATAAGCAGACAGAATATACTAATAAATTAATGAAGGGAAATCCCCATTGGAAATGTGTGGAGACAGAGGACAACTGCAACAGCATGTTCAGGACAATGGGAGAAGACTGGGCTTGGCAGGATATGTGATGTGGAAATCAGATACCAAGTCAGTGGCATAAATGAGTTCGGATGCAGAAATTCATTTGGATTCATCTCCAGTGTCTTCATACCCTAACCAGATCATCTTGTACAGGAGTTTACATGCCCATCAGCAATCAATTTTAGAATCCACTATTTGAGAAATTTCATATTCAGGTTCTCCATCAATTATGACTGGAGCGGGGCTCGCTATATTCTCTTGGAGAAGGTGTTGGATGTGGCAGGTTCAAGCATGGACACATGGAAGACTGGATGAACAGAGTGCATGGACTCTGGAAGACAGAGAGTGAATGATAGAGTACCAGGCTAGGCAATGATTTCATAGGGTCCGAGATATTTTTCAGAGAGTTTCTTTGAAGGATGAGTGGTTTGGAAGAACTTGGCTTTGATAAAGACTTTGTTACCTACTTTGAAATCAGGAGCGGGGGAACGTTGCACATCAGTGGATTTCTGGTAGCACTGTTGGGCTGTGGAGATTTCAGCTTTGAGGGTATTCTGTAATTCATTGAGATCTATGGCAAAGTCACGGGCTCAGGAGGAAGCAATATTGCGTTTAGGGTGAACAGTGATGTTCAGATGATATCCCTTATTAGCGAAAAATAGAGAAACACTGGTAGTAGCACTCGGAGCATTATTGTAGACAAACTCTACAAGAGGTAGGAGCTCAGACCAGTTGTCTTGCTGGTAGTTACAATATACACAGAGGTATTGCTCGAGAGTCTGATTCATATGTTCGGTTTGTCCATCACCTTCGGGATGGTAACCTGAAGTGAAGTGAAGCCACATATCGAGAGCAGTGCCTAAAGATTGAAAGAAGTTTGACACAAACTCTGAGCCTCTGTTAGAGGTGACATGGGAAGGAACGCTATGTTTGGAAAACACATGAAGAACAAATAGACATGCTAAGTCCACGGATGTGATGGTATCATGGGCAGGGATAAAGATTGCCTGCTTGGTGAGCTGGTCGACTATGACCAAGATAGTGTCAAACCCAGAGGATGACGGAAGTTTCTCAATGAAATCCATAGAAATGGATTTCCATGGTTGTTCAGGGATAGGGAGTTGTTTGAGAGATCCATAGGGCTTGTGACATTGTGGCTTGGATTGCATACATGTTACGACTTAGGCCCTTAGAGCTGGACAAAAGAGGAACCTTGTATAGGGTTACACAAGAGAACTCGATAGAGAGCTCTGTACAGCATAGTCTACCTTATATACCTAGGACCCATGGTCCG
>Ga0157363_1005814_pt1:0-7500 | contig 11557 bp, 4 predicted proteins | sample AttsexASBM1_FD_111477 | JGI IMG/M metagenome (GOLD analysis project Ga0157363, IMG submission 111477) | Fungus gardens microbial communities from leaf cutter ant in Ribeirão Preto, State of São Paulo, Brazil - Atta sexdens ASBM1 | ecosystem: Host-associated > Fungi > Mycelium >...
CGCCGCAGAAACTCTTTCGGATTGCGCTTAAACATGTCCAAACAGTGCTTTGAAGTTGTCATGCGATTCCGTTTTTGTTCCACTGTGAGCAAACACGGCACCCATCTCGCCGATAGCTTTTTCATGCCCAATGTTTCGTGTAAGACATTTTGTATGCGTTCAGTTGAGATCTTTACAATGTTAGTAATCTCTCTGATCTTTACCCGGCGGTCTGCTAACACGATATCATGGATTTTGTTGATCATATCCTCCATAGTCACCTCAATCGGACGACCTGGGCGCTCTTCATCAAAAATGGATGTTTCGGCCACGCTTAAATTCGTTGTATCTTATGGTAGTCATCGAAGGTGCATTGTCCTTATATACAGCATACAACTTTTCTTTGATTTCTTTACACGTCTTCCCGTCCAAAAACAGGAATCGAATCACAGACCGATATTGTTCTTTCTCCATGATTGCAAACAAGCACAAACTCGTCAACTTTCAATTGTTATAAAAACTAAATTAATCGGTACAGCTGTCTGAAATTTTTATTTGCGTTCAAAAAATGGCGTTATACGATGGTATACAGACTTTTAGTCAGAGGCATCTCAGTCGTCAAACACGGATACTTATCAAACAGCCTTCGTATATATTATATTAGGTGTGGGAAAAAGTTCGTGGCGTTTTTTTAATGCCATCTAATGGGAAAAAATCGCCACGAACTTTTTCCCACATCTAATATATATATCTGGCTGAAATTTTATATTGAAAGTTCGCGTCATTGGTACAGAATTCTATTATTTTCAACTAAACTTCTTGCACAGTTCATCTTTTCTTTTTCTTTTCACGTTGGAAAGAAAATTATTATCGTTATTTTTCCTCTGCTTTCTTTTTTTTTTAGATAGGACGGAGAAATTCTATCGGATATCCGAAAAATATTCGGCAATTTTATGATCTGGTATATCTCTAATAATAATAATAACGTTATTTTTTTATTAATTAATGATCAATGAAGCATTTATTTATCCATTCTACGACTTATTTACAATGTGATACTTAATAATACCAGATAAATGACTAATCGATGACGTACTGGTAACATTGTTAGTGATCAATTAATCATTCATTTACCGGTAATAACACATCGAAAATAATGACGTATTTTCAATTTAAATATGATATCACATTATATGACGTTATATGATTATGACAAATCTACGTTATTTTTATGATAATAGAACATGAGATTGTCAAAAATGATTAATTATATCAAATAGATGACACTTTGCTACAGGAATTTTTCCTAAATTTTTTGCAATTTTTTAATAGGTTTTTTAAAATAATTTTCTAAAATAGCTTGAATTCTTATAAAAATTTTTAATTTAATTGTAAACAAAATATAAGAATTTTGAAGAAATGTACGGATATAAAAGAATAGAGTTTATAAGAACATTTTGGAATTAAATAATGAAGTTTTAGCTTATCAATTTTATGTAAGAATATATTCATCAATTCTTATCTAAATTAAATTAAATTTAAATAATTAGTATAATTATGTTTTAAAAATATTTTCCAAATAAATATATTTATTTTTATTATAAAGAATATTTTTTAATAACAAATTACAGTTTTACTATTTAAATTTTATTTATTATTTATTTTTCAGAAGATTGCAATTTTGCCTTCTTTGTGCTTTCGTAGTATGATAAAAAATGTCATGTAAGTCACGTGACTCCCCTCCACTTTGTTAAGCTGGAGAACTTTTTATAAAAAAAAGCTTTGCTGACAAATTCGATATATAATCATTGAATATTCGTTTTTGCGCATTAAATCAGAAGCAGAAGATTTAACGAAGATTTAGAGATAAACCGTAACTTTGTAAAGATCGATAATCGGCGCGTAAACTTTCATACGTGTCTTTATCTAATTTCGCTCCCCTCGACAGCTCAAAGAAGATAAAGCCTTCAGCAGAATGTCAGAGTAGGAAGGAGTGAGGGATCTTCTGATCAACAGAATTTATCATAAATGCCATTACCGGTACAAAGTGTTCAGACAGCAGCAGTTTTTCATATTTTGTCCGTGTGATTCTGCGTTACATAAAAATTTCGTTTCGACGAACACATGTGGTAGCGCGATTTTATGAAACCGCGCGATATTTACGCGAGGATGAGTAACAGTATCGCGTCGTCGGCGGTAATCGTCGTTCTAGTTCTTGCGTTCGCGCTCGTTGATAGTGCCGCGGATCCGAAATACGCGCGACTAATCAACGGTGAGTTTACTAACATCGACGGATTATCGTATGTCCATTGTTGTCTTATCGTTCCATTTTAACCTGCTTTTATAATTAGGAGCAATGTCAAAAAGAGGGATCTAGTATAATCTTTATACTTTTCGTCTGTTAATATACAATATGACACTATTGGCTGCTATTGTGCATATTAAGACGTGGCGAAACAAAGAGAAATAACAAAAAGAACAATGAAAAAAGAAGAGATTACATGAATCTTGTGATGATTAAAAAAGTGAAAAGAAAACGAATTTTCATGCTTCCATTGTAATAATAATAAAAAATTAAGCATGAATTGAAGTATAAAAAGAAAAGCAGATGTAACAGATTGTCGAATGCGATTCGGTAATTATTAATAAAACGTCATTTTTATTCTAATAACCGTCGCACTGATACAGAGATAGATACACTAATGTGATAGTATTATCTAATAGATACGCAATTTGTCTTAAACTAAAGTAGATAGGCAAAATTTTAGGCGGGCCAGGTAATATTTATTTTGATAGCGTATATACAAAGTGATTGATTTTATAATCTTAATAGATAAATATTTTGAAAATATGCGATTTTACCAAAAAACTTTTAAATAAAAGTCACTGATATAACGTCAATCTTTATACAATACAATTTTCATTTGGAATGTTTTTTGATGAAATCACGTTTTCGAAACATTTAAATAATTTTTCTTTTAAGATTAAAATGAATCACACTATATATATATATTTTAACAAAGAAATGTAACTTTAGGTTTGTTCGAAGAGTTCTGAACTAACCTAAACTAGTACAATAAGTTAGAATAAACAAATTATATCTATTTTACTCTAACTTAGCATCAGTTTAGAACTTGGAATGAAAAAAGAACAGATTTTTTGAATTTGTTCCATAGAAAGAGGACTTAAAATGCTAAAAATAAAAAAAAGTATATCCAATTAAGTTATGTTTGCGCAAAAAAATATATACAGCAGAATGATTCATTTTAATATTAAGACAAATATTTCATAAATACCCTTTTTCATCACGATATCATTATCGAATAATATTGTGATAATTTGTGACAATTTCGAGATAATAAATTCACGATGATTTTGTTGTAACTTCGTAATAGTTAAAATTTTAACTGTTACGAATTATCACGATATCATTGTCAAATAACGAATGCATATGGCATTTGTAATAATTACGCATTACGGTCTATAATAATTACGCATAAATTTAGAGAAATAAATGTATTTCCATTTTTTTTAATGCCAAGAAAATATCTTACGGAAGTGCAGCTTAAATTGTTGCGGCACAATACCGGCGCGACGTGACACAATACAAAGACACAGCTGTTTTTTAAAGAAAAGAAATGCACTACTCACTTTAAATTCTCATAACTTAGCAAAGACAAATTGTAGCACAATAAAGACAAATTTTAAAGAGAAAATATTTTATTTTGCGATACAATTGAAAAAAATTTGCATAAAAAATTTTGTTTTTCGTATATTGTCAAAGTTGAAGTTTATTCTTCAATTTTTTAAAGTTTACTTTAAATTAATGTCTTTTTTAATGAAATTTGTTGCAAAGACACAGAATTTCGAAACTTGAGATTTCAAGCTTTAAGGTTTTATATGTTGACATACGACGCTTATCTTTAATGTCAAAACAAGTCAAGTGATCAAAATTGACACTCGATATTCGTCAATTTTTATCATCTGTTTTAACACTAAAAATGAGCGTGAAAAAATTTTTTTAATTCTTAAAATTCTTCATTATGTTACTATTTTTCGCAAAGTTATGTAACTTTAAATTTGCTCCTTTTTAAATGACTAAATAATTCTCCTTTTTTTTTTAGCAGTATACATGTGCGTGCATGTAATAAACGGATTAAAAAATTGTATTATATAATCGTATTAATAAAGAAATCATAAATGTAGATATATACATCTATAATTTTTTTGTTAATATTAAAATAAAATTTTGTATCCATTTATTTATTCGAATTATTTATTTTTTATGATTGTTTTTGCATGACTGTCTACAATTCATGTAAAAATAATTACTACAATGATTAACTTTGAATTTTATCTTATCAATAAGGAAATAAAAATATCTCAAAATAACTGAAAAAAATCAAATATTTTACAAACATGTCATTTTTTTATATTATTTATGAAATATAAGCTACATTTTTAAATATAAATTTTTAAAAATTTCTTAAAATGCATTTTAAATTTACATAAAATAGAAAATATAATTTTATATTTTTATCTATATGAGTTGGTCGATCATAAGAAATCAATTGTTAGGTCGCATGCCATTTGCGGGCCATGGATTGTGCATCATTGTCCTAATTTATTTATTGAAGAATATTTTTATTCAATTTGAAAGTGAAAATGTTTATAATCTTATATAAGTTTACAAAGATTATAATTTTAAGATGCATTTTATATCGCAATTAATAGTAATTTGTTATTATACTGTACTCGAATCACATACTATATCAAGATTTCTTTTGTCTGAGATAATTACAAAGATAATACATGTATTATGTTATCACATCATAAAATGAAAAATACAAAGCGGAATATAAGAAATGTCAAATGTCCGTAGGTATATTAACAAAACTGTATTTCCTTAAAAAATGTCTTTGTATAATTATAAATATAGAAACTGAGATAAAATAACGTTGAAAAATACAAACAAATATTTTAAGAAAATTAAAAAATGTTTTTGTATAATTATAGATACAGAAACGAAGATAAAATATTTCGTAACATTGGAAATATAGAAAAATATTTTAAGAAAAAGATATGAAAATGCGAAGAACAATCGCAATGTGCAATTACATTGTTTTATATCTCTAACTTGTAACATTTACTCTAAAATGCACATACAAGTAATGTTTTTATGCGAATTAAAACACAAAAGTTTCAAAAGTGCTAAAAAAAAAATCTATGTAGAAATTCATTGTATTATAAATTTTCTGAAATATTCTAAAATTTCTTATTTCATAATTTCTCTGAAGAAAATTTATAAAATCTAAGGAAGTTATGCTATTTTTTAAGAAATCCTCATAAAGTTAAAATATGAAAAATTCTTAAAAATATTATAAGGTACGTGTTATGAGAATTTGTTTTCGTCATTCAAGATTTTACGAAAAATTTGAAATATATATAGTTTTGCGATTTATATAAGGAAAGAATCTTAAAGGGATAAAAATTTTAATTTTCATTTTTTTACAAACATTGATTAATTACTACTTTTTTTTAAATAATCTTTCTGAATAGATGCTTTGCTTGTTTAATTAGACGGAAATCTATCTGCAACCTCAATTCATAAAGGATTCTCGGAGAATGACCCAGTTCCAAACAACGTTCGCGAATCGACTGACAATCAGCTCTTGTTCGCGAAGCAAGAAGACAATGAAGAGAACTGCGAGGAGCGTTCAATTAGGGAGTTTTCGGAGGTGTTCACATACGAACAGCGTCGTCACGGTGCGGTGGTACTTCACTTACTCTTCGGTTTCTATTGCTTCATTCTGACAGCGTTCATTTGTAACGACTATCTGTTACCGGCGCTTGACATCATATGTACGCAATTAAACATCAGCACTGATGTCGCCGGAGCAACTTTCCTTGCCACAGCGAGTTGCTTTCCCGAATTATTTGTCAATGTCGTCGGCACCTTCCTGACACAGTCTGATCTCGGTGTTGGTACCGTGATGGGCGGTGCAGTTTTCAACACCTTTGCGACACCAGCTTGTGGCGCGTTATCGGCGATGCAAGTAAGTAATGCTTCAAGTATTAGTACTTATACAAGAATTAGTGTGGAGCGGTGATGATAAAAACGCTGTTGAAATCTCGGCTTTGATGCAATGCATATAGACACTTGTGTTCCATTTAATCACACTTGACGATATACCTTGCTTATAGAAATTTAATACTGAAAAATGATTAATTTTACTTTGAATATTAAAAGTTTTGAATATTGAATAATATTTATAAAAATGTTTGAATTGTCATTTTTGTCATGCTTTTTTAATATCAATAGTGTTTCAAACATTATATATATCTGAAAGTCAATTTCTTCGGAGGAATAAAATTAAGTTTGTAAATAATGACATAATGTTTAACTCCAAAGACATATACATAGCTCAAGCATTCTGTAGTTTGAAATTGGAAGATGACAGTTTAATAGGATTTGTGATATTTGGGTCTCTTTCTATTTTCAATGAAAGTAGAGAACACGGAATCAACAACGGTAACTAATTCAATTTCTTAGTCTTAAACTGTCAATTTCTAACTTCCATCACTGAAAAATATAAGAATATGTATTTGATTTATGTATATATGTTGTCATTGATATAGCTACTTTGTACTTCTGTATCTAAAAGATATTCTACGAAAAATTACAGGAATATGCTGCAGTACAGACTTTTGCATAACTCATAATAGTTTGTAAGAGAAATCAATCAATCAAAGTTCATCTTTTTCGTGAAATGGAAAGAAAGGATTTTGATTGGTTGGCTCTCTTATGCACTATGCGTTATGCAAAAATCTGTGCTGCGATCTTATTTCTGCCTAGATAATGCATAGGTACTGCTAAAGTACCTAGATACTGTACATACTAAACATTGTAACATACCTAGGTACTTATATCTAGGTATGTTACAATACTGATCAAATGTAGAAATTGGCAAGTCACAACGCGGATGTTGACAAGTCACAACGCAGATGTTTAACCCCCCAACAGGTGTAGTTACATTAATTATTATAATAAATTAGAATTCCTAATAATGCCAATGATGCAGAAATATTTCATGTAAGATACATAAGATAGTTTATATGTATAGTTTAAATGAAATATCTATATTAAATTGTTAAAATGAAAATATCGCATTTAGAAAAAGGTTTCTATTTAAAAGAAATATTCTATTTAAAAGAAATATTTTTATAGATTATTCCTGATGTAATAAACATCTATGAAATTAACATTACTCTGTAACATTATTTAATGATTATTATCCTTTCGACAGAATGTCTGCTAATATCTCTGTCGATAAATGTATGATATAATCTGAAATTTTATTTGTCATTGTCTTTTATTTATCATCTAAATTCTATCATAAATCACATTACACCTTATTCATCAGTTTTTCAAAACATTTTTACAAATATTATAAACTCTTAACTCTTAAAGAAATCGCTTAAGAAAAATGTAACTTTTATGAAGTAAAATTGTGAAGTTAT
>Ga0157363_1005815_pt1 | contig 11556 bp, 3 predicted proteins | sample AttsexASBM1_FD_111477 | JGI IMG/M metagenome (GOLD analysis project Ga0157363, IMG submission 111477) | Fungus gardens microbial communities from leaf cutter ant in Ribeirão Preto, State of São Paulo, Brazil - Atta sexdens ASBM1 | ecosystem: Host-associated > Fungi > Mycelium > Unclassified ...
ATCGCTCGGTGATCTATAATTTTGAAACAATTAGGGAAATGTCGAACTACAATGCTCAAAACTCGCGAAAACGCGTACAGATTAAAAAAATAGACACTTACTTGTGAAATAATAACTCAAAAACTACTAGGTTAGAAATAGATTTTTTTCAAAAAATATCTTCATGAAAAGAAGGATATTTTAATAATTATGTAGTAGAAATAAGAACAGCCATTTATTTTTATTTAAGGATTGATATAATTTGTTTACAGCCATTTGGAATCTTTTTACTTATTATATAACAGAAATCTCTCTCTCTCTCTCTCTCTCTCTCTCTCTCTCTCTTTATGGGAAATTATTATTAAATTTTTTTAAATTAATAATTTAAATGAATAAAGAACGTACAGGGAAATCTTTTTAAATTTAAAGATGAGTGTTTCGTTGATTACCTATATTGAGAAAAAAAGAGAGAAAAAAATAATTTATTAACGAATTAAAAGTCATTTTTGGTGCTAATTATACATACATTTATAATTGTTTTAATCATACTAATTACATTATAGTCACTATGATATGCATTTATGCAACTATATCGTAAAAGTAATTATTTCTTTATCTCTTTTTTTACATATTTTGTAGTTATTACCATAAATATTAAATAAATGCTAAAAAATAGTTATATTTACTACAATTGCGATTATATTTGTTTCATAAAAATGTTTATTTGATTTACCGTTCATATTTTAATATTTTATTACATTAATAAATAAAATTGTTAAAATAATCATAATCTACAGTTTAATTTTGTCATAGTTGGCAGAACTATGAAATATAAAGTTATTATTATTATTAACATTATTATTAACATTAACAGTATATATAATAGTTAATAATTATGAAAATATTTTTAACTGTAATTATTTTATTAGGCAATAATCACAAATGTCAAATATCTCTCTCTTACTATCAGTGTGTTTTCATGACGAATGAAAGCATTAGGACTATTAGGCAGGCTATTAAGCCTTCATCCCTTCACCACCCATCACGACGTCACAACGATGCAAGCGTGACGTCTATTCATTCGCGTAGCGTGCAACTGTGTCACGTTCGTATTATTTGCATGTGCGGCAGTTATGACGAGACGATGTTATTTTCAGCCGAGAATTTTTAGATTTCAGATTAATGTCAGATGCGCCTACTTGACTTTAAATATCGTATGTTTAACGAGTGGCTTAAGGTTTTTATTGTCTTTCTATATTAAATTAAGACTATAAAGTCTAGAATAATATTATTCGAAGTCGAATATCTTATAAAGATCGAACTTTTTTTCAACAAAACTTACAATTTAATTTTTTTCTAATTATAAGTGAGCCTTAATTAATTTAAGATGGTAAATTGATCGGTTGTCTTACATCTAAATTAGAAATTGTCTATTAAATTTTACTATATAAACTATACATAATTACAATACATAATTTATTAGAACTATAATAAATTATTAATGGATTATATAATAGATAATAGATTATAAATATGACCATTATTCTTTTCATCGAATAATTAATCTTGATATCCAATAATTTAAAAGCGTCATATGTTCAGAGAAAAATATATGACAGTGACTATCATAAAGATGACTATATAAGTTTTTAACTATACAAGTTTTATATGTAGAATTAATGTACATATATAATATATATAATTGAATAAATTATTTTATAATTGTTGTGTTCATTATTTATTTATTATTATCGTTTTTAAAAATCTTTTTCAATTTGAGATACATACATTAAAAGCGAGCCAAAATTTTCGAAATACACCATTAGATGCGCATGCTTCAGCGCTCAGCATAGATCTTTTATTAGATACCGCTAACACGACACTCAGACATAAAAAGTAAAATTATTAATTATTATTATTATTTGTTTAGTTTTAAAAGTGATTTTATTGTGGATGATGTTGCTTTATCAAAATGACACAATATAATATAGATAACTTTCAAATTTTTTAAAACGTTTTTTATTTCATGCCTCAATCTCTTTTTTTTACTCATTCAAAACTTTCACATTTTTTTCGTATTCTCTAAAATTTTTGTGACATCATGGTTGAAAAATTCTAATTTATTCATCTACATTAATTCTACGTATATAAAACTTGTATAGTTGTCAACTTTTATAATTGTCAGTACTATGTTTTTTCTGAGTGTAATTATTTTGAGCAGAACTTAAATTAGAATTTATTCAATATTACAGTTTTCCGTTCTTCTTTCCATTCTTTTTATATTGCGATTATCCAGATAGGTAACTCAAGCAACGGTCCGCGAGGATGAGAACAAGACGGACAGTAACAGAGGAGGCCGAAGAGGCTCGTCTGACCTCGCTATTATGGTCCCGTTAACCAGGAGTTTGTCTCGTTCCCTGCATCTATCTCGTTAGGATCCCGATGTTTTCTTTTTCTCTTTAATGTCTGACCGTGTTGTTCAAATAACTTTGGATTCGGAATTGAGAATCATTTTAGAGAGAGAGAGAGTGTGTGTGTGCATGTGTGTGTTTAAAGAATTTTTAAATATCAAAATTAAGACTTCTGAAGATTTCTTTTCTCCTTCATCCCTCAGATTGCAAGAACTACTCGGAATCTAAATAACTATAAACCAAAACTTGAAAACCATCATATCATGATTGCAGACGATCTAGAGATTCAAATCACTTTTCTTGTAGTATAAGATTCTGGAATATGAAAAATTCTAAAATCTAAAGTAAAATTAAAAGCTATAAAAAATTCTAATTTCCTTAGTCGGAGTATGATTTTTTAAATTTAAGAAAATGAATTTTTTTAACATGAGTGATTTGGAGTCTTGAAATTCTATCTATTACATACTTGAAAATTTAAAAATCTTGCATCTAAAATTCTAGAATTTGACGTTCAAGAATTGACTCAAGGAATTTGAAATTCCTGGTTCGTAAAGTATTCTTACGAAATACGAGCCGAATAATCTGACGAGTTGAATAATCTAAAAACAAGTCTTAAAATTTCGTCCATACTTAAAAATTTTTAAGTTCCAAGGATTTGCAGAGAGCAAAAATTTCTAATGTTTTTTTTATTTCTACTATTCAATATGTTTCTTTTTTTTTTAAATTATTTTTGAATAAAAAGATAAAATAAAAAATTCACTTTTAAAGTTCCGTTCATATATTCTAAAATTCTGAAATTCTAAGAAATCACAGCTAACAAAAAATTTCTAATATTCTATTTTTACATTTCTTCTACTTAATATCTTTCTATTCGAATAGAAAAATAATAGAATTAAGGAATAAAAAAAATATTAAATAAAAGAAATGTAAGATTCAATTTAAAATGTGAACAATCCGAGATTTTAAAATTCTTGATAAATTGATTTTCTATTAAAAAAATTATAGAATCAAGGATCTATAGACGTTATATAATTAAGTACACATTATCTAACGTATCAAAATAATCTTTATTCTCATTTGTAAATAAACAGATAAATATGGATCTTTGAATTCGAATCTTAGTGTTTAGAAATCACGAAATCTCGATTTCTCCGATAGAACATCCGAATTGGACAATGTCCAGACGCACGAGTTTAAACATTTTGAAATCCCGATTGGCCCGAGAACCCTGGGAGAGAACGAGCGGACTCGCGGGGTACGTTGTACTCTTGGACGAGAGTGTGTGAGTCGATTGTGCATCCCGTGACACACGTTATAATACCTCCTCGCCCGTTATCTTCCTGCACCTCCACCTCCCTTCCTACCCTTAACTATGGTGTCTCTCCACCATCCCTCTCTCGCGTGCGACCGATGTCGATGCATTCCGCGCCTGCAGCTGTGGACCGCGAATTGAATGAGCGTGTCGGTGATCCTCGTATTGGACATGCAATCAGTGCGCGAGGATACCGTGTCGTTCGAGTACAAACGGTCTACAACGGTCGATCGATATTCGAAAATCCAGAAACAGAGCGATCTGAAAATCGAGAGGCGTTCGAGTGTTCTAGAATTCCGAAAAGGTCTCGGAGATTTAGGAATTCTATTGTAATATTTCCACATTCCAAGATTTCAAATATACCAAAGCACCTCGAATTGTGTTCCAAGATTTAGGATTGTAGTTTTGAGACGATAGTCTTAATTTGTATTATCTTAAGATGTGTTTACGGAATTCTACATCCAAGAGATTTAGAAATGCCAGACATTCACACATTAAAATGTCACACATTAAAAGATTCCAAACTCTGTAATATTAAAATTCGAAGTTTTAAAAGTTCTTCAAAAACTTAGAATTTTCTAAGAAATTTTAATTTAAAAAATCTCGATAGATTTGAAAAAGATATTACCATTTAAATTATAAGACTATAAAATTATACATTTAAAATCTTTAGAATTTACCTCTACTTTTAAGCAAATTTTTTAAATTTATTTTTAAATCCTAAAATTTTAATTAAAAAATAAAATCATAATTTCAATTTAAATTCAGTCCAAGTTCTCAAAATTCTTGATAATAAAACGATCACAAATCGTCTAAAATATAAACTGGAAAGTTAGACAAATTAAAAAAAATTTTACATTTAAAAGCCCGAATTCTAAAAGTGTCTTAAAAAAATTAAAGTTTTCAATGACAAAGTCGAGACTTTTGAGCTAAAAATGCCAAGTGTAAAGGATTTTTCAGGTTGGAGGCTTCTAAAAGGTTGCTAGGAAAGTTCGCTCACGAACGGCACGCTAAAACGGCCTCTTAAATAATATTCAGCTGGCACTACGTCGCAACGATTGTTACGGCACTGAAACGCTATAACATTATGGAAGCAGAGAGAGCCCACTGTATGTATGCACGTGGGCTGCTATAGCACTACACTGCGGTGGGATCGATTCGGCCGGAGATGGGTGGAACTACCCCCTCCCCCCCGACCACCCACTTCCATTTACAAGCCTCAATATACACCCCCTCGACGTTCTCTATCCGTTCGTCCATCTCTTTCCTACCCCCGTGAAATATCCGCAGTTTGTCTCAAATAGTCTCGTAATCTCGTTCTTTCTCTCTCTCTTCCTCTTTCCTTTTTTCCTCTCGTCAACCCTCCCCCGTGTTACTTCTCCCTCAACATCGCTGCTTGTCGTGTTGCTTTCTTGTTAGCGAGGTAGAAAAGCAGATTTCTCGTCACCCTTACCCATGGAATTTTTGATTTACTCTCTACCTACCGGCAGAATTTCTGACTGTCGAAGGTGCTTATTACGCGATCTCAATTTTTACCTTTCCTGGAGATTTGTTTAACGCTCGATACGTGCCCGAGTGGAGAACGTCGATTCCCGCTTGCAATAAACGTGCGCGATGTTCAATATCGATGAGACGATTCCTGTGACGTTATATTCCGTATTTATTCCGTATTACTAAATCATTATACTCTTGTATTAAGGAAAATCAAATGAGTAAAAATGGAATAAAATAAAAAAATTGATGCATTAATTAATTAATTAATCCCTTGAGAACAGGAGCTTTCTAACAAAGGAACTTAGAGAAAACCTAACCTAACCTCGTTTTGTTAGGATTTATGGGATCACTGAATTTAATCTTTAACCTTCTAAAATTCAAATTTCAGAAAAATAATCTAATTATAAAAATAATCTAATCTAATTATCTAATTATGAAATTCGGTTTCAACAGTTTCTTGGCAACACTGAATTTGAACGCAATCCAGAAACGTTTAATTTTAAAACAGTAATTTTTAATAATAGAGGTCAGGTTTCAGAGTCATAATCATAAGAAAATTAATTTGGAAATCAATACTGATTATATTTGTATGTGTATAGCAGCGATGAGCTTCAAATATAATAAAATTGGAAATTTAATGTTTTATTTCGCATTAAAAATTCTCTAAAACAGTTTTAAAACGATCAGATATTATTTAAAAAAATTCTGTTCCGCTCCATATTGAATTCACCGTTTTGAATTTTTTATTTTTCCCCTCAACTCGAATAAAGCATTATCGATTTACCCTACAGGCTATTTCATAAAAATTGAACGAACAGCTTACAAAATGAAAAAGGGTGACTCTAAATGGGGTCATACGTCCACAACGGATTATTAGATAAAGTCGAAGAAAGTATGAATTGAGCGTGGAAACTTAATGAGACCACGTGCTTTTCCGACGGGTATGTCAAGCGTTTCAATTCAGCTACGGAACTTCCTAGGGGTGAATCTACGCGGTTAGAAAGGGTGAATATACTATGTAAGATATAGAATTCTTCCTATATGATTCCGCGTACGTCAATGCGGAAGTGCATAGTCGCAATCGACCGTCAGTTCAGCTCAATAATTTCCCAATCGATACGCGTCAATAATTAAGATAAAGTTCCTACACCTTCTTCGGCAGCCAAGATCCATTCCTAATTGCTCCGTAGCGTTATCGTGATATCTCCTTAACTTACTCTCAAATTAAAATTTCAGTCAAGGAAACTCCACTTGAAGTTTAACGAAGAAAAATTGCTCTGCGAGATGGCCATAAAAGTATGTTTAAAATCGAATTGTAGAAAAGATTCTGAGAAATCTTTGCTTTCGTAAACTTTTAGAGGAATTAGATTTTTTAACTTAAAGAGTTAGAATCTTTTTTTAGAAATTTCACGATCTTATTTACAAAATTTCTTAGACTTTTACACAATACATTTCCTGAGGACGTTCTGGAAATATTCTTAGGATGACAGAACATCCTGGTCGTTTTTAGTTCTTCGAAGGTACTAGTTGTAGTATTTTCGAATATATAGTTCTAATGTAGTTATACATAATTCAAAATTCATTTAAACCCTACTGTACTGTTTGAATCTATTTGAAAATGAACTAAAAATGTAGTTAATTTTCTTATTTCATTTATAAAAACTTCTTCTGATATTTAATGACTTCGTTAATAAGATCTTTTTTCTGCGAAATTTATTTTTATATTTTGTATCTTCCAGACCTTTTTGATATAATTATATAATAAATTTAAGTAAAATAACAAAGCTAAGCCTACAATTTCTTTTTCTTATGAAAAGCTCGGCTCTGAATAAACCTAAAGTTACAAGAATATCGTGGATGAAGAAAGCCGCACTCGCAGATTTACGTAAATTTAGTACGCATGAATCTCTATTACGCAGCTCCAGCGTCGATTCTCGCACATTACTTCGCATTCATCGGTATTGTGGCACTGTTTAGAAAACACCGGCCACGTGCAGCGACGATATTAAGGGCTGCCTCGTAACGCTCGCCCTTTTCGCTGGGCTTTCAGAAAATGTGGTGGACAAGGATGGAGGGGGATTATACGAAGGCGACGGAGTTTGATCGGAGCTTGATACGGATTTTCGTGGGAAAGAGAGAAGCGTTCAACTGCGGACTCCGTCTCGCTGGTTTCTACAAAGCTGAGAAAAAAAGAGCGGCAACAGAGGGAGGGAAAGTGGGCGGCAGGGAGGAGATGGTGTCCCTGCTTGCTCGTACATGGGGGAAGGAGATAAAAATGTTCCAAGTGAGAGCGAGTGAGACAGACAGACAGAGAGAGAGAGAGAGAGAGGGGGGGAGGAGGAAAGAGAGAGAGCCTAGATCAAAGCGGTTTTACGACACTGGCAGACGGTACGATATTACTCCACAGCACTTTCTACGTATCGGGAAAGCTCCTGAGCTTCCTCCTTCCTCTTGCCTTCCCGTCCCTTCTAATTATGTTTCGCTCCTCTTCACCCTTAATATATTATCTTTTCATATGTGACGCTTGTGCGCTCTGATCTTTTTTTCCGGAATCTATGAATTTTTAAATTTGCATGTCTGAACTTTTGAGATTCTCTAAAAAGCAGTTCCTCTTTCAGGAACGTTTCCTTTGTGATAAGTTGGCTGACGTGCGCGAAAAGTAATTTACTCAGACTCGAGTTTTTCTTAGAAAAAAGGAAACATGGATATATATATATATTATGGCTGATCTGAAAAAGTTTTGCAAACAGAACTATGGAGATAAAGTTGTAATAATTATATAACTATAAATATATAAAAGAATTTTTATAAAAATTCTAACTCTTCTAAAAGGCTCATCATGTATATTCACTAGATCCGTTTCTATGTTGTATTTCATGTTCAATTAATTTCCTTTTCGGAACACGTTGTCATCTAGAGGTCATCATCTTTTTTTCATTACTGTTTCTAATTACATTGATTTATAAAATCTTACTATACGGGAACATTGGAGTCTTTTTTTACGCACAAAACCACAATTTCTTTTTATTTAATTGTGAATCCACGTTTGCATTCCTCCATTTTTTTCTTCTGTTACTATTATTAAATAAACGAGAACATCAATAATGATTTCTCATCACTATCGGCAGTTTCTACTGGCACGCCGCAAGTATACGGCAACGGGATTATCTCGCCGTGGGATTTTGTTTTGTGGCCGATCACATGAGTTCTCAGGATCGGATAGATTTTTACCGGGACACCCTGTAGAGCCGAGTAAACGGTTCGACGAGGACATATGCGCGGCGTGCCAGCCAGTCGGTGTGCCCGGCGAATGAGAGTAGCGAGCAGCCGGCGATATGTGGACCTCACCAACGAATGCACGCACATACGGAACGCACAATGAACACGCATACGCATGACACACATGGACAAGCGAGACGGTGTGGATCGCTCCGGAATAATAAGAGCGAGAGAATGGGAGCATAATACGGAGCCACCTCCGCTCACAGAGGCCTCCTGGAAGCTGCGGAATGCATCACCCTCCCCGCCTCCAGCAGTCCCTTCGTCCGGGACTGTTGCCTTCCCGTCCCTTTACCTACTTCTCCTTCTCCTCCTCTTCCTCTTCCTCCTCATGCGGACGATTTTGGGAACACAAGATTTGGGAACACGTAAACACGTTGGTATATAGATGATGATCAAACTTGGCTGTGGTTAGTTGGACAAGTTTGGAAAAAGGTACCAGTTTCAAATCCTATCGAAAATGAAAGGTTTGCGTTATGTCTGAAGCAAATATATGACGAAGAATATTTCCTCAATTAATATTTCACTTTAATTTTTAAGTAGGAATAGGTGAGGTGCTCAGAACACACTAAATAATTTTATTTTTACAATTATATTTTTTAAATGTATTGACTTAAATTTTACATTATTTATCCTTACGAGATAAAGGAATGTAAAAATGATGAATTTTAAGACTTCTAAGCAATACTTTTCATTTATTTTCCTTTTCTAGATGATTTTTTTATTGAGTCTAAAAACAGTCCGATATCAGCTTATCGTATTGAGATGTATACAATTCTTGTTGATCTTAACAATGTCAGCTTAAACTCTAAACTTCATGCTACAGGAATAAAGGGACGCTTCGAGTATTAGAAAACTTTGAGGAAAACTTAAAAGATTTTTATGATAACTATGCGTGGGATGATGTAGTCATCTACTAAAAAATTAAACAATAAATGTTTATATTAAATCGCAAATAATATAATAATTTTACAACATATATCAATTTTACTAAATTAAATGTATATTTTACTATTTTAAATAAATTATGATAAAATAATTCTTGTTCCGAAAAATTTGATGTTTACGAAACTTCTAATAGTGTTTTACTATTAATAATAATAGATTAATAAATATACATTAATTAATTAATATACATTGATTAATATATTATTAATAATATAATGTGTTGCCTTACTACTGCACTAAGTAATTAACAAACATTATGATATAATTAATTTAATAACATTTCTATTTGGCAATAGACTAATACAGATTAAAATATTCGCGTTGCGAACCCTCATTGTACTATCTATGACAATCGCGTCATTGCTATTAAAGCGATTCAAAGCCGACTCAATTTCTATTGTAGTGAACGGATGGACGATGAGAAAAATTGAAAGAGGAATAGAGGAAAATTTTTGCGAACGGGCCGTGCGAGATTGATGATGCGATGCCCCAAAGCGACGAGATCGCGATCGCGCGCGATTCAATCTCGCGTGCCTGATTGTCTTTAAATAGAAAGCAATTAATAAAGCTCGGCCAAGAGGACGCTCCAAGATGGCGAGATAGGCAAACAGAGGTAGAGGCTTTCCATCGCGATACTGTCCATTCTGTCAATTCAATTAGATGGAGAGAGAGTATCGGATTACTGACGACTAGTTCGTCACGTTTTCAAGTATTTATCTTTCGATAGCTCTCGAAAACGCCAACAGGATGGCTCTTTTGCATTTCGTGATTTTTTCATGTTTTGAATTTCTGTAATAAGTCGTTAATAACGGATCACAAGTCAGAAGTGAGTAAATAAGTAATGTAGCGTAAGGTAATAATAAGTCAGTAATCGGTGATTACGTGGAGATGGTCAAATTCTATTTGTTATGATTTATAACTTAGATTACGTTGTGACTAGAGTCTTAGAAAATTAAAGATTCGTCATAGAAAAGTATAATCTAATTGGTTGGTGAAAATGGCAATTATAATAAGAAAACAAAATGGAACTATAATCACGTGATTTAGACAGTACACCTATTGGGAAAACAAATTGACGGCGATTAATCTAACCAACTCAAAAACGCATCTGAGGTTTTTTTCTCTAGGATTCTACGACTAATCGAAAAGCAATATATCTGCTATCGAGAGAACTAATATAGAGAATTGACTAATATAATCTAAAAATTGAACAATTTACTACGATTCTAGATGTAATTTTAAATGCAAATTTAGATTCGTGACTTATAATTCTGACTTATCAGTGATATCCCAAACAACATGCGTTGTCTAAAAGCTTCTTTGCGATGTCTTTTAGATAGAGTTCCAAAAGACGTCTTTAACAACTTATTGTAGAAAGCCCATTATTGTCGCGGGAATTCGTGCTCATTCGGGTTGTTTAGCTCGCTCTCGAGAAAGCTTCTCAGAAAAGGAAAAATCAAGAAGAAGACAATACGGTTTATTTGTTCTTTTATTTTGTTGCTGTCGCAATCTTCGTTATTATCATATCGCCCTTTTCTCTCAAATAGTAATCAGAAGTCGGGTAAAAAAAATTTTCATTACTAAACTCTATTAGTACAATTTAAGGATGGCAATTTGGCTTTCTGGGAACTGTCAGAAGTAGAGCAAACATGAGTCAAGTCTAAAGTTTAAATAGGAACATAGATCGAATTAGGGTATCGTTGAATAGGTCTTTTAAAAACAAACTTTTGCTTAAACTTTTTCCGATATTACCTTATGGTTTACGAGGAAAATAATGAAATCACAAATTATAAATTATCCACTTGTTTGTTGATATCAAAATATTGGATTTAAATTAAAATTTTTAAGACCAAACTTTACGTGATAAATCGGATTATGTTGGTATTTGTATTTTCAGAGGAACAGTGGGGACAACTGTACTAAATATACTCACGCGAACGCCAATCGATAATCGTACAAATTCTCTGCCGTTCATTACATTGTAAAATTTGTCGCTTCCGAAAGTACCGGAATAATCCTCAAGCTTAAAAGGTCTGAAGAAGGCGAAAGATTCGGTTCGCCTTTTAATTCCGCAACCATCATTCCATTTTCACTTAAATTGAATATCGCTCGCACCGGACGATTGAATTCGGA
>Ga0157363_1005816_pt1 | contig 11556 bp, 5 predicted proteins | sample AttsexASBM1_FD_111477 | JGI IMG/M metagenome (GOLD analysis project Ga0157363, IMG submission 111477) | Fungus gardens microbial communities from leaf cutter ant in Ribeirão Preto, State of São Paulo, Brazil - Atta sexdens ASBM1 | ecosystem: Host-associated > Fungi > Mycelium > Unclassified ...
AATAATATTAAAGAAGTATGCAAATTTAGTCTTTGATTTTATTTCATGTTTACTTTTATTAACCTGTCATAAGATATTATTGAGATCGATATCTTTTTATTAATACCATTTTAATACTTAAGATATTAATTTGCATTGCACACAAATAATGTTAATTAACCTTGAATAAACCTTGATAAGACTATTATTTAATCATTGAATTAGATATATATATATATATATATATATATATATATATATCATATATGCATATATATCAATGTTAATGAAGATATGAACAATCGGAATAATTTACATTTTAATGTTCTACGCTTCTCTACATGAGCATTTGCTTTTAGTTTAACTACATTTCCGTTTTATAATAATACGTTCCAGTTGCAATCAGTGTTTCAATTAGGCAACGGGTAAAAATTAAAAATTTGAACACTAATTTGTACACCAATGTTTATATGTATGATAATATTCATTTATATAAATTAAAAATATTTTGACAAAATTATCGGGCAAATAAGAAGAATGCGCTTTGCAATCAACTATAATCATAATTTAGTTTTGCTGTGAATGATTGAGATTCTACGTCACTATCATATTATTTACTACGTTATAATTTAATTATTTAATAGCTATAATATCGTTGTAACTAAAATTAAACGTAGTGAAGAATCCATATTATTTAGAATTTCACTTCACGGACTTCCAAAGTCCGTGAGAGAAACTTGCGTTCACGCGCTGCGTTCTGCAGTGAAATAAATCGCGCTCGAATTATGAAACAAAAATGACTCGTTTGTGTCGTCGGTAATCTCCTCGGTTTCCTTGTGCCTCGACTTCCTCCGTGCGTTTTCACCCGCACATCCGAGTGGCCGTTCGCGGACTTTCTTGCTTACGTGTTCGCTTACGTACAGCTCTCGTGTATACCTAACTGCCAACGTAATTTCTCCTTCGCCATTGTTACTCTTAAACGATCTCGCAATCGTCGTCTCGCTCTTGTGACATGCTAATCATCCCCAGAGCTTGTTATGTCGCGCCGCGGAACGGGCGACCTAGATAAAGAATTTTATTTCGTTTTCGATAACAGTCGCTTATTTCTCGCGGTCATTGCTTTGCAAAAGTTTTTGCAATCGAAAAAAAAGTCTAGTTTTGCAGCAAGTTCGTGGAAATTGATATATGGCACATCAATGATAATTTATTAATTGTTGAAATAATTCGTTACTTATAATACATGCTATAAAATATGCAAGATTATTTTCATAATATACGTAATCGCTATAAAAGAATTTAACATTCAACAATAATTTTATATTGATAACATTAACGATACTTCAAAATTTGCCGATCACTTAATACATAATTAAAATATATAATTACTTGCACGATTCAAAATTAAAATTTATTTATTCTCGCATTTCAATGAAAGCATAAGTTTATTTTAATACATATTGGCAATATTGGCAATTTAAATGCATAACTATGACGTCCCAACTGATTAGCCAAAGTTGCGGTAAAAATTCAAAATCCATTACTGATTTTTAATTCCAAGAACAAGATTTTTTTATCAACATCTTAACAATAATAACTTTATTATACTTATACATCAACTGCATTTGAACAAAATGAGAGAAAAATAACTATATAATAATATAAGATTCTTTTAAATCAGTTCTTATCTTCATGTACGCGATTAGTATTATCGCTTCATTTACAGCCAAAAGTAAAGCGTATAATTTTAAACTGAAATTTTATGAAATTACATATTACTAAAAAACAAGTCTTTCACGATGGGTAATAAAAAATGTAAAAATTTTATTTTTTCAATAGAACATTTTTCATCATATGCAATATTATATATCGTAGTCCGCCATTTGCAATCCTTCATTAAATTGAAAATATATGCTAAAGAAGAAACTGTTCGTTTTGCAGATTATGCTGCTATTCTTCGAGATCGCTGAAATTTCACATTGTTCTAGTCGTACCTCTTTCTTTTTTTCTTTCTTTTTCCTTCTTTGTATCATACTTTTCAATTCTTATTTTATTTAGCACTTGAGAGAATGTTTTTCTAGAGCGCGCTCAATAAATGACTATCCCCCCCTTCTCTCTCTCTCTCTCTCTCTCTCTCTTTCTCGGAAATAAATAAAAGACTTGTCACCACTAGTGACACGCACTTTTCGAACACGAATGGACGTTTCTAGCGGCGCGTTCACATACTCACGGCGCGAATAGAGCGTGAGCGCGTCGAGAAGCGCGTGCGTTTAGTGACAAGTCTCCACCCACGATATGAGATCATTGCGATTACGTAAGTGTCCAGCGCGCGGTGGACGGGCGTAAAAGTATCGTGTGGCATACCGTTCCGGTGGACATTATGCGCCGCTGTTTTGCCGATGCAGTCCTTCTATGCTGCAGTTGAATTTCGCGAGAAAGGGAGAAATCGCGGGAGAAACGCCTGCGGAGAATTTGCCAACGGCATTTTCTGGGAGCGATTATCGACGAACGACTTTCCCAAAACCGATTTCAGTGCAAGGATATAAAGAATTTTAAGATTTCCTTTTGCCAAATATCTCTACGTGTGAAAAATTGATATTGTTCTCCTGAGATACCTGAGATACCTGCGTATCGCGTATACGTGATGACCGCAATGGTTTATCCGGGATTTCTTTCGCGTAACGGGATGCAAATTGCAGGATGATAATATCTCACTGGAACATAATTGGCATGTTAATATTCTAACTACATTTAAATGTTACCGCGAATTAATTATACAGTGCGCAAGCATATCTTGTTAAATTTGTGCGCAATTTGAAAGGATTATATGTACGGATGTGGTGATGCGTTCATAACAAAATATGCAACACTTTTTCTCGCCTTTGCTTATGTAACATCCTTATAAAGCTAACAGAAGTTACATTCAATATGTTAACGAAATGAGAAACAGTAGTTGCGCTATTCGAGAAAATTTTTAGGAAGAAATAACAGACATTAAAATCCATAAACAAAAGAAAGAGCGAATAATTTCAAATTCTGTATTCTATGTTATTTTAAAGGAGTTAGTTGTAATTCCATTAGAAAAGTAAAGGCGCGATGAGGGGAGGATCGCAAAAGATGAAGTTGCACAATGATTGAAAAATGTCCACGTAACAAGTCGGAAATCGTCGCTAACCACCACGACAATCCCGTCACGAGCGATCAAGCGCGAATGAACAAACGAACGACTGAAAAGCTTAAATTATCTCGTAAAGATCTGGTCAGAATTTTATCGATTCTCTCAGGCAACTCTTGATGGATATTAATCGGAGATACCTATATGTCTACCGCAATGACGATTGGTGCGATTAGGGTGGATGTGGTCTGTAAAGGAAGAACACCTCGCAATGATGGAAATAGGAAATTATCCAAGGCTGCCACGCGGCATAACAGAACTGCCTGATTAGCTATGTAGATGAAAGTCACGTTACGATTAAAGTGCGACGGCTATCGCGCTAAACGATCATATGGAATTCCATACAAGTATTCTACGCTGTGCTTCCGGTGATGGTGAACAGATATAACGAGCTCAAAATCATCACTCACAATAGAATCGATTTTATTTAAAAGAGTATAGTAGTGTTAAATGATAGAAAGCGATTTTTGTTACAATAAAAATTTCTGAAATGAAAAAGTCACGATTTTTAATTTTGCTACTTTCAGAGATTGGATTCTCAATAGTTTCTTTCTTTAACTTCTGTTTCCACCAATATAGATTAACATTAACTTTAATTCAACTTATTTTTTATCCTTTTCTAATTCTTATAACTGAAAAAAGATGAAGAGTTAGTTAAACCGCGATTAAAATTAAATTACATTGGTCTAAAGGGGCATTACTGCTTAAGTTCTTTTGTGTGTCACCACAAGAATTAGAAAAAGATTAGGAATAAGTTAAAACTGGAATTAAAATTAATTTCCATTGAGGGGAAATGAGTATAAGAGTAATTATGCACCATATTATGCATTTATAATTATATTGAACTTAAGGTCTAGGGAACGCGTGAAAGACAATCGGTACATTTACATCACAGTTTCCCATCATATAAGAAATCTAAAAAATATCTTTATTTTTTCAACGTTCATTAGATTTTTATACCGTTTAGTTATTTTATTTCTGATTTCTTCCAAACGTGGAGGGGCATTTTTCCGAGAAATCGAAATGCATTATTAACATAAATGCGAAAGAGAGCGAGAGTTCTTACCACGAAACGATCTTCACTCACATGCGGACATACCTTGTTTCCGCCTGACTCACTTATGGCAAGGCCACGCCAAAAGCGGCGATCTTAGCTGTATTAAAATAACACTCACGAGGCGTTCCCGAGGTGGAGAATGTAAATGCGGCGTGAGAAGTTGCTCGTATAGAGTGCGATAAGAAAAAATTCATCTACATCTTCCGAGTTCTACTGCGACTTTGGCATAGCTCTTTTTGCATCTTCTATTTGCATTAAAAGTCGCATCAACTGCTTTAATAACGATGCTTGTCGTTAACAGTAAATGCGACGTCAGAAAGTTACATAAATAATACTTGTTCTCTCGTAACGAAATGCATTCGGTATAAAACGGATAGCTTTATATTAGAAAAAAAGATAATAATTGATACTTTCATAATTTATTGATTTATTTACGTTCATAAGATACAATTTTACTCTATCAATAAGTTCCTGAATTTCCACTACTTATGTAAGTTCGAGGCTGAATTATGCCTACAGTTGAAAGATTTAGAGTAGTTTTTATTAAAATAAAGTTTAAAATTAGTGAAACAGCAAGTATTACCTGTTATTCCACCTATTTTCTGTAGAAATTTTTTCATAAAAATTATCAAATATCTCCGCGTAACTTAACCTTGTCGAATTTTCGTTACCTATATATAAGATGAAATTTCATTTCAACAAAATACATTGAATATACAGAGCGTGCCCTTCACGTATCCGGAACGCTGCACGTCCGTCAGACGGGAAACTGCATAGCAGCAGCGGACGATGAGGAGGAAGGAGGAGAAAAAGAAGGAAGGAGAACTGCGGAAAGGGGAATAAAACGAGCGAATGGAAAGAGGAAGAGCGAGAGAAGCGCGCGTGAGAGGGATGCGGAGAAGAGACATGGGGGAGAAGATCGTTCTTGCGTAACGCGCGCGCGTGCACGCGTGTCCCTCGCGTGCGTACGTTCGGACGACGTGGGTGTATGTAGATCTAAGTAGCGAAAGGTCATCCGTTTAATAGTTCCCGATCGTGCGCATACAGGCCTACAGGCCCCGGAGATCGGATCGCCGCGGATGACTAATCCGCGGCCGTAAGTGCCCGTCAGGCGCGGCGCGTGCATCTCGCTGCGCAGTAAAAGCCGCTGCAGTTGACGAGCCCGTTCTTTGACATTGAGCGCATCCGAATCTCCAGCGAGCGGCTAGTTGGTTTGGTTTACCGTCACTCCCACTCTCACGTCGCGCGTCGCCCGCGTGGGCGTTAATGTGAAATAGGACATATGCAACAGAACCGAAGAGTTTAATCGTTATGCAATCGCGATCGTATTTTCGATGACTTTTTCAAATTCACGTTTCTTCACTCGTTTTTTCTCGACAAGGTAATATTTTATAATCGTATTTCTAAATCCGATTTGATTTCTTAAACAAAATTCTTTTACGGAGAATCAGCAAAGAGAGATTTATGTAATGTATATATGAGTCAGTTAAATATGCCTTTCCTGGCGTCATAGAGAGGAATTAAGGAACGAATCAGATCACTTAAGACAAAATTATTTATACCAACGTGACATTATCTATAATTGATGGCAATTATTAACGCAATGTACAAAGTTCGTAGAAAACGCTAACTTAATTTACATTTACGCGCGTGTGTGATCTTCTAAGGGGAAAAGCGAGGAATTATCGTTCGCATTGGGAATAGAGACGAGATACCTTCCGGAAATAATATAAGTTTATAGTAAACACGATGTGGTGCGGCGGACGAACGAAAGTATGCCTCGCAGGATGGTAATTACAATTTGTGAGAACGCGAGCGCCGCGCTTATCCGGTAATTTGCGCGGATAGTAGAAGCGTTTTACCTGCGTAGTCGTGGTCTTACACGTAATCAAATTACTCGTTTTATGGCATGATTTATGTAACTCAAGCCGGCGCATCGTCGACGTGCACTTTTTCTCCACGTGCAAAAGTCGCGAATTCGCCACGACGAAAGCGCACGTTATCGCCGACATCTCGCAAAAGTGAGTCCGAGAGACAGGCAGCATCCCAGGATAGGGATTGAAACCGGTATAATTTCAAGCTCAGTTCAGATTTCGATGATACAGACGTACGAGAAAACTAATCTGCATGTTTGTTTGTAATAGTAGAATTATTTACCGGAATTATGTCTTTGAAGTCGATTTTTTTTCGCGACCTCGAGTTAATATTTTTTTTTAACCTTGATCTACTCGAATCTAATTGTCCCAAAATGTAATTAATTTTCTTACTATTATTTATTACTTAATAATATTTTATTTAAAAATTTCTTTTCCGATATTTCATAATTTTGTCTATTAATTTAAGATCTTTTTTTCTGTGAAAAGTTGTTAGAGCTTTTTAATTATATTGATCTCCAAACGATATGACAGATAATTTAGACAGAGCAGGATTAATATTATCAAGAAATGTAAAGCTAGAAATGAGATAGACGGGACGTCATTTTTCACTTATCGTACATGGTAATATGTTATTTATAAAGTTTACAATTATTCATAAATAAATATTATTTTGCAATAAATAATATTAGCCAATTGATCATATATGTATATTTTCAGTATATCAAAACTGTTAATAATGCTTTTGATATTCAAAATAAAAGATTAATTGGTCAGTACTAGTATTAAATTTCTATAATGGACATATATCCATTCGCTTCAATGAGCCTCTAGGGTTTGATATAAGAGGTTGTCAACAATATCACACAATGCAATTAAAATACAATGTTAATGAAACGGTGCTTTTAATTATGTAGCAGTAAGAGAGACTCTCTTAATAACTATCTGCCAAAGGGATGGTCTGTTCTCCAGGCTTTCTCGGTACATCGTAAAAATTACCGAAATGTTATCTACCATTCGTGGTATTTAAATTACTTTTAAAATATCAAATGGATGACTGTAAGTATCGTTGCAGCGATCTCACCGGCGTTGCGGATGCAGGACAAGAGTGCCCTTTGGATTACATAGCGGAGGAGGCGACGTCGTCCATTTGAGAGAAACGATCGTGTGTTACGTAAGAGAAGACGCTGATGGCATAAAGACCGATTCACATACACATATATACACACACATTCATGCTTATTCGCGCAGGCCGTGCGGAATCGGCGTAAATGAATAAACAGGAATAATGCTGGTATTACACAAAGTCAGCAAAAGGGGTAAATTTAAAAAAAATTGAAAGATGCTTGCGCTGTAAACTTGTGGTCGAGTTAGGGTAGGATTTCCGGAAAATAAGCTGTTTGCAAAAATATTAACTGCGAAATTGGAATATGATTCGAAACTCCACGATAGTTGATTTTATCGAGGACTTTTACGAGGCATATTCATCTGACTATGATTTATGTGTTCCTTTTTCGTCGAATCTTCAGTGCAATCTCATTATGTAACGCACGAGATTACATCCCATTCCACATATATATAGAAGTGGACTTGGATACGCTGGAATATTTTTATTTTTCTTATAGTTGCTTTGAAATCTGTTACAATCAAAAACTATGCAAAAAGGTGCTTCGGTAAGACGCAATAATATGCCGCAATAATATGCATTTTGTACGTGCGAAGGTCGCTTATTTCGAATAGAAATCTGATTAGTTGCTTCGCACTAATTCTCATTACATAAATGACCGGTGTTGCGTGGCCAATACAAAAATCGTGCCACTTAAACCGTACAAATACGATCGTGAATTGACAGAACGATAGATCGCAGACAGACGATGATTCCCACGGCCACCAATAGTGACCTTGGTGATTTCCTCGAACAGCGCTGAATTTCGCCGATTTTGGTAGAATCGTCGATCGCGTATTTGTGCCCCGGCGTTTCTCGTGAAACACGCTGGAACACGCAGAAGAGCACGACGCACGCGCACATCAAGCATGCCCTTCAGATCCACAATGATGGAGCGTGTCTATTAGAGGAGGCGATTGTTCTTATATAATGAATGGATCATGTAACTAGCCGCTTCGCGGTCTCGCTTCGGGGGACCGAGAGAGATGCCTTCGCGATCGCATGCACACACATTCACACTCACGCATTCAGATATACGAGCGCGACGTGTATGTATAAGCTCACACAAGGCCGTAGCCGCGTGTTCGCGTGCATCGCGTGTACCTGATGGACGGGTGACGTGTGTATGAGCGCGCGTACCAGTTAGAGCTATACTCGGCTAGCTCGGTACGTAAGTGCAGCTGAAAAGGCTTTTTACTTTCTGGCCTTGAACGAAATGTATCCGGTGACTCGGCGACTGCAAACGCCGATCGAGCGCGCCAGGAACTTTTGTCGCTCCTCCGTGTGAAAAACAAGTTCACCGCCGCTTTCGATCGCGTTGCTATTTTTGGCATTCTGCTCTATGAAATGGTCGATCGATCGGTTGGTTCATCACGGTTAATTCCGCGTTTAATTATAAAAATGCCAATCGTGAAACGATAACATCGCGTTGCAGCTCTTGAACGATGATTAACTCTCCGTGGTTCAACGTTTTTCTTCACTGCTTTCTTAGTCCAATCGGATCACTGATGCGACTGTGTTTTTCAAAGAGTTTTTGGGGTCTAGAAAATCTGAAAAAATTCTGGTACGCTCTTTCAATATTCAGGAATATATTCAGGAATACGATTTTATAATAATAAAAGCAGATTTTCACTTTTTTTGTATATATCTGAATTTGAGGTAGAATATTTCAAAAAATAAAAATTCGTCTGGGTCTCCAAAGATCCGATTGGACCGTGAAATGTTAAATCGGCACACAGAAAAATATAAGGCAGCAAGACATAAGCAGTAAATGAATCAGCCAATCATAATAGAGAACATAAAGCAATAATAACAAATCCAAAATATTGATTCGCCCATCGCTTACATCTTACTGCTTATTATTATCTATGTGCTACTAACTTTAAGATTCTTGACGCTAAAAAGTCATGGCGAGAGAACAACGCTTTTGTAAAAGTCGCCAAGAGATTCGATCTCGCATCAAATTTAAGACTCATCATTTGCCGGTGTTCCTAGATTCGGATCTCTTAAGCCCATGTCACACTACGTATTATGGATGCAAATTGGATTCTGATTGCAAACTACAAATTGTTGATTATCTAATCAGGTTGATTGATCAACAATTCACAATTCGCAAACAGAATATTGATATGGATTTAAAAGATCTGGATCTAGAAACGTTGATAAACGACACGTACCTCGAATTTAACGAAGATCGAATCTCTTGAAGGCTTTTACAAAAGCGTTCTTCGTTTCCTCTTTTGCCGTGACTTTCGTGACGTATACACTTACGTGTTAATATGGTGACATGAAAGGAGAATTGAACACATTAACGTTAAATATATTACTACTCTGTTAATAATCCGGGCTCCGTAGGTTGATTCAAACTTTACAGCTATAACTGCGGCTCTATCCCGCTCCCGTCTCTATTCCGTCAGAACATTATACTATCAACTATAATGGTTGTGTGGGAATGAATCACGGATCGCAGCACACGATATACATCGGCAGACATTTGCGTACAATTGTATAAATGATCCCTTTCGTTAGTCCCCTTTCGTCAATGACGTTAGGATGAAGAACTCACGATATTTTTTTGGGAAACCGCATGAACACGCATGTACTTCCGGTGCAGAGCACACTCTTTCCGGACAGAAAAGGCAACGCATTTCTGTTCGGTACTCGGTAAATTGCGAAAGGGCAGAAGAAACCTTTTAGAAACAAGAAAGAACGGTATAGAGAAGGAGAAGAGGATGTCGGAGAGAGCACGTCACAGTCGACGGAGCGATGCGCAAGAGGGAGAGCGTGAGAGACCAGGTGGAAAATGGTGATTCGAAATCGAGGAAAGGTGTGAGTCACCTCCACGGTTTCACGGGGTGTCATAACCTCGCTCGGAGCGTTTTCGTTTCCCGAGACGCCAAGTGTACAATACAATGCGCGGCCGCGATACGGGAAGTCAGCGAACCACGAAGCTATTCTTGGACGACGGAAACGTAGACGTTCTCAAATCGACTGTCCACGAATCGAACAAAAACTAGTCCGCGTCGAAAATAGGTGCGGATGTTTTTACTAGCGTGCGCTATCGACGCAACGGTAGTTCTTAAATGAAGGCTGATACTACCAGGAAGAACTTTTCCTTGTAAAATAAAGAAGTAATAACATTGTGAAGTTTTATCTAATTATGATAGCTATAAATAGACTTATCGACTTATTGTATTATATTTTTATATCATTTTTTTGAGAGAGCCATGATGTTGCAAAAAGTTTTGTTCTGACAGCCAGCTCGAATGTCCCACATAATTACATTTAATTAAGTCCAAAATTATTTTCAAATTTGTATCTAAATCTCAATTTTTAGATATATACATACTTCAGTAAAACTATTCTTTCCATGTGCTATTAGAAAAAAGAACTTTTCTATGTAAAAAAAGAACATTGTAAAGTTTTATCTTTGGCTAATCATAATAATTAAGATAATTACAAATATGGACTTATCGACATGTTACATTTTCGTATGTAATTTTTTTATGAGAGAACTATGTAATTTTTTTTCAAAGAAGACACGTGAATTCCATTACGCGAGTAAAAAGAAGTGCACTCTTTACTCCTAATAAATATTATACATTAATCCAAAGTCTCTTTATTTCTTCGATAAAAGTATCTTCACAGAAGATGTGTTTCTCGAATCGCTTGTCCCTGCTTAATGTATCGTGAAAGACCGATGTCGCTTGCTCACCCGCGATCCTTTCGAAAATCTTTATTCCAAGTAATCAGTTTAACTGCACTCTGTGGTGAAGAATCACTTCTCCATGGGATATTGCTTAGCGTTCCAAGCGAGTGGATATCGATGGTCCGACGCGTATACGTGAACGTATACGAGGCCAGCGGTACAATGAGACCGCGAAACACAGGCTATCCAGACTGGCAAAACGTAATTGGGCCCACAAAAAATGGAGCGGAAACGCCTGGACCCCATTACAAAGGTCCCGTAACGAGTTCTCTCTCGACGTTGCTCATCCGTGCTAGTCGACTTGCGCGGTTTGAGCGACCTCACCTTAATCAGCGCTGTCACGACTCGTATTTTTACAGCCATGCAAACCCACAATTTCCGAAAATCATGAAATAACATACTGAACGCGTCGAAACAACATCGATTGCGCGTGACAAAACGACCCTCATTAATAGAAATGAAAACTAAAACCATACTTGACGCTGCTTCTTTTATCTGTGAATTCTTTGACTATTCAAATCGATTTTTTTCTTTAATAAATGAACGCTGCCTTTGTAATTTAAACATACAATTCGAAGTTTATAAAAATATTGTTTAAAA
>Ga0157363_1005817_pt1 | contig 11556 bp, 3 predicted proteins | sample AttsexASBM1_FD_111477 | JGI IMG/M metagenome (GOLD analysis project Ga0157363, IMG submission 111477) | Fungus gardens microbial communities from leaf cutter ant in Ribeirão Preto, State of São Paulo, Brazil - Atta sexdens ASBM1 | ecosystem: Host-associated > Fungi > Mycelium > Unclassified ...
GCTCTTAATGCTCTTGACACTTCTTCTTGCTACGTTTAACTAGGAAATCATAACCATAGTTGTAACGGTTAGTGTACAGATCTAAAAATATAATATTTTGGAAATGTCTTTCAGCATTCTGTCCAACTTCGAAATTCCTAGAAGCTGTTTAATTACGAAGTTCAACGAAACGTATACTGGAATCAACATAGTTACGGAAATAGTTACAGATATTCAGACATCCTTTAAATTTCAACAGAGAGCAACGTCTCTTATTTACGCTCGTATTTACCAGCATAATCGTATCCGAGCTTTAATTGCCTCTGGAATTTCTGTTTGTCTTAGCAATAAGAATCTGTCATGCGAATACACAAGTGTTTGCTTTCAGTTCACGATGTCCTGTTAATCAAATTTTGTGTATAACAGTTACTTTCAGATGTCAGAGCTTGATGTATGCAAGAAACGTTTGCTATTTGCATATATTATAGGTTTAATTTTATTCAATTCAATTGTCACACACAAGTTTGGTCAACTTTATTTTATGGCAACATTATTGCATATACAATTCATTTATCCATTTATTACCATTGAGTAATACTCATTAGAGTACTTTCTAATACAAATGCATGCTAAAAGATCGTAAAAACTTTTCATAAAATGCGAATGAATTTGATTGAATCGATGTAATTTTCTAATCTATGCATGAATATATCGATAGGGTAAAATTGTGTTTCTAGCAGAGAAATTAAATTCACTTGATCACACGTGCAATAGTTATTTCAGTCAATATGATATTTTCTGAAAATTATTTCATCTAAAATTAAAAATCAAAAGCGACCATTTCATTTTGATCGGTAATTTCGATGCTAAATAATTTTGCACGTTTCGAGTTTGAGTATAATTGTCCAAGTTCTTTTGTAACTATTTTCTTATCACCTTTCTCTCTCTTTCTCTCTCATTTTCTTTCTCATTTTTTTCATCAGTATGATTTTATCTATGCTTTCTATCTCTTGAACGTAGCATATGATGTGATAACATATGATGTGACCTGATTTTTTTTCTCAAAATATACTGAAAGTATCATTATGATAAAATTTGCTTGAATTTTTCTGAAACATTGATGAGTTATATTATTCGCATAAAAATTTGAAAAAAATCATCATCTTTTTATTTCCGAGCAAGATCAATAAAATAACAAAATATGTACACATTAGTTTATTATTCCTTTATGGGCAGTTGTTGGGAATTACATGTGATAGCACGCGAGTATGTTTCTTTAAGCTTTAAAGCGCGATAGTACAGAGATGAAACATGATGACAAACGGAAACCGAGATGTACGAGGCACAACTCCAGCCAAGTGGTTGACGAGAGAAAGAAATATAGTTGTAAAGTTAGATGGTGCGAATAGACTGAATTGGCTGAAAGCATTATTATAGATCCGGGTTCATCTCTTTTATACGATATGTACTAACCTTCAGCATTGTGCTTCTTGATTTTTTTCTCTCATTCACTCTGTCTTTACGAACTTCCCATTTTTTTCCTTTATTCTTTGTCCGTTTTTGTTCTTCAACCATTTTATCTTGCAGAGAACATCGCGGTTTATTTCCATATTACCGCGGTGATATAATGAATTGCTTCTTTAATGAAACTGCGGCTCTTTAATGAAACTGCGACCCTTATCAATGTGGAACATTATCATGAAGGTATGACATGAACAGGATCGGCTGTCGCGAGATTACATTCAATTTTCAATGTTTTATAAATAATTTTAAAATAAATTGTTACATTACAATATCATAATTAATACGTGTTACTTATTTAATTAATGTAAGCAGCTATAATTAATACGAATGGCACAATTCATTGCAAGCAATTTAATTCATTTTATTATTATTAAACATTATATTTATAATAAATTAAATACAAATTTTAATAATAGCAAATATTAATATTAACTTTTCTTATATATATTTTTAAAATAAGTATTGCATTTATTATACTTATTTTCACGCTGTCTACAAGTCTAGAATGTAATTTTATCAATCCTATAGTTAAGAGTACATTATCATTACGCGAAATATAAATATGCTGCAATATGATCGTGCAAAATTTACATTTTAATACATTTTGTTGGTAACTCATTTTTATTTATCTTTTTCCTCGCTTTTGAAGTCTTAGCAATGTTGACGAACGAAAGATGATAAGCTGAGATAAGCTATGCTTCGCGATATTACGATAAACTAATGACTTAGCAATCACGAACCTCCGCAGTCGTTATGAATATTCAAGAAAGATAGACGGGTTGAAAAAAAAGAGTGTCAAGGCATCAGACGCTGCACCAGAAAAAAAGGACGAGCTTATTTCATGTCGACATAGTTTCTCAAATCAATTTTGAGGATATCGCTAAAATCTTCTTCAACGAAGCATACTTTTACTTAAGGCAGAGTCGCGATTGTATCTCGCATGATAGAAACAATTTGAGTCTTTAATTGAATGCAATTCAGCCAGAAATTTATTTCGTAGATTTGAGAGAGAAAAAGAGAGAGAAAGAAAGAAGAGAAAGGAGAAAATACTTTTGCACATTTAATTTTTTAAGCAACTATTTGTTTACTTATTGAGTTATGTGCGAGTTATGTTTTCAAATAGCAAAGTTAATATTCACCGCCACTCATTTTAACATATATCATTGCTGTCAAATTTCGTCGAATTATATATTTTGTCGAATGCATTTAAAATTAAGAAACGCATTTGTATATTTATGTCGCTTTATGTGAGAAACAGAATAGTAATATCATGGAAATATTGACCACAATCAGTTACGTGATGCAGTGCGATACGACGCAACGGTCAAAAGTTTCGGCCAGATTTCGCCGTTTCGTTTGGCAACGAATCGGATTTTGTTCTATTGCATTGCGTCCGTGAGAGTTCTATAAAATCGGGAATTTATTCGTCGTGATGGAATTTTCGGCGACGACAAATTTTGCGGATCATCCCGCGACCGCGAAACTTTCATTCGTCGTTATCGTTGTTGCCACAGCTTTTTTTACGCGAAACGGCTGCAAAATGAGAAAATTCCGCGGATATCTCCGACGTGTGGTTCAAAAATTACCGGCACCGCTATGCAGCCTCCTACTTTTACCGCTAACCAAACCACATGCATCCACCGCGATATTTTATTACGCCGCATTTGCTTCGCGATTTCACGAACACGGCATGAAGAAATCAATCAAAGTTACACTGAATAGTTTTAATTAGTAGCTTTCTTTTATAAGAGAATTTTTCTAAATCCAAGAAAATAATGGGTTTTGGCAACACCAATAGCTAATATAAATGACGTTTCTATTTTTCGTTAGAATAAAGAATAATTTCTTTCTGTGAAATTTTTCAAAATTTACTGAACTAGCTATTATGACATGATTTTTATTTTACTACTTTTAATTACCTGGTCGAAATCTGGTAATTTATGATGTGGATTGCAATTAGATAAATAGTATGTTTCATGACACTGCATAAATAATATTATTCAACACAATATCAACGTTTACGTAGTATGTATTAATATCACGTACAATTATATATGCGTACCAACAGTAATGTCGTTAAACATTACATAGTATTAACTAAACAGCATTATCATAATCATAGAATTATATTTCATTAACATTTATTGTCTATTCAGTATGCAATGCGAGACATTCCTACAAATTTATTCCTACAAATTTTGCTTGAATACAATTTAATTTTAAAATAAAATGAACCTACCGCGCACAGAACCACCGTGAATTTAAAAGCAAAGATATTGATGAATATTAGTTTTGATGAATCTTTTGTTTCGATAAACTCAATCCGGCCAAACGAAAGAGCAGATTTAATGAATTCCACAAACGGCGAGTCACTCATCAATCTTTTTTGCCAATTGATTCACGTTATTTTTACCGTTTGCATTCAAAACTCTGTAATATTGCCAATTAATAATACATCTTTCTCATCCTTCGCAATTTTATGATTTCGCGTGCTCACGAATAGTAAAATCTCGCTATGATGGATTTGACGAAAGTAATAACGTGACTCTCTTCACGAGTATCAAATATATCAGGTATATTACACACTCTTGTTACACACATATTTGCGTATATACATGTATATATATATATATATATATATATATATATATATATATATATAATGTCGCACAATATTTGCATGCCGCGCGAGCATCTGATCGCTCATCCATACGAAACTAGCAAACTCGCGGCAACGTAATTGACAACCGCCAAAATTACACGGGAATCGCGAGACCGTGCTGTGCGCCCTTTGATTCACTTCGTAATTTGAAGAATGTGACATCAATGACAGGATTCCTAAAACAGGTGCCGTTAATTAAAGCCGTGACTTTGGTGCGATCGTTTTATTCGCGAGCGCAAACGTTCTGCGAGAAACGATTGTACAAAAACACCAAGTTTCTTTAGTATATTTTCATAGAGATTGTATTTATTTAAAGAGAACACTCTGTTTCGTATACGCGACAAGAGGGATGTTATTTCATATATCTCTGGATATGTACATCTGAATATTTTAACACGTTAAACGTTCGCCACGGCGTTATATGACTTGTATCGCACTATGAGATAGATAGATAGAGAGAGCGAGAAAGAGCGAGAGAGAGAGAGAGAGAGAGAGAGAGAGAGAGAGAGAGAGAGAAATGGCTCAACGAATAATATCTGAGATGTTGACTCACACGATCTCACGCACTAAAACGCACCGGACTGACGACTGGCTCTCCGCTGCCGATCGTAACTCATGTAACTCGAGCCATCATCTCTGGTCGTCAGCAAATGACCGCAATTTCCCACGTTGCACCTGCAGCGGAGGATACTCATGGAAGAACAAGTGCAACTATCCAGGCATTCCTCATGTTCCGTAACAGTTCGAAGGACCGCGGCGGGCCCCGTCAATTTATACTGAACAACGTGGAAAATAGCTGCATACAGGTGCGCATTTGCCCAGGAAATGGCAATATTTGCCAAATATCGAGCAGCATCATTTGATATTATGACGGTGAAGTTTACGATCACTGGAAATTTACCAAATTGCATTGCAAAACACACCGTGCTAAAATTTGTTAAATAATATTGATCGGCGACGTTATATTAATTTCGATAACAGCAATGATAGAAGAGAAGAAATTACTATTAGAAAATAATAAAATTATTACTTAAACAATTTTATATATTTCTTTTTTTCGATAATGAAAAAATATAAAATATATGTAAATGAAATAGAGAAAAAACGAATTTGCAATTGCAGGAAGAGATCTAAATTACATTCGTTATGTAATTTGAGAAGAAAGAAAGCGCGAAGTGATTTTAGTCCGCTTTTGTTAACTACGTGCAAATTTAGCGACTGAAGTCCAGAGATTTGGAGCGGGGGTTGATCGACCTAAAGTAAAGGAGGGGCGTGAACCTTGCCGGACTGGCGAAGGCAAGCAAAAAGTAACGCTAATTACAAGGGTATCTTCACAAAAACTGCAAATTCTGCTTCTTCCCTGGAAAAACGAATGGAATTCTACCCACACGTTTTAAAGCGTAAATTGCATATATGGTAAGTCATTGTGAAAATATATAGTAACTGAAGGATTTGCTGATCTATTAATAATAAAACGATAATATTAACAATGTAAACAACACCATTATAAAATTTATCAATATTAATAGAAGCACAAAGCATCAAAAATTAAATGCTGTGTATGTTAATATAGTCAGTGTATTACTTTTTTCCCTGTATTTAACGCATTTTGTTAAATTTTCATTTTATTATTATTAATTATATGCTTCATAACGCTACGATAATGAACATACTGAGCGATATGTAATTATCGAAAATATTTCTGTTTTATTGATATTTTATCAGGAAACAAATATTAATTTGAATAACGAATATTAACGGAGATTTAACTGAATGATATCTATATTAAGCTTCTTTGTGAAATTTCTATTTTTAAAATAACTCTCTCATTTTTTTATTATTTTTCTAAACTTTGAAAATTTATCGCATTATAAAAAAATGGAAACACGATTGATCACGAAATATGTAATCATAATCGTAATTCTCTCATCGTTTCAATTTTCTTTTTACTTACTTTTTAATAATTTTTATGATTTGACAATCAAACGAGAATTTTAGAATACATGATATATATCAAAGAGACAATAAGTTACGAAAGGAATGAGTATAACTATAATTTTATCGTAATCCGCCACAGGAATTCCAGCGCTAAATACAATCGCAAAATTCATTCGGAGTTTCTCTCTGTGTCATTTTCATTTTCTGAATATCTTCCTTGTATTTTGCCAGTTCTCTTTCCCCAGAACAGTCGAGTTCTGTGAACTCGAGCGGCGAACGGTCGAAAGGGACAGCTCTTGCTTCGCAGCCTGGTTGGTTGCAGTTACTTTTCCTACACATCGTTTGCATACTATTTGTGTAAGCAGCAATGCATATGCATGCAGCGGTGCATCCGCCGCTAGAAAAGCAGTCATTGCAATTGGGGCTTATTCGATGAGGTCGAGCGAATAGAGCGGTTATAAGAAAAGAGGGAGAAAGGGAGAGGAGAGTTCGCGTTGTAATATCCGTAATTAGCACCAGTAAGCATTGCGTAGATGTTTACTTCCTCTTCTAGTTATACAAGGTATAACTAAAGTAACGAGACAAACTTTGGAGGCGAGCTTCCTATACCAAATATGAAAAAAGTTGTTGTAAACATATATTCGCAACTCCCTGCTACTTGAGATAAAACTTAAACGAACATTTATTAATGAAAAAATGAAAAAGTAATATTTATTATCATTTAAAATTATTTATAACAATATTATTTAACTGCAGTAAAAAATTAAAAACAAATAATATTACATAATAAATATTACCTTCTCTCATTTTAAAATCATTAAAAAATATTTGTTTAATTTATATCTCAGTAACAGTAAATTTGCGAATATGTGTTTATATAAACGTTCATGTTTTGATGGGAGAGCTCCAAAGTTTATTCTCTCATTTTAGCTATCTGTACATCGATAAACATGACAATACTGTGCGAATAAAAATGCAAATCACAATAATCCGTTTATTATTCTCTGAATTCGAAAAATTTAAAAACTCAGTCAAAAATCATCGGAAAAAAGAGAGAGTGTAATCGAGAATGTAATCACAGAATAATGCACGCATTAGAGAGAGAGAGAGAGAGAGAGAGAGAGAGAGAGCTGCTTGAAATGATCTCTGAATGCTTCTAACGCATCATTTCCGTTCATTGAACAGCACATCGGATTTCCAGCCTATCATGCATGAGATGACGACGGAAGCTCGAAGAGCCTTGTGTTATCGAGAGCCGATACCTGAAGACAGCATCAAATCAGCTTTACGATATCCTACCTACATACTCGTATGTCGATCGATGGGAATTCCTGGCATGGATAGATACTCGTAGACGCGTGGTTCGAACCTTTACTTGGTATGCTCGGTGTAGATTCCCTTCGGGAAAACCGAGTCCAACGACAACCTTCGCTGTCGTTTTTGACATCCAACAGATCGCTTCTTCATTTAGTGATTGTAGTATTTCTCGAATGTCTCTTGAATGAAATTTGCCGTAGCGACTTACGTCAAATCGAGAAGCTTGCTTTAATTTTATAATGTCTTTATGAAGAAAGAGCCTTGTAAATCATTAAAGGGAACGTAATTTTACAGATTTTTTTTTAAGAAATAATACAACGAATTAAAAAAAAGTTGTTGTGCTTTATTACACATTTTCAAGAAAAAAATTTATAAAAAAAATTTTTAAATAATTAATTTGGTAATTATTATATAAAATGGTAATTATTTAAAATCCCCCCCATCTCAAATTTTAATAAAAATACACTTATTCGACGTGTTTTTTCTCAAAACGAAAGAATCTGGCAAAAAAACGTGGCAGTCGGCCTCGTGAATCGAGTTATTAAGCGTTAAAGTTGGAGACTTTAGAAATTAAAATATTTATCATCCCGATTCGATACAGCTCTATGTACCTATACGTTCTGCATTAATTAGTTTTTAGCAGCTAATGTGTTTTTAAAGCAGTGAATTTGTGTTTTTAAAGTAGTAAATGTGTTTTTAAAGCAGTGAATTTGTATAAGTAATGCACAGAACGTAATACATAGAACTGTATCGAATCGGGAGGACAATTATCTTAACCTCTAAAGTCTCCATTAACGCTTAATAACTCTATGCTTAATAACTCTTTACGAGGCCGACCGCCGCGTTTTTTTGCCAGATTCTTTCGTTTTGAAAACACGTCGAATGTTTTGTTAAGATTTGAGGTGGGGGAGAGGGTATTCTAAATAATTACTATTAATTTAAAAAATAATTAATTTTATAGGGCTTATAAACAAATATTGACATGGCTTTCTCGCCAGAATTGGTAAGAATTATAATATTTTCGCACTCGTTTGAAACAAAAATTCAAAATAATTTCTTATTTTTATGAAATTACCTTGTCGATGAACTAAAAAAATAAGAAAAACATTGAAAATTGAGAAAATAGTACTTTAAAACAAAATTACGATGTTAACCAAAAAAGTTTTGTTATTTATGCATTAAAAATTGTTTAAATTAATTATTTTATTAATATTATAGGTTCATCAACGAATTGATTTGATGAACATTTGATTCATGCACCGATACAAATTGATTGATTGAATAATCTTTCCCGCTAATTTAAAAAAACGGTTTTTATGAGAAAAACGCGTTCAAAGTTTTTGGTATCAAAAAGTAAAAATTGTACCCATAATTATAATCATAAAGTTTTTTTTTATTCCTATACTAAACTGCACTAGAACTTTCTTTCCCGCTTTTGCCAAATACTAAATCTTTATCTATTTCACTTTAAGTTCCAAAAATGTACACTAGTTTAGTTACAGAAAACAGACTTATAGATGGAGTTAAGCGAAAGGTTTTCTATTTGCGCGCAAGAAATGGACTGAAATTTCTTTAAACTTCGTATTTCGTTCTGTAACTTTTGAAAATCTATTTTTTACATGTACTACTATTGATTAAAACAAAAAAGATTTTTTAATCTTTTTAAACCGATTACATGAGGCTCCCTCTTTTAATAGCTCGAATGCAAGCTTTACAGGTATTTTGGTTTTTAAGTTAACGGAGGTATGAATAATGCAGAAAATGCTAAAGACTTTGTCACATTGCCAGTACGTGACTAAAATTTTTACCGCGTCATAATTCGCAATTATCAGTTGATTTTTTTCTCAGAACAATGCAGAATAATATTTTAAAGGACATCTCTTTAGACTCGCTCAATTTTTCTTTTGTCAATAATGTCTTTTTTGAATTCGTGACTACCATTTGAGAATGCTATGCATATGTATGAGGATCGATGCGACTGCATTCTCGGCGTCGCTGTACGCAAAAATGGCGCAACATGACGGAATTGGTGCAGCGAGGGCTTAGGTTGTCACTCGATGCTCTCGGCGTCGCGCGAAGAAGATTAAACGGGTTCCGTGATAAAAGGCGAGACACGTACAGAGGTAACGCCGCGGACGCAACGATCTATCTCAATAAAGCTCACGACGTATCATCGGTCCAGAGGGTTAGAAGTAATTTCGAAGAAAACGAATGAGTGCTATAACAAGAACGCGTAGTTTTATTCCATTTCTTCATTTCGCTCGTTTCGAAAAATCCACTGTGAGTGTCAATGTTCTTGAGCTGAGAAAACTGATTCTTTTTCGATGAACTGTGCGAGTTGAAAAAAAAAGAAATATAGAAAAATATGACATTGCAATATGGATAAAGAAAAAATTAATAAATATAAATTATAGTAAACAACATTTCGTTTATATTATGACAGAAAGAGAAAGAAAAAATGTGTGTGTGTGTGTGTGTGTGTGTGTGTGTGTGTGTGTGTGTGTGTACATTTTATCTTCTATATTTAAATTAGTTCTGTAATTATAAATTTTTTACAATTATTTTTTATGTACATAACATCTACTATTTTTTATTACATTTTTTCTTCTTCTCACAAATCAGAGAAAATAAAGATGTGAAGTTTCCTCGCTTCATCACTTCTTAAACTTAATTGGATCGAGCACTCGTAGGATTATCACGTTTTCACATCTTCTGTCATCGATTATCTACAGCAAGAATAGTAGAGTCTAATTTGAGAGTTAGTCCTGAGAATCAGAACGTGCGTCTGCGATTGTAATAGCTGAAAGCGCTTGCGGATCTTTCGCACGCGGGCGAAGTAATCTCTATCGTAGTCTCTAAAACCCTGCTTCCAAAAGTTTACAAGTTATTTAAAATGCTCCGTCTCTCTCCTGCACAATTGTCATTCTCTCGCTATCGCTACAGACGACATATTGTTGCCAGTAGCGGTTATCAGTTATCGCATTTTATGTAATCCGAACTCCAATTTTGAGATTTCCCCTCGAAAATCTTGTCTGGAAGAGTTCTTTCTGTCTAAGTTCAGCTTTGTACACGTATATTCTTTGAGTAACACACTGAATATTATACAGAGTTCAACAAATACTCGAGAGACGTATAAAAGTGGCGTGTAAGAAAGTCCTAAGCACCTCCTCAAAATCTAATCTTAAACTTTTGGATATAATATATTCTTTGAATACATAAGAAGGAAGGTAGAGATAATTGATGAAAATGGCCGAATGAGATCGCACGTCTCGCATATTAAAAGAGACGAATGTAGTAGCTATGCGGGGTTGAAGTAAAGTAGCCGCAGCCACGTTGCTATGGTCGAATTACGTGATCCCTGACTACGTGCACCGCGGTCGAGGGTACACGCGATAACCGATAGTTCTCGAAGTAATGAAGCGTGTTCCCCACTTTCCTTGCGAGAGAGGAAATGATGGTTTTCGTGACGAAGGACGGAAAGAGGGAGCGAGAAGGGGTAGAGAGTGTAAGTTTCGCTAGAAATTTCAGAATGTTCAACTACTTGATTTCCTATCAACCTTACTCTAATTAATGACGTTAGTTTATCCTACAACCGGATAGCTTCGATCGTGATTGATCCTTCCTTTTGGTGATGCTTTCTTTGATCTTCATTTTATTCTCTTCCGTTCTTACAAGGAAACCTGTGGTAGTATCCCCCTTCGATTTTAGTGAATTTCAAATATATTGTTTTCGAGGAAATTGTTGAATATTGTTGCGTTCGGAGAGACGCTACTCGCGTCATTCAGGCTACAAGATGTTCGCGGAATTGTAGGTAGCAAACACAATCATGACGTCACTAATGATAGCATTTTATGTTATAATCACTATCAACACTATTTCTTCCAATAGATAATGTATTGATAGCGTTAGCGTTTGTGAACTTTGTGAACAGCATTGTAATATCACTACATATGTATCGAACATCGCTCAAGAACCGTTATAATGTTATAGGTTCCCTGTATATCCAAATTCTGTAATCACTAATTCTCCAATTGTAAATTTTATTGACTGCCCGAATAAATGAAATGGAATTCAATTAAATCACCGAAGAAAAGTAGAGAACGAATTTTAGAAAAGAAAGATGGCTATGGCAAGAA
>Ga0157363_1005818_pt1 | contig 11556 bp, 10 predicted proteins | sample AttsexASBM1_FD_111477 | JGI IMG/M metagenome (GOLD analysis project Ga0157363, IMG submission 111477) | Fungus gardens microbial communities from leaf cutter ant in Ribeirão Preto, State of São Paulo, Brazil - Atta sexdens ASBM1 | ecosystem: Host-associated > Fungi > Mycelium > Unclassified ...
TAAGAATGCGTTCAATCCAGCTCATTGAGGACCTTTCTGTTTGAACCTGGTTTTACCAGTCACTGTGTTTCTGCTGAATGATTACTCAACAGCCAATAAATAGCGCTCATTAAACCACAACCGCGAGGTTCTGTGGATAAAAATATGGAGCAATTATACAGATATCAGCGTTATGCTGAAGGGTCTGTATTATTCTTTTTCATCCGGTGACGGATCACTTCAATAATGCCAGGCAGTATTGAGACCACTATAATCGCGACGATCAATAGATTAATATTACTTTTCACTACCGGCAGATCACCGAAAATAGCGCCAGCGTAGCTAAATAATGCCACCCAGCATACGCCGCCGATCAGGTTATAAAATCCAAATTGGCGATAGCTCATCCGCCCCATTCCGGCGACGAAAGGGGCAAAGGTTCTGACGATGGGAACGAAGCGCGCAAGGATAATGGTTTTACCGCCATGTTTATCGTAAAACTGGTGAGTTTTATCGAGATAGCTCTGACGAAAAATACGGGAATTTGGGCGACTAAAGAGCTTTTCGCCAAACAAGCGCCCGATGGTGTAGTTCAGTGCATCACCGAGTACCGCAGCAATCACTAATAATCCCACCATCATATGCACATTCAATGCGTTGCTAGGTAAAACAGCAAGCGCTCCCGCAATAAATAGCAGAGAGTCACCTGGCAGAAATGGCGTTACCACAAGCCCAGTCTCACAAAAGATAATGAGAAACAAAATGGCGTAAACCCATAAACCATAATGCGCGATCAATGCTGTAAGATGAACATCAATATGCAATATAAAATCAATAATCATTGATAGCATTGCATAACTCCTTATTGAGGAAAGTAATTATTATCTGCGAGGAATAACGGCCCAAGCGCAGGTGTCGGTAAGTCGAAGTGCTCAGGGTAGTCCACCGCGACTAAGTAAAGTCCTTCCGCCCTTGCCGTTGCCGCCGCTTTAGTTCGATCGCGTAGCGCTAGTAGCTCGGTAATCCACTGTTCCGGCTGATTTCCCATTCCCACTTCCAGTAGACTACCGACAATATTACGCACCATATGATGGACGAAAGCATTAGCTTTGATGTCGACAATCACGAAGCTACCTTGGCGTAAAACATGAATATGTGAAATATTGCGCCATGGTGTGCGTGATTGGCACTGAACCGCTCTAAACGACGTAAAATCGTTCTCGCCAAGCAAGCTCTGCGCCGCACGGTGCATTTTCTCGGTGTCCAAGGGATGATAAAAATGCGTCAACCCCTTCCCTAGAATTGCTGGACGTAGTCGCTCATTATAAATGACATAGCGATAACGCCTTGCCGTCGCGCTAAAGCGTGCGTGAAAGTCATCCGGCACCGCTTTAACCCAGCGTACTGCAACATCATCAGGTAAGTTTGCATTGACTCCTAATGTCCAAGCGGCATCTGCCCGCTTAGCTTGTGTTTCGAAGTGGACCACTTGCCCCGTACCGTGTACCCCAGCATCCGTTCGTCCTGCACAGAACACATCAATGGGATGATTCGCCACTTGGGTCAGCGCTTTTTCAAGTACCTGTTGGACACTACGTACTTCTCGTTGGCGTTGCCAACCATAATATCGGCTGCCATCGTACTCAATCCCCAGTGCAATTTTGTACGGCGCTTCAGCTGTCGACATTACAGATAATCCTCAATCAGGCGTTCTGCTGTTTTCACTGCCATTAAGGCCCCGCCGTAACGGACGTTATCCGCTACTGACCAGAACTGTAACCCTTCAGGCTGTCCATAATCTTGACGGATAGCACCAATATAAAGTTGATCTTGACCTGTACCTTCACTGACTGGTGTCGGGAAGTCATGTTCTTCACTTACCGCCAGATCAGCTTGCTCACCCAAGACTTGTTGGGCTTCATCAACCTCCAGTGGACGCGCCGTTATCACCCGCACACTTTGCGCATTACCATAAAATACCGGCGCTTGGAGCGACGTCACACTCAATGGGAAACTTTCGTCTTGTAAGATCTTACGCACTTGGTCCACGACACGGCGTTCTGCCGCGACACTGCCCTGCTCATCAATCGCTAACGGCATCATATTGAAGGCGAGCTGACGACCAAAATGATAGCTTTCTGGCGGGATGCCGTTGAGTAAGCGTGCACTTTCACCCGCTAACGCATCGACCGCGATTTTCCCTTGAGCAGAAACCGATAACAATTCAGTCAGCTGGATGGATTGAACGCTGGCAGCTTTATTAAGCGGGGTGATCGCATTCATCAACTGACTCACTTGGCTATCGGCAACCGCAATAATGTTACGATTACGGTAATCGGCAAGTGTGTTGTCATTGACGCCAACCACGGCTAAGGGAACATCATGGGCTAACGCAAAGAGACCACTGCTATCGATAACAATACATCCGGCTTCCGCGGCGAGGTCAGCATAGTCAGCACTGGCTTGTTGTCCCGCGACAAAAAAGGCTAATTGACTGTCGCTCCACTCATGGTTGCGCGCATCCTGAACGAGGTAATTTTTCCCAGCAAAACGGATAGATTCCCCTGCACTCTCTTCAGTAGCCAATAGGGTAAGCTCACCTACCGCAAACTGACGCTGCTCTAAACACTCAATTAACGCACGGCCAACGGCACCGGTCGCACCTAAAATTGCAATATTCCAACCCTGGGACATGGGGTACTCCACACTAAATTAACGGGATGAGTCGTACTCACCCCAACAACAACTGAGCCTAAGCACAGTACAAGGTATTAAATCCGAGTTCACGAAGTCGTTCGGCGGTCGAGGCGTTTGAACAGCTAACGGTTAATGAGGACCATTCACGGCGCTCTTGATACTGTTTTCTTAACCGGTCAAATCCACCTTCATCAGCGATGTGTAGCCTGAGCAATGCATCATCGCGGCGCACATCATACACGAGATGAGCTAAACGTTTTAGAAGTGACTGCGAAAACTCACCAGTGACGTTAACTACACTAATATCAGGTTGGGGGAGTAGATCGCTCAGGGCAATGCTCTCTGGCTGTCCGATAAATGCGGTCCACGCTTCATAAAGTTGAGTGGTCCCACGAACTTTGCCTTCTAAGGTATAACCCGCAATATGCGCGGTGGCGATATCGACTTGAGAAAGGAGTTGCTGGTCTAAATGCGGTTCTGGTTCCCACACATCGAGTATGACACTCAGATCTTTACGTTCGGTCAATACCTGTTTAAGGGCTTGGTTATCGACCACTGCGCCTCGGCAAGCATTAATCAGTACGCAACCTGGGCGTAACCTTTCCAACAGGCTTCGGTCAACGCAATGCCAGGTTTGATAGGCGCCTTGTTTAATCAAAGGAGTATGAAACGTAAGGATATCAGCTTGCGTCGCTAACGTTGATAAGGGGAGGAACTCTTCATCATCACCACGATCAGCTCTAGGTGGATCACATAACAGGACCCTCATCCCTAAGGCTTCACAACGTCTTTGTAGGCGACTACCCACATTTCCTACGCCCACAATACCGATTGTTTTATCACATAATGCATAACCATCGCGTTCAGCCAAGAGGAGTAGCGCGGATAAGACATATTCTACTACCGCAATCGCATTACAACCGGGTGCGGCTGAAAACGCGACCCCTGCTGCCTCAAGATCGGCAAGTTCCACATGATCGGTGCCTGCTGTCGCCGAGCCCACAAAGGTCAGAGGGGTATTAGTGACCAATTGCGTATTGACCGGCGTGACCGAACGGACCATAAGTGCTTGGGCATCCTGTAATTCACCTACCGGTAGGGGCCGCCCTGGCACGCATACCACTTCTCCTTTACGGCTGAATAACTCCTGCGCATAAGGCATATTTTCATCGACAACAATTTTCATTATTTGGCCTAGTGGGTATTAAGGGAGTGTTAAGATATTCTGTCATATTCTTAAGCTGAAAACATCTGAGATTGATTCTCACTCAGAGTGATAAATAATGCCTGAAAAGCGAGATTGTCGCTTGGGATTTCAATGGGGGGTTGTTATGATAGCCGGCTATTCCCCGGTCATCCGGTTTTAAGCTTTTGTAAGGATGTTGCCATGCAGCCACTTAGCGGCCCTCGCGGATTTACCGACGGTCCACTCCGTCACGATTTAACCTCCCCGAATAGTTTAAAAGCTAAGCCGTTGCACAGTGAAGCGTTGACTTCAGCACAACGTACTGCATTAGAACGCATCATCGTTAAAATTCTGGCGATCAGTAGTCTGAAAGCCCCCGCGCTGTGGGCCGGGATCCGTCACCACGTCAATGTTAGTGGAGAAGCTGAACTGCTTTCGTCTCACTTTCCTGAAGCAGAAAAGTGGTTACAAGGCATCCTTAAACAAGAACAGAATAATCATCTGGCACGCCGCCAATTGCAACAGCTCACCGATCTCCTCCCTCAGGGTAATAATCGGCAAGCCGTGAGTGAATATATTCGTCATCAATTTGGGCAGACAGTATTAAGTGCTCTGACGCAGGCGCAACTTGAACAAGTTTTAACGCGCCTTCAACAAGGACAGATCACGATCCCCCAACCGGTACAAACGACTACCACTGCACGAAGCCTTCTGCCTGCAGAGCACTCTACACTCAGTCAGCAAGTGGTAAAGTTATCTGTCGCCAACGGCGAGTCACCCATCAGTGTATGGGAAACGCTGCATAATTTAGTCGGTTTAAAAGATGGCGACCCTATTCCGGCGAAACATTACCCTTTATTGATCCAATATTTGCAAGCTCGCCAGCAGTTAATAGGACAAAACAGCTTCGCTCTGCCCCAGTTATTACAAGGCTTAAAACATCCTGCAAGTGGCCAAGAAATAGAGCAAGCCGCTATTTACTGCCAACAACATTATCAATTGACTGCGGACACGCCTTTATCACGAGTACAAGCGCAAGACTTACTTAATGTACTCTTTAGCCACCGTGCCGGTTTTGGTTGGCGCCAACCTAATGGCGCACTAACCTCAGGCCCTACTCCTATTTATCATCCTGCTCCGCCAACAGCTGGAGAAACAGGCTGGTGGCCTATTTCTCCACGCTTGACGTTAGTAATGATTGGCGTAGCCCTGCTTTTCTTATTTTTTATCTGGTGATGATCTAACAACCGCATTGCACTGGATTTGCTGTCGTGGGCCAAGAACTTGGCTCACTCCCTTCGATAACCGGGTGATTATCCCGTAGCCAAAAATCTAAGCCGCCAATTAATTCCTTTACCTTGAATCCAGCTTGTGCAAGGTTGAACGCACCTTTGGTCGAACCGTTACATCCAATTCCATCACAGTAAGTGACATAGTTAGCTTCTTTAGATAACTTAGCCAAGGTTAGTGCATTCATCTCACGATGGGGAAAATGCACCGCACCAGGAATATGGCCGCGACGATAGTGTTCTGCAGAGCGGACGTCGAGTACGATGCATTCTTCATTATTACGCTGGCAGCTTTCCGCCAAGTCCCAAGCATCAATATAATAGGCCAGCTTCGCAGCTAAGTAAGCGGCGCTTTGTGTTGGATCAGCAAAAGTAAAAGGGGTGTTGGTCATCGATAATCTCCTTGTGTCGTGATAGCAGAATACCGCACTATACCGCTCTGAATAAGACCAATTTCCTTAAGATAATAAGACCACTATGATGCAACGTTCTTCAATTTGGCTATCACTCAGTTTGGCGAAGCGCGGGGATCGCGTGACACAGCTTTGCCGAGTCCTCCGAACCGCAATTGAAAAAGGACAGTTACTCGCTGGAGAACGTTTACCCTCAAGCCGTCAATTAGCTAATGATTTAGGTTGTTCACGTACTACAGTAGAGTCGGCCTATCAGCGGTTAACCACTCAAGGCTATATGACTCGCCTTCTCGGTCAAGGTAGTTTTGTCGCGCAACATCAACAACCAAGACCATTACCTTCTTACCAAGGCCTACCCTTGACGTTATCATCACGCGGCCAAGCATTAGTCGCCCAGCGTCAATGCCTTGATCCTCAGACCATACAGCCATTTAGTGCTGGTGTACCCGACGTTAAGGCTTTTCCATTAAAACAATGGGCCGATGTGACCCGAGAAGTTATGGAGAATTTATCACCTGAGCAGTTACTTTATGGCGACCCGCAGGGACTGGCAGAGTGCCGAAAAGCTATCAGCCATTATTTGACGCTATCCCGCCAAGTTAATTGTACACCGTCACAAATTATTATGATGAATAGCTCCCAACAAGGCCTACAATGGTTGGCCCATCTGCTATTGGAGGAAGGTGATACTATCCTGACTGAAGCATTATGCTATCAGGGCGCGGTTAATGCGTTTCGTCAGGCCGGCGCTATATTAGCCCCCCAGCCTTTAGATAATGAAGGTGCCTTACCTCCAACCCAGCCCGCAAAGTTAGCCTACCTGACTCCTGGTCATCAATATCCACTCGGGATGACGATGAGCGAATCAAGACGCCAACAGTGGCTAGAGTGGGCGGTTCGACATCAAAGTTGGATTATTGAGGACGACTATGATGGCGAATATCATTATGGCAAGGATTCTCCCCCCTCCTTACAACGACTCGACCGTACTCAAAAAGTCATCTACCTTGGAACATTTTCCAAAACGCTATTTCCAGGCATTCGGCTTGCTTATATGGTCGTCCCCCCCTTTCTCGTGCCGCAGTTGGTTAATGCCCGACAACGGCTGGACAGCCATACTGCTGTGCTATCGCAAGCAGTGGTTGCGAGGTTTATCTCGGAAGGCTATTTTGCGAGTCATCTACGTCTGATGAAAAAGCTCTATGCTGCCAGACGTCATCTACTGCTTGAATTACTTGAGGAGTGCCCCGCGGGGACAGTTCGTGTATTTCCCTCGGAGGGTGGCCTTCAACTGGCTATTGAGTATCTTAAGGGCGATACTTCAGCGATAACTGCCGCGGCGAGTCGTAAGGGAGTCGTGCTCACAGAGCTTGCGCCACTCTGCTTAACCTCTCCCCCCGTAAACGGATGGATAATCGGTTTTGCGGCGCTCAGCCCATATGTGATACGTCAAGCGGTCACGCTGTTGAATGAGGTGTTGTTCCACGTAGCATCGTTAAACTGCTCCGATAAGATTTAAATTAACGGTCTGAAATTTTTACAGCAATATGAATAAGCTGAATGAGGTGACAAATAGTCACTCGGTAAAAGTCGTCCCCATTAGGTCAAAGACATGATTAAAAAAATAGAAACTCATCTAGACTCTAATTAAGTAAAGGATGAACGCTCATAGTAAAACCTAAAATTAATATTTCAAGTTAATCCGAAAGTAACAACCTCGTATCACGTAGATGTTAGTCGATACCATTATATTACCGATAAAATTATTTATCAGATTAGAGGTAAAAATCACAATCGAAGCTATCCACTCAGCGAGGATTTTATTTAACCAAGAATAAAAAAGAGCGATTTATAGAAGACTATCAATCTAATGTTTATCTATGCGTTAGTTGATAACTTAGCAGAAGTAATAGTATAAACTCACAAAAAACATGAAAGACTACGACAAAACTGTAACATCGGGTACTGCGCTTAATCACTCAACAGTCATGTAGAGAGCAAATCAAAATGAATATTTAACCAATGAAAAAACTTAAGAGACTAGATTTTTAAGGTATCTTTATTGGAAATTTTCAAACTTGCTTTAATCGAAAAACCAAACCATCGAAATAATAAAAATGTGAATATAATGGACTAATGGGTTTCATCAAAAAAAAGTAATAATAAATTCATTTTCTCTTAGAAAAAGAAAACACCTCTATTTAATATGATATTTCTATAACTTTCATCAGATTGAGTAAATTTCCAACTCTATCTATCCTTATAATATGATAGCTTTATGTTATCTCTTAACCATCAATTCTTGTTAAGAGTATGTAGGATAAGAATAGCTTTAAGCGGGAATCACTGTGTTCTCGGTGATTTTATTAGCCATACCTCGGCTCCCTTAAGTATTTTAGGATGGAATAAAAGGAAAGGAATCAATGGATACGGTTGAAGAATTAAAAGATACATATTTCTATGCGGGAAGACCTAATCTCACCGCGGCTGAACTTTTATTCATGATTTTTTGTGAAAACACAGCAGGACAGTTCGGCATTGGTGTGACGGATTTTGGTGCGATTATCGCTATTGTGTCAGGGAGAAATAACTTAAGCACAAGAGGAAAGTTAGCCAATACGACTAAAGGTACCTCTTATGCATCCATAAGTGCGAGGGCTATATTCGGTAAAACAAAATTTCCCTTTGGATTAGCATTACCTACCTGGCTTGGTGGTTACACTCCTTGGACAGCTCGCCGCGTTATGGTTCACAATATTGCACCCTTTGTTGGCCGCTCTATTCCTTTGGTCGGTGTAATAGTGCTTGCTTCTGATATCACTCAAATTACCTATAGAACCCTTCGAGACTATAACACCATAGCGAGAGGCAATGATAAAGTATGGTAGACGACAATATTGAGCAAAGAGTCTATGAACTTGTACGCCCTTATGCGGGCACTTATCTCTTCAACGTAAAAAAAGTTGAGCTAACGCCTGAAACTGATCTCGATACAGATTTATGCATTGACGAGCTTGAAGTTGAAGATCTAATGAATGATTTTTTCGAGAAATTCGATGTCGCGCGAGGTAATTTTAAACTTGAAACTTACTTCCCTACTAAGCCTTTCTCATGGAATCCATTCAAAAAAAGCCCGCCAATACCTGTCCCTGAATTCACTATCCACATGCTTATCCATTCAGCAAAGGCCGGGCGATGGTTATACGACTGAACAAAAGTGAAAAGTTTAAAAACTTAGTATCTATTCAGTTATTTTAATCAATCAGTAAATCGTTCTTTAAAGAAAAGAACTGAACAGAGTTGTAGTTAAGTGGACACCATCACACCCTACGCCTCGCCCTTATCCCAACAAGAAAATTTACCGGCATTCATCAGTACTCGCGATGCAATTTGCCAAGGTGATTGACAGCATATTCATGCATCTATACAAAGCCGGTAATTTTCTCGTTCATAGTATTTACAACACTGGTTAACAGGTTATCAGGAGTCCGTTAGCGATAGCTGCCGTTACAAAGAGCAAGTCATCAACAAGCTTCCTCCTGAGCTGATACGTCAAGCGGTCACGCTGTTGAATGAGGTGTTGTTCCACGCAGCATCGTTAAACTGACAATAACCCCAACCAGGGCGCAGCAAGCACCCGCTAAATAGACGGCGCCGTAGCCTGCACTATTCGCTAAAAAACCCGCTAGCGGCCCCGTGGCACCATAAGCGACATCCTGAAAGGCGGAAAAACATCCCAATGCAGTCCCACGAACCTGTGCATCAACACGCTTCATGATTTCGACGCCCATGGCTGGGAAAACAAGTGAGCACCCGGCCCCCGTTAACGCTGCGCCGACTAAGGCATGCCAGGCTTGCTGGCTAAAACAGAGCAGTAATAGGCCAGCGGTTTCTACTAATAGCGACACAATAGTCACTCTCACGCCCCCCATTTTATCGGGGATACCACCGAAGAATACGCGAACGACTACATAAGAAAGTCCAAATATGGTAAGGGTATATCCTGCGTTACCCCAATGCTCAGCGGCAAAGTAAAGGGAAATAAAGGCACCAATCACCGCAAACCCAACCCCCTGAAGTGCGAGTACCGCACCGGGTGTCAAAATCTGTTTCAGTACAGTAGTAAATCGAGGACGATCGCCACCACTAATGGGCACCGCAGGAATTTTTGCATTACAGAGTAGCGCAATTAATGGACACAGGATGCAAGCGATACTCACCCCAAGAAAATCGAAATGGTGGTAGAGATACAGACCAATCGGTGCACCCGCCGCGAGAGACCCGTAAATCGCCATCCCATTCCAAGACATGACGATCCCGGAACGTGGCTGCCCAATCAGCCCAAGGCCCCAAGTAAGGTTTCCTGTCAGTAAAAAACTTTCACCCAACCCCAGCAAAATACGGCCCAAAAGTAATAAGCCAAATTGTAGCCAAATAGAGTGGCTCGCAAAAACCGACAAGAGATAAGCGACTCCGACTAAAGCTATAACGCCCATCCCCAATCGAGTCGTCTGCTTGGCCCCTTGCTGATCGGCTTTTTTTCCGGCAAAACCTCTATTTACTAATGTCGCGAAAAATTGGATACCCACCGCGATGCCGACCATCACATTATTCATTCCCAAATCATTATGAACGAATAAAGGGATGACCGGTAATGCGATACCAGCAGTAAGGTAGGTCAGAAATACGGCTGACGATGTCACCGCTACCGGTTTTACCGAGCGTTCTTCAGGACGGTTCTTGTCCTCTGTCATCACTTTGACTCCTTAATGACTGCGGAGAATTTTATTTAAGGCAATAAAAACGGCAGCCTAGGCTGCCGTTTTATCTACGATAAATTGATTATGACGTAAATTTACGCATCGTCAATGTCGCGTTAGTACCACCAAAGCCGAAGCTATTTGACATTACAGTAGTCAGTGCGCGCTCGGTAGGTTGGGTGATGATGTTCATCCCCTCTGCTGCGGCATCCGCTTGCTCAATGTTAATGCTCGGTGCAATAAAGCCGTGTTCCAACATCAGTAGAGTATAGATGGCTTCTTGAACGCCAGCTGCACCCAAAGAGTGGCCTGTCATGGCTTTGGTCGCAGAAAGTGCTGGCGTGTTATCACCAAAGACTTCGCGAATAGCGCCCAATTCTTTTACATCACCTACCGGTGTAGAAGTACCGTGTGTATTCAGGTAATCGATCGGCGTATCCAGACCTTCCATCGCCATCTTCATACAACGTGCTGCACCTTCACCTGAAGGAGCAACCATATCCGCTCCATCAGAGGTTGCGCCATAGCCAACGATCTCTGCGTAGATATGCGCACCACGTGCTAGGGCGTGCTCAAGCTCTTCGACCACGACCATACCACCGCCACCTGCAATAACAAAACCATCACGTTCTGAGTCGTAAGTACGAGAAGCTTTTTCTGGTGTATCGTTATATTTCGTGGATAACGCACCCATCGCATCGAACTCACAAGCCAGTTCCCAGCAAAGCTCTTCACCGCCACCAGCGAAAACAATGTCTTGTTTACCGAGTTGGATTTGCTCAACGGCATTACCGATACAGTGTGCAGAGGTCGCACACGCAGAACTGATTGAGTAGTTCACACCGTGAATTTTGAATGGCGTCGCTAAACAAGCTGAAACCCCGGAAGCCATGGCTTTAGTCACGACATATGGCCCCACTGCTTTCAAACCACGAGGGCTGCGCATTGCGTCAGCACCAAAGACTTGAAAACGTGGAGAACCGCCGCCTGAACCTGCAATTAAGCCCACGCGTGGGTTATTTTGATATTGCTCTTCAGTCAGCTTCGAATCTTTAACGGCTTCCGCCATGGAGAGATAAGCATAGATCGATGCATCGCTCATAAAACGGACAACTTTGCGATCAATTAAGCCTGTGGTATCCATTTTAACGTTACCCCAGACGTGGCTGCGCATGCCTGCATCTTTCATTTCATCAGAAAAAGTGATTCCTGAACGCCCCTCACGAAGAGAA
>Ga0157363_1005819_pt1 | contig 11555 bp, 7 predicted proteins | sample AttsexASBM1_FD_111477 | JGI IMG/M metagenome (GOLD analysis project Ga0157363, IMG submission 111477) | Fungus gardens microbial communities from leaf cutter ant in Ribeirão Preto, State of São Paulo, Brazil - Atta sexdens ASBM1 | ecosystem: Host-associated > Fungi > Mycelium > Unclassified ...
ATGCACTTGATGTATAAATATACTTTTATCAAAAATTGAAATAATTTTTCATAAAAATATCGAGATACAGATATGTTTATATGTTATAATAAAAAAAGAATTTCGGTAAATTGCCTTTTTGTAAGAGTAAAGAATAAAATCTCTCTTGTTTGATTAATTTTAACCTTTTGTTTCCATATGAAATATTTATTTGAAATATAATGTAGCAAGAAAATATTATAAAAAACTTTAAGCGTTACAAGACAAAAATAATGTCCAATTAAATTTTGATAGAGAAAACATATTTCAGTTTTTAACAAGAAGTATTTTCTGTAATATGTTTATTATTACGAGTATATACGATGTGTTTTTGTTCTCTATTAAAGCATCATGTTTAAATGTAAAATTGTCATGTAAATGGTCACGTATTTTGTTGATACATTTCGATCAGCAGTTAGAGTTTTGCGGTTTCCTTCAATGTATAAAGTGACTTGCATTCAGCGATTCGTATTTCATCAAGTTTCATCTATAAATTAACGCACATTGAATCGTATTCCCATGTTTCGTGTTTACTCCGAAAGAACCTCTCTCCGCCTCATCCGCAATTCAATCCCGCAATAATCCCCATGGTTTCCTAATCATCGTAATGAACGAACAAAACGACGGAGATGTACGCGTCTGCTCTCAATGTTTCAGGCTATTGATTTAAATGTAAAAAATTGTTAGTCCAGGGGCACGTTTCTCCCGGGCTACGTGCCGAATTGATGACGAGCGGGGAAGTGGAGAGACATGGCACAAGTGTCAAATTAATCACCTCGTAATACGCACTTAATACCAGCACGATCGATCGGAACGGATGAAAAGTGGGACAAGAACCATATCCCCAGCGAGCTCTTGTCAATCGGCAAACATTGTAGCTAGTATTAAATCGGCTCGACACTAAAGCTGACACAGAAACCGTCACAATTCCGTACTCTGTTAGTTTATTCGTATATACCTCTATACGCCCGCATTTATTTAATTTAGTGAATCATTATGGATGGATTTAATCGGACAACTTTATTTACTCTCAATGACCGTATACAGAATCTTCCTTACTGTTTCATTCCACGACATTATTACGACTTAAGAGCTGATCATCTTGTTGAACACTTTGAATACTCAAATAGTTTTGAGTACCTATATATGAGATAATAATCGCCAATTACAATTTATCTTCTCTGCAAAATCTACTATATCACTTTGCGATAATATTTGTGAATGTTATCTACGATATATTAATATTATGGCTATTGCATTAATTAATAAATAGCTGCCGAAATGATGTGCTCGTAAACCGCGACGGGATTGCGCAGCGACTCTAATTTCACGGTACGGCGTGTCGATCAATTTTACACGTGTATGAGTATTCCACTCGGCCGTAAAATAGCACAATAAACATCACGATAAATTTAAATCCAGCTATGTATTTCTATTCAAGCGACTCGTAAATTTATTTCCTCGGGACGACGCAAATTTGAAACGCCGCGCCGTTTAAATATGCTTTATGAACACGAGGCCGGCTGACCGCGGATTTTATCTCCGCGCTGCGAGAAAGTGTGCGCTATGGGCTTTCGCTGTAATTGCAGAAAATTTTCTGCTGTTACCGGTGTAAAACGATAAAATGATATCGCGAGGAATAAAGTTCGCGCGCGGCGTCTGGCGCTGACATTACAAACGTATGTCCGCGTTGCCTCGTAAACACGCAGTTAGTCGGCGCATTTTATTTCGCGTATGTATTATGTCTTCTTTGGATCCTTTTCAATCTCTGCAGTTTCTACTTCTACGCAAAATCACAACCGAAAAGTAATCACGTTTACGGTCGGTTATAAACCATTGAAACATTTTTGCCTTCTTTTTTTCATGTCATGGAATAATTAATCGATGAAGATCAACAATCTGAAGTTAACAATCGAAAAAATTCAATTCAACATAACTCAACTCTTTGCTGTATAAACGTTACTAACTGCAAATAATTACAAAATTTTGGTTTGCCAAAAAGGCGAATATTTATGCTTCATCATATTTTATTTCAAGGAAACGCGCAATTCTTGAAAGGAGATTCTTCGTTTAAATGAGATATTGATTCTGCAAGCTAGAAATGCAAAACATTAAGCGGGTTCATTTCCTTCCTTGTGGGATCTCTAAAATTCCGTGTCACGTTCTCAACTCCTTCTCTTTCCTCTTTAACAGCCCATCTTTTTGTTCTGTTATTTGCCATCCATAATGCATTTATTCAATGTTCAGAACTTGTTTCATGTCGATGCTGCCGTTTCTGCGGCCGATCTCGCGATCTGCTTTAAATTATTGCACCGCTAAATCGTTCCAGACCAATTAGAGGTTAACAATCAGTATCTTCATTTGTTTGTTATCTTTCTTTGTGAATTTTTATTTTTCTGTTCTTTGCATAAATCTCAAATACTCAATCGTATATGAAATATGAACACGAAGATTTAAATATTACGTGTCGTTTACCAAAAATTTGAAAGGAACTCATCATGGAATAACATCATGTATTATTTCTACGATTTATTGAGTTCGTGTTCATTGATTGTGTAACTTTGTACTTACGAGGTGGATTAGATAAAAGAGATAAGGATTTGTTTGGAATAGGCCGGTGGTATTTTTAATACTTCAATGAGAAGCTTTTTTGATTTCGCTATTGCTCCAATTAACCATCAATCAGAAAAGGAAAAAAAGAAAAATGATGTGCAAGGAACGGAGAAAAAAGCGACATATTGGTGGGCACAGAGACACCGAGATGAGAAAGTGAGAGAGAAAGAAAGAAGAATGACACCAAGGAGTGTTAGCAGTTATCCGCCAGAAGTGCATTAGCTTTTGTTTGTCGCCCGAAAGGGACGGATCGTGAGTAGACTGGAACTGGATCTCGTATGTCGTGAATGGGGTTGTCCTTGCTCCCTTTTGCCGTCTACCCTTATCCATTTTATCCTTCGCTCCCCGTCGCGCTGTTGATTCTCGAAAGCGAAGAAGTATCTATACAACCTGTCGCCTAGATCTTGTTCTTCTCAACTTTGCTTTACACCGATATTACATATTATCGATAAGTTTCTGTTAGATTTCATAAGAAGCTTATTATTCGTTGTAAAACGTTATCCATTCATTAATAGTTTGTTATTATTCCTCAGTTCATATCGAATAAATTCCGATGTAATGGAATTTTAATTCAAGATTTAATTATAGATACGGCGAAAAAAAACTGTAATTAAAAATAATTAAAAATACTAGAAGGAATTGAATGCAACAATTTTGTGCACGCGTCTTTCGATCGCAACATCCACTTCAAATCTCGTTTCATTTATATCGTTTTAATCATGTTTCTGATACATTAATATATTTTCCAACATTTTCAGTCGGTTACGCATTGTTTTTGCTGTAAAGCTAATATCGCTGAATATTTGTGACCAAGTATATTACGGCTGAATAATTAGCCTTTGTTGTTGTTCCTGGACACATGGTTACGAGTCACTCGTATGCAACACGTCCGCCGCGCCGGTCGTAGACTAGATCGTACCCGTTGTCCTCGCCCTTCGTTCTTCGGACGAACAGGAAGAGCGTACCTTAGTAAGTGGAGAGGGATCCAGAGAACTTCGGAATTCCGTGTCCTCCGTCGCATACTTGGTTCTAAGTTATGCCTATAAACTCGCACGGACATACCTACGCGTCTCCAACAGTTCTCATGTGCCTCGCCAAGTCGTATCTGTTGCCATCTACGCGAAACCGAGGAGCACGTTATGTAGGTTACAGAGAAGCTGTACGTGCATCTATCGCGGAACTTTGCCTGGGTGCGATCGAGGAGAAGTATATATGCTACTTATGTGCACACCGAATGGTGCCGTACGAGCTCGCTCGATACAATATAATCCGTTTAACGTACATCATGAATACGTTATCGACATAGGCGTGTACACATATAAGAACTCTGTATACTAATTTTTGTCTCATACGAGATAAATATTAACATACTAAAAGGAAGCTGATCGCCTTATATTAGATAAACTTGTAAGTAATTGCAAAAATTGATTTTATACTTCCTACTTTCAACTAAATTAAATTATAATCAAAATTAAAGTAAATTATAATCATTACTTAAATAAAAATAAAGAGTTTTATTGCTCTAAGAATAAATTTAAATATAAGTAAATATCTATATGAGCAATTGTTGGGAGGTATATAAATAATATATTTATAAGTAATAATTCGCATTTGAATGTACTTATCAACGAGATTGATAATTGTAAACGTTTTGACTCTGGACTTGAATTACCTCCTCAGTGTTTATGAGTATATAGTTTATACTTGACTTCAACTTTGAAGAGGACTCAAATCCAGAGTCGAAATAGTCGTTTGCAGTTAACTTCGTTGTAAGTTCGTTCTAATAATTAAAATAATATCTTATCGTCTTATAAATATATTATTTGCGCATCAATAAGAAGATTAACATAAACATTTTATAATTACTTATATTTGATACAATAATCATTTCTTTTTTCTATAATATTAAAGGATTTTAAGTAAATAGAAAATTGATATCGGAAGATCAAGGAATTTTATCTTTTTACTTGTTAAATGCATTAGATTAGTGCAATTTTTTGAAAATATTTTTTGCATATTAAATGCCACATCTTTTTCGCATCTGTTTCGACAGAAAAATTAATTCATTTCGCGTATATTTTACTGTATATTGTACAAAGCATAACATAATTTATTATGCGGCGAATGCTAATGTAAAATTAGCGAATGCCAAGAGTGCGTTTTCTGCATATATTTAAGATATAATTATACATTTCCGCGTCAGTGTAAACATGACTCGTTTACAGAGTAGCGCACTGTATTTATCTAACCACTTAAGTGCATCCGTTTACACGAATGCGAGAGATTTGTGAGACATAAAGACCTATTTCCGGTGAGAATTTTTATCGTGGGAACGTAGGCACTACTTTGCCATATGGCTGCAAATCCTGTACATTTCTTGTCACTTTAGCATGAGGAAGAAGGGTGGATATCTTCTTTATGGCGGTATATGTATTTTTCCGCACGAACTCAATGCCCCAAAGCGCTTAAGGAATATTATTGTCAACACGCGAAGAAGGGAGACATTTGTACATCTACAATACAGTTCGCACGTATTCATTTAATAATTCTAAAATTTTCTTAAGCTATAAAATATTGTTAGATATAAATTTTAAGATATTCTCTTTTTTAAAAAATGTGAAAAAAAAAGATATAAAATCATAATATTAGAGACAAGATTGAAAAATGCTACTTAAACATAATTTCTGAAATAAAAAATTTGTATGTATGTATAATAAATGAAATAAAAAAGTACATATATTATTATATCATTTTGTACATGTTATAAAAATTACATTACGGATTTGCATCAACAACTACGTAGTCATTACGTAGATTTTTAGTATTTTTAAAAATTATTAGAATCGAAATATTTTTTTGAAGGATAAAAGAATCTTAAACGGAGATTACAAAATTTATATATAAAAAGAAGCGTATGAAATCCTTGTGTGATAGAATAAAAAACGTGAAAGAAGCAGGAATAATTTTGTCTCTTTAGACTCCATATCATAAAAAGCTTCATGGCTTTTCCGTGGAAAAACGTGTTTAAAAAAATTGCTGGACTATCAGAGAGTTAATACGCAATTATTACAGCTGCGTGTCTATTCGGTGGTCTCGAGGTTAGCATCCCCCGACTGTAGGCAATAAGTATTCCCCTTTTTTTCGCTTCGTGATCCCTCTTTTTTCCTTTTGTCGATCCCCTCGAGAAAACGTCGACTGGAGAATACTTTCCCCAGGGAGAACGTTACGTCAGGAATGCGGAATATTTCCCTGCGTTCGCGCCGCGCAGAGCACGCCGAGTCAGTCAGGTGGAGGAAGGTAGGAAATTATTGGCACGGTCTGGAGTTGACTGGATGTTAATTACTCTATCACTCCACCCACCGGTCTGGCTTCCTCTCCCACCGGTTCCCTGCCATCCCTCCGATCCTTCCTCCCCTCTCTGTCGTTGGTGGCAGTAACTCCTCTCTCGGCTTCGTGTGCCGCACGTTCATAATTATGACGGCCCTGCCTCGTAATAAGGTAATTTAAACGCATGACTTAGGAGACAGAGCGCGGATATCGGTCTGGTGTATTTCTACTGGCAGTTTCGTCTGTTTCGCAGAACTGAGCACGAGTCCGCACTCTTTACGGTCTGTAATTATTACGATACCTCGCTAACGTCAGTCATAAATTTCTTCTTCTTAAAATATCGCTTTTGTACGCGCATTACAATAACTAGGCAGCGATGCTTATATGCATAAGCCATACACTCTCTACACTTTCTAAAGCTGACTTTCTAAAGTCAGTGGCATACTTGGCATTGATATTAGTGATTATTCACTGATTCAGATTTAGAGAGCAAAGAAGAAAATCATTCGTATATACAAATCATTAAAAAAGGAGACATGTTATACTAATATTATAGATATCTCAAAGGGCAATGATGATAATCTAATCTCTATTAATTTTAACTTTCATGTGTGTCAAAATATAAATCAATCAATTTCTATAATTAGTTTCAAAATTAAACAATGTTTGTATTAATATTTATATTAACAACGTTTATATTAGCGTATGCTCTTAGTAAATAATAAATTTGAGTCAAATTAATAAATTTTCTTAAGTTAAATTGTTTAATTCTCATTGTATTTTAATTAAATTAACGACATATTGAGTAAGAGCAATGAGAGCAATCTACAGAAATGATTAAAAATAACTCAAATTGAATATTTGACATTATGGCTTTAACGATTAAATGTAGCCGCAGTTTTCAGATTCCCTAAATATTTAATTAGAGATATATCTATAAACTACATTGAAAGAGGAGTACAGAGTTTAAAAATAAATTTAGTAATTATTAATGAGAGATCGCTTTGTTGCCAAATACATAAATTTTGAATGTTCTACATACATATTTGTGTTTAAATATTTAATATACAACAATAATAAATCTAATAAGAGTTTTGACCAGCGTGAAGATTATCTCGATAATATTTTCTATAATAGGAAAATTTTTTATGACCTTCGATATTATTTCAATATTTAGTTCCGATATTTTGTTTCTCTAATGAGGAAAGAAAAATACAAAAATTATATATTACGGAGCGACGTAATGGCAATATTCTCATTTCCTATAAAAATTGATTTGTGTCACAATCAATCGTAGTGCTCTTGCCGTTTTTTTAATTCGACTGGAAAATTCTCGGATCTCAAGACGAAAGAAAAATGTTTGGTTTGCCTAATGATTGAACTCATTCGGTGCAACTGCTAGTGATGGTTATCGTGCGACTGTAAAAACTATTACCGAAACATCAACGTTAAGTTAATATTTGGTACGAAGATCCTCTTCCTACGATCCAATTTTTCTAAGTTGTACAGAAACTAAATGTCAGTGGACGAGTCAAATATTTGAAGACATGTCATATTGTAATGAGTAAATGCAGTAAAATAAATAAAAAAATTTTTCGATATTTAGAAGAATAGGAAAAATACAAATTCTTAACAAAAAAAATTGATATTTAAAAATTGTGTTTAAAAAAAAAGAAAAATCTTATATTATATATGTTCTTTATATTATTATCGCCGCTGCAATTACTGTTATTTTTTTTCATCACTGATATATACCTAAATATAATTATACATTTCTAATTATTTATATTGCACAATTTTTAACGATAGAGATCACTCTTATCATTTAGATACGTATTACGCTTTTTTGCCTTTCCATCGAAAATCCAACTTTCCATGGTTCTTCAAGTTAATGATTCACAGTATATATTTATATAATATTGCACACGTAGAGTTTTTAAACTTGAGAGACTTCTTCGTTGTGGCGGTTTTTTCAGATAACTTCTAAATAACGAGCGAAGTCGACAATTTCGCGTTATCCGAGCGTAGCCGCATACAGGAAAGAAATAGAAGGAGAAGAGAATGTATGCGCGGAGAACGGATGTGGAAACGCGCTTTTTCCTTTGCGCGAAAAACGCACCTCGGCTCCGCGGAGAGTCACTCCGGAAATTGTGAAACGAGCGGTCGGTCCCTTCGTCCTTCGTTCACCTCACATCTCCCTTTTACCTCCTTCCGCCCTTCTTTTGCCACCCTTTCCCATCGTTCGTGCACTCGTTTTCTCTCTTCCTCGTCGTTTCCGTCTATCATCTGACGCTCATTGCACGCGCAGTTTGGCGCTCTTTACGATCAATTACGAAGCCGTAGATTCTCAGACACCTAGCTAAGTGTATAGGGACGATATTTCGAAATGGAAGGGAAACGTCGAGATTGCCGACTACGGGCTCTTTCGTTTTATACTATCTTTCACTGCGAATACCTTCTCCTTGCGCCACTGCGCCATGCGCCATCGTCCTGCCGCGCGTCTCGTTCTACGACATGAGCTCTTTATCTCCTTTCTTCTCTTTTTCTTCTTCTATCCTCGTGGGTATACTCTTTACGAGAAGACGTGTGCACGATGAGAAAAGTAGGATCGGAACGTATATTAGACGGGAACGGCGCGGCCAATCGGTTATCGGCGAAAAATATTGCGGATCGACGATGAGGGCCCGGTAACCGTTTCTCTGTCACCGAATCGACATTCGCGCTGTAATTTACAAACTGGGACAAAGTAATCGCTTTCTTGTTTTCACCCCCTTCCATGTTACTCTTGGAGTTTTCGGCGCTTACGGCACGATTAAAGTTAAGAAGAATTTTGAGTTGGAGATGATGATGACATGCGGACGAAGAGATGAGATGATCGTTTAATTTAAATTTCATTTCCGTGTAAACCAGTTCTTCTCGTCCGAAATAGATGGGAAAGAGACTACTCAAACAGAAGTTTGAATCTCAATAGAAGTGGAAGACAGAACATTTGCCGCGAAATGTTCGCACGTGACAATGATAATATCGTTACCGATCGGTTTCTCGTTCTATCGGCCTTAATTATGCAGCCGCAAATATTTTACATCAGCGCGGAGTTCTTACAAGGAAATGAGGAACATTTTACGTTACTTCAACAGCCTCGTTAACGAGCTTCGATTTCATTGCAGCGCTATCCTCTACACATCTCGGATCGCATCTTTGCACGGAAGTTTCAGAGCGGTTACATAACTCCGTTTAGTAATTAGTAATTAAGGTAGTCAATGCACCAAACGAATTATCATACGCTAGATCGGAACTGAGGCATGAATAATCGCTCGAGAGGTGAGTAATTGCGAGTACACTTCAATTAACTCCCCGTGACTTCCATTAAAGGTATCTAACCGCTCTATTAGAGACGCATACTGAACTCGACATCGACCCCATGAAGTATCAAAGTGCTTTAAGCATTTGCTTAAATTATCAGATCGCGCACGATGTCCGGTAAATTTAGAGTCCCTAGAAATAGAGAGTCTGGACATTCAGCAGAAGTGCTCTCAAAATAGCGACGAATATGTGTGTGTGTGTGTGTGTGTGTGTGTGTGTGTGTGTGTGTGTGTAAAGCGAAAAATATAGTGCGATTGTAATGCGTATCGTTGTTACAAAGATCTGCGAGTTCCTATGTATAAAATCATAGTTCAAATAAACTTTCAACTACTAAAACTGTACGCATCAGCTAATCAAATATTTTCACAATTATTATATCACTCACCGACCGATGAGCAACAAGGGAGCTGCGTTGACTGCGTTGATCCTACAACACACAAATATTCAAATCAAATTAATTCCTAAAAAATCAACATTTTAAAAAGTGTAAATAAAAAGTATAAATTGTACGTCCCGATTTTTATACTCGTTCTCTGAGTAGATATTTAATGAAATAATTATATAATTTTTGAACAAATTTCATGTTACTTATATGTAACTCTTTCCAAACCTCGATATTATCTTAATGAATAACAAAAAAATAATTAATAATTATCTAATTAATAATTACACTGAAAATGAATGTTGAATGAATGAAGAAAAAAATGTTGATTCAATTAAAATCTATATTACGGGCTATCACTAACAGAAATGATTAATTCATGTATTTTTATTGACATAAATTATTATTTCAATAATCAAGGCCTTTATGTCAATAAAACATATATGAATTAATCACTTATATTGAATGACGTAATATAGAATTAAATCAACACTATTTTTTTCTCAATGTAATAATATACAAATGCTGAATTGCTCATTCTAATGTTGCTCCGCTATCACATTTTGAGAGATGGAACTGCTCGCGCCACTATTTATTTGTTCGAAGAATGTGTAGTTGTCGTAAGAACGTAGCTATTGTCAGCGACCTTACGAATGCAATCATTGACTGCATTCAACAAACAAAGTAACTCGGTGAGCACTTGGTGCATTCAGTAGGTGCATTCAGTAGGTGCATTCAATTTCTCACTGAATGCTTAGTGAGCACCTGCAGTTTGATTTATATTTTTGGATCTAACGAAATATGTCAATCAAATATAAATGATTGTAATAACGAATGACTCAGTGATTCTTTAATATGATTGGTTCTTGGTTTTAATTCTTCGTTAGATCTAACATAAATGTATATATTTAATAGATCGTAATTATAAAGAATCAGCGCTCACTGAGCTGATTTATCTGTTGATTGCAGTTAAAGTACCCCACATTAAACGCCAAGATTGATATCTAATGAATGTAATTAGAACTTGTATATATAATTGAGCTTGAATATGTCTTTCGAATTAATGAATTTTTTTAAAAAGTCCATTAGTACGAAACAATGCAAAAGAAAGTAATGCTCTCGAGGTTGGTCCCAGAATACGAGAAGTACTTGTCAAGATTAATCAGACTTGCTCTTAAGCTATCTAATAAACAATGCGACTCTACATCTTTGATTCTGAGATATCGTCAAACACTGAAGGAACTTTAATGAATCGAATTCTGAATACAGTTCAATTTGTTAAATAGGCTTTAAATCTTCAGAAGGAAGATGTTTGAAAAATCTTAGCTTTTCCTTAAGATTTGATATAAATATTATTTCATTGTATTTTTTACCTCAAAATATAACACTGTTTCAGTGACTTCCTCATCCTGTAGAGATTAAATACGAATTAAAAATAAAGAGACATAAGTAAAACAATTGAATTTCTCAATATTTCATTTTTAATCTATTTTTCTTAATTTACTGTTTCATATTTTTTAATTATATTTGTATTTCATGCGACACGTATTTTAGTTAATTGTGTTAAAGAAGGCGATCATTAGATTATTTTTATTTCTAACAATCTTTACTTGTAATATTTTCGTCAAGAGATGTATATGTAAAACAAATTGATATGTAAAACGAAAAAAGAAAGTTGTTTCAACGAAACGAAAGAATTAATTCTCACAATATAATAACGCTTTTGTACCCAATTTGACTGTTCACTTATTTATTATCTGTTACTGAACTAAGAGAAACAAATATCACAAGGATCATCTTTACTCGTAGCAGATCCAAGAAACTTGTAAGAGCAAGCCTATTAAGTGGCGGC
>Ga0157363_1005820_pt1 | contig 11554 bp, 3 predicted proteins | sample AttsexASBM1_FD_111477 | JGI IMG/M metagenome (GOLD analysis project Ga0157363, IMG submission 111477) | Fungus gardens microbial communities from leaf cutter ant in Ribeirão Preto, State of São Paulo, Brazil - Atta sexdens ASBM1 | ecosystem: Host-associated > Fungi > Mycelium > Unclassified ...
AAACGCAGATTATTATTAAATGTACTCACTCTCACTACGTTTTCGATCAATTCGGCAGGTAACCTAGGCTCATCCGCGGCCGGTTGATATTTTTGTAGTAATGCTCTCACTTGTAGAGAATTTAATTTAAAGCAAGTCGAGCTTAGCGTAGCCAGTTCTTCAGCATTATATTTCGGAGCTTGTAATAGATGAGTCGCCTGCATGATCGTCGCCAAATGGCATTGACTGGCAAGTTCCAGGCCTTGCCTTTCAGCCCAGGTCTCTAATGCGTTCAGTCTCGCTTTGAGTCTGCGTCCGAACCATCTGACACACAGATTTCCATTTGAGACAAGAGTATTGAAAGCTGTGGCATTGATCGCGTGAAACAGATGACTAAATAATTGTATCGTCAATGCGGCATTCACACGGCATCGTCGTAATAAGGCCATCGTGTTTGAAAAAATCTGCAGCACTCCAGCTTCCTTCGCTGGTTCATCTGCGTCCGCCATGAACTGTGTCATTGCTGGTGTAAGCTCTAATGTGATGCATCGCACCAACGAGCCGAAAGCTGTGTGTACCGCTTCTGCCAAGATATCTTGCGCTCGTGTGGAAAATGCACCCACATGCCGGTCACTCTTCAACATATGTAATAGCTCCGAGCCATTCGCTAGCCAAAAGGCCAATGACGAAGCATCCATGTAACGTTCCTGAAAACATAATTTTCTTTAAGATTTTTCATATATTCATATATTTCATATATTCATTACATATTATATTATAGACTATTCATATATACTATTATATGAATAATCATTTGTAACATAATCATATTTTTAGATTATATCTAAACTAAGACACTTTTTTAAATATATTTGAAATAAATATAGTTGAAATAATTCAAAGATATTTCAACATTTACATGGACCATCTTAAAAAATCAGATACGTTACTTGAAAGGACAAAATTATTCATTATTATTATAAAAATACCTGAATAACGCGTTGTATCATAGTAGCAACATTCGCCAACATGACAGTAAGTCGGTGCGCTCTTTCCGTAGGCTGCAATTCTGGTCTGTAATGAGTACTGGCGCGATATCTGGCGCTGAGATAGAGGGTGTATGTTGGCGCCAACTTGAACTGTGGTGCCGAGGGTTCTATATCGGTGATGACAGCGTGAAGAAATGTCTCCTCTGTCTCCTCGAGAAATTCTAAGACAGCTGGCAGAATTGGATCGGTGCCTCGCGGTTGTCGATCATATTGTGAGAGCCTGCTAATAATCAATAGACATTAATTTCTTTTCTCGTAATCTATTTAAACTTTCAAATCTTCTTTTTCAAAGTCAATATCAACATTTCCAAAAAAATAATTTAACGGTATACATTCATACAATATTATATTCATACAATATTATATTTTCCCTAATTATGAATAATTCTACATATACATTTATAATATTGTAAGAAAATATTGACAGTGTGTTCTACAATGCAATAGTATTTTAAAAGAACGCTTAATAATGCATAATAATTGTGCATTCAATAAATAACTTAGCTAAATTGACAAGCCGTAAATGTAAAGTGATCAAATTAAAGAATTAAAAAAAAATAAGCTTACACAAATTGAGAAAATAACTAAGTTAAATTAAGCATACTTTTTAAATATTTCATAAGAAATGCACAGAATGTTTTGAAGAATATTTTATACTGTAATTGCTCGTGATAAAGATCTTGTGATAAAAGTCTTTGCATTATAAGCCTTTCATTTTAAGTACGATTTTAATATGTACGATTTTAATATTTAATAATTTATAGTTGTAAATATCTTTTTTCAATGTAAGTTAAGCCTCATAACTCATCGTAGAATCATTGATTGACTACGACGCGAAGATTTCTATTTGTTTATTTCGCTTATGAAGACTAGAAAGTAGCCGAAATACGTTTTATATATGTATAACTTATTATATGACTAAATGCCAAACATGTATTTTTAAACATTGATTGAATAGTTTTTTGTATTAATATGTACTAATTACAGCGCCAATTCGTAATAGCCCTAACTTCCTCATTTAAAATTGTTTTGAAACATAAGAAATTCAAATTGTTTTTAAATTGTTAATAATTGTTCCCCGGTTTGCTACCTGTTGCCATCCCTGCTGCTGCTTAGACTAGCGGTCTCCACGTTTCCATCCAGGTCGAATGTGGTCTCATAATTGTGTGTGGGCTCCGGCGGATGCGTGGGACTACGAGGACTACGAACTGCTGCAACAGCAGACTTCGAGGGACTTGACGGAGTCGCTCGCTCTTGAGCTTGACCCGAGATCTGACCACCGCCGTTCGGTGTTCCAGACCCCGGATGAAACTTCTCTGAGCTGACATCCTGATTGGTCGCGTCCGGCGAGCGTCTATCATTATGCGTGTGCAAAGCGAGCATCACAACAGGAAAAGCAAACGTAAAGCATATAAAGCGAAATAAATTCAAAAAGTGAAAAAAGTGTAATAAAAATTCGTGGAAAAATACGTTTCGGTTCTTTAACAAGATTCAGCCGAAGGTATGGAAGATTTTTAATAAAATGTGATAATCATAATTAATGTAGAATGCTCTTTTAATCTTTTCTCTTTCTTCTTATTTAATAAAAACATTTATACTGTGCTTCTCAATTTATAAATTTTAACACTTATTACAAGTATTCCATACTTTCAAAGACAAAATATTAATAATTCAGGTAAAATTATTATAAATCTACATATGTATAAGATTTAATGCAATACAGCAACCAAGAGTATCTAATAATTATAATGAACTATTATAAGTGTATTTACATTGCAATGCAAAAAGGAACATGTACCGACTAAATTGCAACGAACGTGCAACATTCGCACATCACGTCTATTGTCTGATTGCAATGACGAGAGAAAGGAGAACGCAAAAACTTACTTATGAGTCACAAACTTACCGGTCGTAAGCGTAGTCGATCTGTTTGTTGGAATCATGTCTCTGCCTAATGCGCTCTTCCGGCGCCGGATCAATGAATCGAAAAGTGTGCATTCTGCCGAATTTGATGATAGCTCCATTCTGCAAGTGTGCATAACAATAGTGAAGTTTATTATTATATTTGCTCTTCAAATCGATGCCTTAATAATTCAATATATAAAATTAAATTTAATTTAAAGTAAAGAAAATTTTAATTTTATTTTATATAAAATTAAAATTTGTTTAGTATTTTATAATTTTTTTAAATATATTTAATCATATAAAAAATATTTAAATAAAAAGAAAAATTGTAATTTCTTCGCGGATCATGACAAATAGAGAAAATTTTAATTTATAAATCTTTGTTTTATGAAAATTTTTTTAATATAATAAGATTATTTTTAAAAATAATAAAATAATAACTCAAGATTAAAATAAAAATTTTCTGTACTAGTTGTGATTCGTATTAAGAAGAGTAATCAAATTTACATAAATTATGTCATATACAAAGTGTCTGATAATTCTGCCTATCACGCGCTCATGGACATATAGAACGGACTAAATTGAGTTGAAATAAAAGTCCTTTACCATTTTATAATTTTCGCAATAATTCATTAACAAAACATTAATTTCGAAAGATCGAATAAGCGCATATCCAATCGCGGCCGCGCTGGCCATGCTGCACGCCCGTTATTCGTAATCGCTAGATATGCGGGGAGTTGTTTATTATAAGCAGCAATAGTTACGCACGGCGGTGAAAGAAAACAATTCTCCACGTGATTAATGACTACCATCATGTATTTGATACGCAATTTTTAGAAATTAATATCTCATTAATTATTGCGAAAATTGCAAAGTGGTACTGGTAGGACTTTTCGTCTCAGTTCGCTCTACCTGTTCGAGCGTTGTCGGCAGATACCCAGATATACAAATGCGAAATACGAATATACGGGAATATATTCTGATTGCAAAAACAAACCTGTAGAATGGTCGTCTGATGTATCCTCTGATTGTTAACATACGTATGTGCATCTCTGGAACATGGCGTGAGAGTCACAATGTTCTCGGTAAAAGCTATAACGCAATGCCTGGGCATCACCATCGGTCCCGGCAGCGTCAGTGTTTGCGCTTGCACCGCTTGCGGTCCTATCGGTCTCTCTGATCCTACCTCCGTGACATTCGGTTGTAATCGATGTCGCACTCCGGCGCCATTCGGGATATCGCTGCCGTCAGGATTAAGCTCCAGCAAAAATGGTAGCCTCTCGTCCTCGTACCTATAGAAAGCAAATATAGCTAATTTTGTCCAAATATTCGTTAAAAGGATTCGTTAAAAGATTCGTTAAAGATACTAAAAAGATGCTAGCATCTGCTACGTCATGAAATATTATTCCCATCAAAATATAACTAATTAACGATAGACTAAACATCCATCGGATAAAGAATGTCGGGTAACTCCTGATGTTCTCTGAATAAAAATTTCTCTAAAACTGACATACTTATGATCCAGCTCATTCCACTTTCCGGCTGGTTTCTTTTTACGTTTCCGCGGCATGTAATCTGCGGGCCTCCTTCTCACGTGAAACATAATGGAACCTGCAATAAAAATGCATGTAAGATTTTATCTAAACAAAAGAGGACTGTGCTATATATAATTTATCTATATATATATATAATATATATATATCTAGTACATAAATTATAAATTTATAAAATCAAACAAAAGTTATACAAGTTGAGAAGTACAAGTCATAAATATAATATAAACAGACAATAATTCTCTCTCGACAGTCTTTCTCGAAGACTTGACATATTATATAATGACATAAAATTGTTTAAATTTCTTAAAATTGATAATGAAATTGACATAAATAAATAAATAAATAAAAACTTATAACTAGATAGTGGGCGTAATGAAGGATATCAAAAATTTTATCGATTTTACAATTCTAGGAATGAATGAGAGTGATAAGAAGAAAAAAGGAAAAATAAAAGGAAAAAAGGAAGAAGATTTTCAACGTTCTTGAACGTTCGTTGGTTAACGTAAAGATGCATAGCATATACAATAATCGCGCATGAGAAGTTTCGCGGTAAATCATCGAATTAGTATGATGGGCCGGATAGCGATCGTGCATTTCTCTCGCGTTACAGTACTATCGCGCGTTTTCTACGTTCACCGCACGTGTGCGTGCTTCAAAGCACACGGTGTGGGCTTCTCACGGAAGAAAACGGAAAGAGAGAATGACTCTTGGCTTCGGGTCAGCGCGCGGCACAGTCATTGCACCCACCGCCGCCGCCGCTGCCGTCGCCAATATTTTCATCACATTTTCCCTCATCCTTACTTCTGCAAACGACGCGGTGCCTCGTGGCTCTACTATTATACGACAAAAAAATCGCTTTTTCCCAAAAAAAAGAGAATATTTCTTGATAGTTTTCTCGTGTTTTAATTCCAATCTATCAAGTGTCCCATCAAGTCACAATTTTGAGAAATTTGAGTTTAAAATTGTTGTAAAAAAATACTTTTATTTTTCACCTATATCATATAGCATATATCATATATTACAGCTATATTCTATAGTACATGTACATTGTAAATGTTTCAGTTCTTAGAAGAAATTCATTGTAAATTAAAATCAACGTTAAGATTTTCATTGCACTCAATCAAGTATCAAATCAAGTATCAAATGTCAGACTGATCACAAAGCTCTAAATTGTTTGATTGTTGACATTACGGGCTGCAATTTATATCATTTTACAATCATCGATTTAATAATCTTAAAATCTCAAGGGATTCTCAAAGTTTCTGAGAAACTTACTTAAATAAGCGTCCGATATTTGAGAATAGAATTCAATGAGCTTCGTCAAATCCGAACAATCCACAAACCTCTACAAAAGGTATAATCATACGATCAATTTATAATAAAGTTTCGTAAACTTTGATTCACACATTGAACGTTGCCCAATTTTAGATTCAAATTTACTTGAATTGCTCCAAAACCCAAAGGTTACAAATGCTCGTTGAAAGCAATACATGGGACACTCACCTAACATCACCTCCGCCTTGCCGCTTCGGCGTGGCTTGAATGACCAAAGTCCAATCATGTAACACTTCTAAATCGACGATTTACGAGTAACATGAAGATATAACCATGAGAAGATTTTTATCCAAACCACAACCGATATTTTAACAGTTCTATGTTAATGACATATATAATAGAAAAAAACTGTGCCATTCACATTAAATTGTTACAAAAATATACCTTTTTATAAAGCAAGTTTTTCAGTTCTTCATATCTTCATATTATATTTTTCATTCATTTAATTTTATAAATACAACCATCATTATGCTTCATTTCGTAATCTCAATTATTGGCGATAATAGTAACTATACTTCGTATAATTATATATAGTTAACAGTTATATATAATGTTTATAGATAACGTATTTATTAATAAATTGTTTTTATAAAATTATAATAGTAAGATGTTTATTATGTGTGAAGAATCTATTAGAAAACATTCGTAAATGAAATATTTATGAAGATACACAAGATACATAAAATGTCTATTATAAAGTTTATATTATTCAGAATTGAAGTCGCATATAAAGTAATAAGCACAAAAAAACGATTAGATTGATAGACTGATTTTTCTGATGATATCGTGAATAAATGTTGTTTCACGTCAATTTTCTCAATGGTACCAATATATTTATAAATCGATTAGTGAAAAATACCTCCATAAAATATAAAATTCTGAGAATAACACAAAACTTCGGCACACGTAATTAAAATGTAAAATTAAAATTGCAATAAATCTATTGCAATTTGTATACAGCTTTCACCTTTTAGTTCACGCAGCAAATGCTACTATCACATTGTAATACGAAAGATTTGTAAACATTACAGACGCAGTTAACTCAATAATCACTAAACAAAAACCATATAAACAAAAATAATTCGGCATACATACTTGACTTTGAACAATCTTGAATTAAAAAATAACTATAGATCTTTATATTACACTCTAAAACTTTGATTGTAAATAAATATATTTTCGTTTCGCTCATTCACTGTCATAATCCTTCGTTGACAAAATCAATTAATTAAAATTTTAATTAATTTTTACAGAAAAATAATACAATTAAAACGAAACATTTTTCAAAACAATTGAATTTTATTCGTGTTAATTATATGTATAACATATCACTTTATAGTAAATTTTTTACGCGGCATATTATTTTTTGCTGAACGAATTGTCTTTTATTAATATGTAAATTCTAATTCGAATAAGAAAGAGAGAGAGAGAGAGAGAGAGAGAGAGAGAATCATAATGTGCGTTCGAACTTAACAAGATTAAAGATAACGTAATTATACATAAGTAACGAGTTTCGCGCTATTGGGGATTAATCATATTTTTAATTTATATCTATACGCGAATTAATATATGTTTAAAGACTCCGTTTAAAATTGCAATTAAATTTTTTAAAGCTGCGAAAATCTGCATTGTTAAAAACATTCAATAAATCGCGTACTTTATGAGAAAATTATTTGCTGTATTTTTTATTTTATCTTAAGCATCATAAATCAATAAACGCAACTTTATAAATGCAAATGAAAAATGTTAATTGTTCGCACATAATTATTCACATATCATGAAACAGCTATAAGCGAAAGCGAAAGCGTAACACTTTTAATGTCTGTGACGCACAAAACGATACTCTACGCGGCTCGCCTGTTAAAACAACACTGATGTGTAACTTCTTGTTACTTTCTGTCCCGTATACAGGTATATAGAAACAAGAATAGAGTGCACGTGAGACCAGCGCAAGCGTGTTAACAAGTGTCCCTTGCACTATACGAAACTACGCTTCATTTATTCTCTATGAAATTATTTATCAACTTCCGCATTAAATCGGGAGGGATTCATGCGACATTTAATTTTTAATGGAAAATAGGAACAAGGAAAAACGCTGAAGGAAGATGTATCCTTATAATTAGCGTTGGATAGTGTTATAAATATACATATAGAAGCATTCATGCAAGTGTTTTAACTTCCTACTAAGAGAAAGAAAATAAAAATTTTTTTTTTTTGCGTAATCAGCAAGTAATAATTATTCTTCTTTTACTAGATTCTTTCTAAATTACTAATCTACGATTATTGATTCGTTATTTTTCTTAGTTTTTTTATATGTATGGTTATAGAGACACTTCTTGAATAATATTCTACATATTATGTTTTCGTGAATTTGTAAAATTTCTAATATTACATATTATATAATACTACATATTATAATTACAAGATAAATCAAAGCTTTTCTTTCTGCTAATTAATTGAACAAAGACATACATATGTTTACATTAAATCGTGATTAATCGTACCTCAAAGACATTGCTAAATAATAATTTGTAATATCAATATTTTGATTATCGAAGAAAGATTTATAAAGTTTAACAATTAACCTGACTGATTTTGAAATCAGTTATATTGATCTTTATATGGTTGAGCAAGTTTTTAATCAATAATATATGATTTTTACAATGTTGTTAAATTTCGTTTTGTTTTTGCAATTGCAATTAATTAAATTCTTTTCTTAATTTTATGAGAATTTAACAAAAAATATTATCCTATTACTTAATGTGTAAATGTGTTTTTGGATAAGTTACGATCTCATAAATGTCTTTCATAAGAAAATGTTTGAATAAAACTTTGTAAAATAGGAAAAAAATTATACATCATTTATAAAAATTTAGTCATTAAGTGTAAAGTATGCGTTAGACTTTGGACTGACCTTCAAGATATTTTATCTTAAATAATTTAAAAGTTAAAACTTCTTTAAAAATATAATTTCGAAAAATTCTAAATTAAAAAATTTAATATTATATTTCTAAAAAGAAGATAAGCGGATCCAATTTGAATTGTTTTAATAAGCCACTGACTGTTTGTATATAATTATATGATTGTATATAATTATATATAATTATATTAATTATATTAATTTTATATCCATATACATATTTTTATATATACATATTTAAAATGATAACCAAATTATGAAAAAAATTACAGATTATTCTAAATTACATTCAAAAATAATACGACAAATTTGGTAATGGTTTATCTGACTATCTGGATCATAAAGTATTTTAATAAATAGTATTTTTTAAATCCATGTTCTATAATAAAAATATATGGAAATGTATTATAAAATAAATGATAAAAATCTCAATTTTTAATATAAGTACATTATTTAAGATATGTAATTCAAGATTATTTACATTTGCGATGCATGAACTAATTGTCTAATAAACGATGCATGAACTAGTTGTCTAATAAACAAAATTTATTTGTTCTATATATTTAACTAATCAGTGAATTGTAATAAAGCTTTGCATAAATTATTTTGAGTATTTGACTTCTAAAAGAAAAATGTAAATTTTAAAAATTTTAATTTTTAACAATAAAAATAATAACAACTAAAATAAATAATTTATAAAAATGTATTATTAAACAAAAATGTAATCATTATTCACAATTTATATATGTATATATGTATATAGTTTATTTTTGAAGTGTAAATATTAAACATACTTCTAAATTTAATTTTCTTTACAGGGACCGTACATCTAACACATCCTTAACTGATAACAATAGTAATTCAAACAGGCAATCCATACGATTCGATTGCATCGATTCGCAAATTATATTATTCATTGTGTTTTTGTAAAAAGAGGAAAAACTGTTACGTCATGATCATGATGTAATATTCCATAAATAATTGCTTCCTATTGTTATGAAACGTGGTTATTAATTTTAAGTAATTCATGTTATTGTAGCTATATTCATACTTTACAATACTATATTTAGCAGAGACGCACCAGATATTCGAAAAGTATCCAGTACCCGATGTTATTCGGCACTTTATTATTATCCGACCGAATAGTCGGATATCATTCGAATCCGGGAATATATTAGATGTAGTAAAAAGAAATCCATTATTTTTGCATGAAATTGAATGGAAAAATAATGGATTTCTTTTTACTACACCTAATATATCCAATTGAAATTTTATAATATTAAATTATTGATTTTTTTTATATAAATATTCTGTAAAGTATGCATACTCATCATGCTATGATATCTTATATATTGCTGCAAAATTTGTTTCTCTATACAGTTATCATATCTATTGATAATCAAACTCGGACAATAACATTAAAATCATAATTATCACTATTTTTCCTTTACAGTCCCTTTTCCTTTTTGCTCCCTTTTTTTCTTTTTTAATCAGCTTTTTTAGACATTATCCTAGAATCTGATCGGATATCCAGAAAATATCGGAACCGACTCGAAAAATTGTTTTCTCGAATATCCGATGTTACATTCTTTTCGGATATCCGATAATTTTATGATCCGGTAGATTCCTAATATTTAGTCTATGTGTTTGTCACAATATTTTGTTTATAACTAAAGAAAAAGATTCTTTGTATGGTGATACTAATGTGGGCCATATCCGAGCACGAGTAAGTGTGACATTTGTCACAAATATATTCATGAAGATTGTGTGAGATTAACTTAAAAATGATAAAAGGTCTTTTATTTATCCGAATTGCGAATAAATCCATAGCATAGTTTTAAGAAGAAGTTAACACAGATATTCAATGTTTAAGTAAAATATCTTTTTTTTAATGTTTATATCAATATATTTATACAGTAAAATTATATAAACTTATAAAAATAATGTTGAATTACTTTACTTTCCATATTTTTAATATTTTCGTATGAAAAAGGGAAAACATATACGTGGCTCATATGGGATGCACATTTTGCTAAGGTATCCCAAATGCTATCTCTCTTTTAAATCTCTACTGCATCTATATAAATATATGAACATGATTCATATTTGTTTCAATGTTCAGGAATGTTCCCTCTTTCGAATATATCATTATATGATATTAATTTTCAATTTAAACCTTAGCAAAAAAAAAATTCTCAAAGTTTAGGAGGCCTACATTGGGCCCGGTTTCTTAATTACAGCATTAAAACTTTATTCTTGTTAAAATACGTGTTTCATTATACATAAATAGAAATTAATTTAGGAAAAACAAAAAAAATATTCATTCATTTTAAAAAGATCATTCGTTTATATATATACACACACACACACACACACGCGCGCGCGCGCGCGCGCGCACGCGCGCGCACGCACACACCTACATAAAAATAATTATATTAGATTCGACTGCAATTCTATGTACATACTAATATCGTAACTTCAATAGTTTAAGAATGTATCACATATGAAAGTTGTATTTACAACATTCTATTTTTATTAAATAACACATTTTTAGTTTATTATTATATAGTTTATACTCATTTAATTTATTATTATTTTTTGATACTAAAATTTAAAAAATAACAAAAATTGTAATTTTTTAATGTATATAAGTATTTCAAAATAATTTGTATGCTTTGTATCTAGGATAATTAAAGATATATTTTATATATATATATATATATATATATATATATATATATATATATATATATATATATATATATCATTGTTTATTTATTATATAAATATATGTTATACAATATACAAAT
>Ga0157363_1005821_pt1 | contig 11553 bp, 7 predicted proteins | sample AttsexASBM1_FD_111477 | JGI IMG/M metagenome (GOLD analysis project Ga0157363, IMG submission 111477) | Fungus gardens microbial communities from leaf cutter ant in Ribeirão Preto, State of São Paulo, Brazil - Atta sexdens ASBM1 | ecosystem: Host-associated > Fungi > Mycelium > Unclassified ...
CGCGCTGTGCTGCGGCGAAACTGGTCGGGCGGGCCTGGGAAAAACGCTCGCGCATTTCGCTGCTCAGGCCGCCGATGGCAGTGTAATCCAGATCGGCCGGAAGGGCGATGGCACTTTCCGATGAGAGCTGTCGAATTTCACGATCCTGCCGGTGAAGATAGCCGCCATAGCGGGCTTCGGTCTCGACATGACGGCGCACACGCAGAGGAAGTTCGGCGAACCATGGGGCCAGCGCGTTCAGGATCGTGTGGTCGCCGTTACTGGCAAGGACGTCCAGAACCGTGCGCCGACGACCATCCAGAGAGACTTCGAAACCGACATCGCGGAGGGCCTGCGGCAGGAAGGTTGTTCCGGCTGCGCGGGCCATGGCGGCGTCGAGTTCGGCTTTCTGGGTGGTGAAAGCGGCTTCGCGTTCGGGCAGAACGCAGCCTGCGGCGATGCCTTTGGGCGTCAGGCGTAGGTCAGCGTTGTCGGCGCGCAAGGTGAGGCGATACTCGGCGCGGGACGTGAACATGCGATAGGGTTCACTGATGCCGTGTAGCGTCAGGTCGTCGATCATGACACCGAGATAGGCGTCGCTGCGATCCAGCGTGAGGGCCTCGTTTCCAGCCGTGGCGCGGGCGGCGTTCAGGCCTGCGAGGAGGCCCTGTGCGCCTGCTTCTTCATAGCCGGTCGTGCCGTTGATCTGTCCGGCCAGATACAGGCCCGGCAGGCGACGCAGTTGCAGGGACGGCAGAAGCTCGCGAGGGTCCACGTAATCATATTCGACGGCATAGCCTGCGGTGACGATGCGGGCGTTTTCCAGGCCGGGCATGGTGGCGATCATGGCGGCTTGCACGTCGGCGGGCAGGCTGGTGCTGATGCCGTTGGGATAGACCAGATCGCCGCCCGGATTGCCGGGCAGGGCCTCGGGCTCCAGAAAGACCTGATGCGAACTGCGGTCGGCGAAGCGGACGACCTTGTCTTCGATGGACGGGCAGTAGCGTGGGCCGCGTCCGGCGATGGCGCCGCCATACATGGCCGAGCGGTGCAGGTTCTCGTTGATGATCCTGTGGGTCTCGGCGGTAGTCTGGATAATGCGGCAGACGACTTGCGGGTTGGTGATGGCCGTCGTCATGGGGCTGAAGGCTTCGGGCTCGGCATCGCCGGGATCGGCCGGGAGGTTTTCCCAGTCGATGCTGTCTTTGGCTAGACGTGGCGGTGTGCCGGTCTTGAGGCGGCCCATCTGGAGGCCGAGCGCATAGAGCCGTTCGCCCAGACGCTTGGCCGGAGCTTCGCCGATGCGTCCGGCGTCTGTCTGGATGTGGCCGACGTGGATGACGCCGCGCAGGAAGGTTCCGGCGGTCAGGACAACTGCGCCGCAACGGAACTCGCGGCCGTCTTCGCAGATGACGCCTGTGATGTGGCCGTTCTCTTCGATCAGGTCTCCGGTAGCGCCTTCAAGGATCGTCAGATTGGGGGTAGCGGCGAGTAGATCCTGAATGGCGGCGCGATAGAGCGAACGGTCGGCCTGCGCGCGGGGGCCGTGAACGGCTGGACCCTTGGAACGGTTGAGCAGTTTGAAGTGGATGCCTGCGCGGTCTGCGGCTTTGCCCATCAGGCCGTCGAGCGCGTCGATTTCGCGCACGAGATGGCCTTTTCCGATCCCGCCGATGGCCGGATTGCAGGACATGGCGCCGATCGTTTCAAGCCGATGGGTGAGCAGCAGGGTCCGCGCGCCGAAACGGGCCGATGCCGCTGCGGCTTCACATCCGGCATGACCGCCGCCGATCACGATGACGTCGAAATCGCTCACAACCTACTTCCCGATACAGAACTGCCCGAAAATCGCATCGAGCAGGGATTCAACATCAACACGTCCGGTCAGACGCCCTAGAGCCAGCATGGACAGCCGGAGTTCTTCGCCCCGCAGTTCCGGCCATGTCGCGGTCCGGGCGTGGTCCAGATGGGTTGCGGCCTCTTGGATTCCGGCACGGTGTCTGGCGCGGGTCAGAGGAGGCGCGGCTGAACCGGCCATGAGTTCGGACAACCGTTCGGACAGAACCTGACGCAGCGCATCAAGCCCTTCGCCGGACTGCGTGCTGATCCCTAACATGCCGGGCGGGGCTGGTGCGATGTCGATTTTCGTCCGGATGGGGATTTCCTGTCCGGAGAGGGTCTCAAGGCTCTCATCCGGGCCGATCAGATGCAGCACGACATCCGCCTGTTTCACGTGAAACAACGCCCGGCGGATGCCTTCGGCTTCGATTTCGTCTTCCGTCTCCCGCAGACCCGCCGTGTCGATCAGGCGCAGACGAACGCCGTCCAGAATCCAGTCCAGCGCAATGGCATCGCGGGTCGTGCCTGCGCGATGCGTGACGATTGCCGCATCTGTTCCGGATAACGCATTGAGAAGGCTGGATTTTCCGACGTTCGGCGAGCCCGCGATCACGACGGTCAGGCCCCGACGCAGGAGTTCGCCGCGATTGTCCTGAAGATGGGCGGACATTTCGGTGTGGAGCTTCGAGAGTTCCTCGACCAGTCCGTCTTCCACGTCCTGAGGCAGGTCTTCGTCCGGGAAGTCAATCAAAGCTTCCTGATGAGCGAGGACGAGGCGGAGGCGTTGTGCCCAGTCGTCGTAGAGGCGGCTCAGAGCACCGTCAGCCTGACGCAGGGCCTGTTTGCGCTGACTTTCGGTTTCAGAATCCACGAGGTCGGCGATGGCTTCGGCCTGAAGCAGGTCCAGCCGTCCTTTCTGGACGGCGCGCCGGGTGAACTCGCCCGGTTCGGCAGGGCGCGCACCCAGATCGGTCAGGGCGTCGGCGACGCGGGCGATGATGGCGGGACCGGCATGGAGATGCAGTTCGAAGCCGTCTTCGCCTGTGTAGGAGTTTGGGCCGGGGAGCCAGAGGGCGACGGCATGGTCGAGCACCTCTGCGTTATGGCGCAGGGTTCGCAGGCTGGCGCGGCGGGGTTCGGGGAGATGCCCGTTGCATAGCGCGCGCAGGATCGTATCGCTGCCGGGGCCGCTGGCGCGCATGATCGCGATGGCGGCGCGGGAGGGGCCGGTTGCCAGTGCGAAAATGACCTGCGGGGTGTGGTCCGGGAGGGAGGAGCGCGTCATGGGGTTCTATGTAGTGCAGGAGGCCCCGTGGTGAAAATAGTTAGGCTGCAATGAGGGGCGTGCGGGCATGAAAAAAGGGCGGATCGTTTCCGATCCGCCCTTTTATTCAGACTGTCAGAGAGTGGGAAACGCTTACTGTGCGTTGTCCACGCCCGTGTGGGTCTGCGGAGAGAAGGTCCAGCCTTCGCCGTAAGGCTGCGGCATATAGGCCATCCAGCCTCTGCTGGAGACGTTCCAGCCAGCCGTTGAGACCGGTGCTCCGGTCGTACGCAGCTTCTGCATGTCGGCAGCGGATACAGTTCCCGGTGCCTTGTTGCCCCAGCCCTTGCGCATGAAGTTCACGACATCGGCCATCTGCTGGTCGGTGAGGTGATTCTTGAAGCCGGGCATGGCGATGGCGGACGGTGCCGTGTTGGTCGGGGGCAGGATGCCACCGAAGGCCACGACATTGGCGAGCGACGTCGGATCATCCGTCAGGACAACCGGGTTGCCAGCCAGCGGCGGGAACATGCGGTTGACGCCCGTACCGTCGTTCATATGGCAGAGGGCACAGTTGTGCAGATAGACTTCCGCACCGGCGTTGCCCTGAGCACCCTTGTCCAGCAGGGCGGTCGTCTGACCGTCATCCTGGCCGAGGTTATTGCCTTCCGGAACGGCCGGCATGCTCTTCAGGTACTTGGCCGTGGCGCGCAGGTCGTCGTCTGTCCAATGCTGCGTGCTGTAGGCCACCACGTCGGCCATGCCACCGAAGACGGCGGAGTGGTCGATACGGCCGCTCTTGAGGAAGGTGACGATGTCATCTTCAGACCAGCGACCCAGACCCGTATCGCTGTTGCTGCGCAGGCTCGGGGCGATCCAGTTGTCGATCGGTGCACCGCCGGACAGATAGACGTTGCCGCCGCTCGTTCCGTAAGCCTTGAGCTGCATTGCGAAGCCGCGGGAGGTATGACATTCGCCACAATGGCCCGGACCGTCGACGAGGTATTCGCCGCGTGCGACTTCCGGATCACTGATGCTCTTGTCTTCGCCCGGCGTCATGCTCGGAACGAACATGGCGCGCCACAGGGCCAGCGGCCAGCGCATGGAAAGCGGCCAGCTGATGTCCGGTGCCTTGTTGGCAAGGGCGACCGGCTTCACGCCATGCATGAAGTAGGCATACATCGAGCGGATGTCGTCGTCCGACAGACGCGCGAATTCAGGATAGGGCATTGCCGGGTAAAGCGTTGCACCATCCTTGCGGATGCCCTTGCGGATGGCTTTCGTGAAGTCCTCAAGGGTGTAGCTGCCGATCCCGTGTTCCGGGTCCGGCGTGATGTTGGTCGAATAGATCGTGCCGATCGGGCTCTTGATTTCCAGACCGCCCGCATAGGGCTGTCCGTGCAGAGCCGTATGGCAGGCGATGCAGTCTGACAGGCGGGCGACATATTCGCCACGCTTGATCAGGGCTTCATCAGCGTCCTGGGCATGGGCGGCGCCGAACGACACCGCCATGAGGCCGATTGCGGCCGCGAATTTCCATCCCTGTTTCATCTCAGATACCAGCCTGTCGCGAATTGATGCATTGAGCATGTCACGTGCCTCCTTTTACCGTAACGGTTGCCCGTTACGGATGGTCCGCCGTTGCAGGCTCAACCGGACCCTGGGGTACGTTGAGGAACTGGTCGTTGGGGACGCCCTGCTTGTTGTCGCGGGCTTTCACTTCGTCCTCATAGGACTCGTTGGACCGCTTCACGAGATAGTTGCGGATGTCTTCAATCTCGGCCGGGGACATGGACGTGTCGAAGCGATCCATGCCGTAGGCGGTCAGAGCCCCCTTGGCGACGAGCTTGTAGAACTTCTCCTGTCCGCGGATCGCACCGGACCAGCGCAGGTCAGGCAGAACGCCACCCGAGATGCCGTTATCGCCATGGCAGGCGGCGCAATACGTCTGGAACTGGAAATAGCCGTTCTTCGTACGGGCTTCATCCCACTTCTCAGGCGGCTTGACCGGCAGGAAGCCGAGTTCGTTCTTCGGCGGCAGTGCGTCCTTGCCGTCCAGCGCGAAAGCGATCACGCGGGAATGGTTGACGGTCCAGCCGGATGTCCGGGCCACGCCACCGAGGAAGAACGGATAGATGCCGCCCCAGCCCACTTCCACCGCGACATACTGCTTGCCGTTGGCGGTATAGGTGATGGGAGGCGCGATGATGGCGCTCTGTGCCGGAAAGCTGAAGAGATCCTTGCCGTTCGTAGCGTCGTAGGCATGGAAATCGCCGGTTGCGAGGCCCTGGAAGAGGAGGCCACCACCCGTTGCGAGCAGACCGCCGTTCCACGGACCCTTGTGGTCAACCCGGAAGGCTGCCTGCTGCTTTTCCGGATCCCAGGCCAGAATCCAGCCCTTCAGATCCTTCAGGAACTGTGCCTTGTCGGCCTTGTGCTGCGGATCGGCGTCGTCGAACAGGCCGATCTTGTTCATGTCCAGTCCAAGATTCCAGCTGTCATGGTGGGCCTTGAAGCCACCCTTCTGCGGATCGTAGAGAAACGGAACCTGCTGGGCGGGGATGTAGACCAGCTTCGTCTGCGGGCTGTAGGCCATGGAGGCGAAGTTATGGCCGCCCAGATCGCCCGGAATGCCGTACCAGGCCTTGCCCGTCAGCGTCCACAGAGCGTCAGGCACATAGTTCGGACGGCCCGTGACGGGGTCCAGACCATTGGCCCAGTTTTCGTAGGTATAGGGCTTGCCCGAGATGAATTTTCCGGTCTTCGCATCGATGATGTAGAAGAAGCCGTTTTTCGGGGCATGGACGATCACATGGCGCATTTCGCCGTTGACCGGCATGTCGAGCGTCATGATCTGCTGGACCGAGGTGTAATCCCACTGGTCCATCGGCGTTTCCTGGAAATGCCAGACGTACTTGCCGGTATCCGGGTTGATCGCGACGATGCTGCCGAGGAAGAGGTTGTCGCCCTTGCCTTCGGAGCGGAACTTGTAGTTCCAAGGCGAGCCGTTGCCGACGCCGAGATAAACCAAGTCCGTTACGGGGTCATAGACCAGCGAATCCCAGACGGTACCGCCGCCGCCCTGCTGCTTCCAGGCTCCGCCCTTGCCCCAGGTCGGATAGGCCTTGGACATCAGGATGTCGTCGGAGGCTGCGCCGTCGGGCTTGTTGTCGGGGTTCGGAACCGTGAAGAAGCGCCAGTCCATCTTGCCGGTTTCGGCGTCATAGGCCGTCACGAAGCCACGGGCACCGAATTCGGCGCCACCGTTGCCGATGATGACGCGGCCCTTGGCGATGCGCGGTGCGCCGTCAACCGTGTAGGAGCGCTGGTGGCCGAGCTGGGCTTCCTTGGGGATCGTGTAGACGCTCCAGACCAGCTTTCCGGTCTTGGCGTCGAGAGCGATCAGACGTCCGTCGAACGTGCCGAAATAGACTTTGCCGTTCCAGTAGGCAGCACCGCGGTTGACGGAGTCACAGCAGCCGCGATCGGCGATGTTACCCGGAACCTTGGGATCGTAGGCCCACAGGAGCTTGCCGGTCGCTGCATCCAGCGCCTTCATCTTGCTCCAGTTGGTCGTGGCGTACATGACGCCGTTTACGACCAGAGGCGTGCCTTCCTGACCGCGGTTCGTATCCAGATCATAGTGCCAGGCGAGCTTCAGCTTGCCGACATTGTCCTTGTTGATCTGGTCGAGCGGGCTGAAGCGCTGCTCGGAATAGGACCGTCCGTAGGACATCCAGTTTCCGACATTGCCACCGTTATCGGCACTTGTAATGGCTGCGCCCGTATCTTCCTGCGCAAAAGCGACGGGAACAGCAGCTGAGAGTGCCAGTACGGCCGCGCAGCTGAGAAGGCGCTTTTTCGTAACCTTGATCGGCGTCAGTAGACCAGAAGTCATGATCCAACTGTCCTTTTTGTAAAGACTGTTTCCGCTGTGATATTCTGGACCTATGCAGTCTTGGAAGGGGCAGGGGAAAATCCTGTCCTCTCAATCCAACGATCAGTACCAGACACCGCCAGCATGAGAACTTACTGACCCTATTTTATTGTTTAAGACAAACACGGCTTCTGACGTTTCCGTGAGGGATGGGGCGTAGTGATCCTGAAACGGGCTATGATATGGTTCGGGGAATGATTACACAGGCGTTCCGGATAACGTCCTGTCGCGTTTCTGATACAAAAAAGGACAGTTTTCCAACACATTACAGAGTATTGCTGGAAAGCCTACTGAAGCGGTACAATATGTTTATTTTGCATATTTGGGTTAAGCGATATGCACCAATCGCATGGCTAAAAAGCATCGGTCTCAATGGCAACACTGCCGGATTGACGGTTTTGAGCCGCTCGGGCACCGTGTCGTTCATGCCACAGCTATCCTGCCACTCACCTTTCGGGGCCCTTACCATCAGTGAAGATGAGGGCCAGATCGTCGCTCTGGACTGGGGTTGGGGGCGCGATCAGAAGGAGACTCCACTTCTTCTGAAGGCCCGCGATCTTCTGGAGCGCTATTTCGATGGGGAATCGGTCGATTTCGACACGTTGCCCTATCGTCCTTACGGGACTCCATACCGCCAGAAGGTCTGGGACGCGTTGCGCCGGATTCCCTACGGCAAGACCCGGACTTATGCGGATATCGCGGCCGAGGTCGGCGGGTCTGCGAGGTCGGTTGGCGGGGCGGTTGGAACGAATCCGATTCCGATCCTGATCCCCTGTCATCGTGTTGTTGGTCGAGCGGGGCTTGGCGGATATTCGGGACTGGGAGGCATCGCGGACAAGCATGCCATGCTGCATCTGGAAGGTGTGCTGTAACAGGCAGGCTTTCCCGTCATTCCGATAGACCGGACAACAAAAAAGGGGAGCCGGAGCTCCCCTTTTTCATGTCGGCCGGGCTGATCCGGGATCAGTTGTTCATGGCGTCGAAGAAGTCCTGATTGGATTTGCTGTATTTGAGCTTGTCCAGCAGGAAGTCCATGGCGTCCATCGTGCCCATCGGGGCGAGGATGCGGCGCAGGACCCACATCTTGGACAGTTCGGCGCGATCGACCAGCAGTTCTTCCTTACGGGTGCCCGACTTGGTGATGTCGATGGCGGGGAAGGTGCGCTTGTCGGCCAGCTTGCGGTCGAGGATGAGCTCGGCGTTGCCGGTGCCCTTGAACTCTTCGAAAATCACTTCGTCCATGCGCGAGCCCGTGTCGATCAGGGCCGTTGCGATGATCGTGAGCGAGCCGCCTTCTTCGATGTTACGCGCAGCGCCGAAGAAGCGCTTGGGGCGCTGCAGGGCGTTGGCGTCCACACCGCCGGTCAGCACCTTGCCCGAGGAGGGGACGACGGTGTTGTAGGCGCGGGCGAGACGGGTGATGGAGTCCAGCAGGATGACCACGTCGCGTTTGTGCTCGACGAGGCGCTTGGCTTTTTCCAGCACCATTCCGTTACCTGGACGTGGCGGGTTGCCGGTTCGTCGAAGGTGGAGGAGACGACTTCACCACGGACCGAGCGTGCCATGTCCGTCACTTCTTCCGGGCGTTCGTCGATCAGCAGGACGATCAGGAACACTTCGGGATGGTTGGCGGAGATGGAGGCGGCGATGCTCTGGAGCATCACGGTCTTGCCGGTGCGGGGCGGGGCGACGATCAGGGCGCGCTGGCCCATGCCGATCGGCGTCACCAGATCGATCACGCGCGGGGTGTAGTCGCGCTGGTCTTTCTTGCCCTTGCTGCGCGGAGAGGATTCCGTGATGGCGGCTTCGGACTGTTCGACTTCCATCTTCAGGCGACGCTCGGGGTAGAGCGGCGTGAGGTTGTCGAAGTTGATGCGGGTCCGGACGGTTTCCGGGGCCTCGAAATTGATGGTGTTGACCTTCAGCAGCGCGAAATAGCGCTCGCCGTCGCGCGGGGCGCGGATCTGGCCTTCAACCGTGTCGCCCGGGCGCAGGCCGAAACGGCGGACCTGCGTGGGGGAGATGTAGATATCGTCGGGGCCGGGAAGATAGTTGGCTTCCGGGCTGCGCAGGAAACCGAAGCCGTCCGGCAGGATTTCGAGCGTGCCTTCGCCGTAGATCGCCTGATCGCGCTCGGCAAGGGCTTTGAGGATGGCGAACATGATGTCCTGCTTGCGCATGGACGAGACGTTCTCGATCTCCAGTTCCTCTGCGTAATCCAGAAGGTCGGCTGGGGATTTTTTCTTGAGTTCGGCAAGATGCATGAAAGACGCGCCTTGATGTGCCGGTAGTGGCAGACCTGATAGGGGGAGGGATGCGCGACCGTACAGAAGGCGGGGCTACTGAACGGGAGCTGCTTGTGTCAGGCGGTGATCTGTGAGGATTTCGCAGGACGATGGAAGCAGGAAGCATCCGTAAGGAAAGGGAGACCGGGTGACAGGACGCCACCGGAAAGTCGTCCTTCGCTTACCGGAGCGCGCAAAGCAGTGTCAAGACTGCTGCGCAGGCTCCGGATCACTTTGATTTATGTCAGATGTCAATCAGACCTTCAGCATGGCCTCCGCAGTGCGCAGCGAGAGCGCCATGATCGCCAGAGCCGGGTTGGCAGCGGCGGCGCTCGGGAAGATCGAATGATCGGAGATCCACAGATTGTCGATATCGAAACTGCGGCCCACCGGATTGACGACATTGCTATCGGCGTCCGTGCCCATGCGGCAGGTGCCGATCATGTGGGCGGCGCGGTCGATGACACGGATGTCCTTTGCGCCCACGGCCTCCCATATCTGCGTCAGCAGGCGGGCAGCGTGGTGGTGCATGGCCCATTCATTGGGGCCGTAGGAATGTTCGATCAGCGGTTTGGGGATGCCGAAAGCGTCTTTTTCGTCCGAAAGCGTGACGCGGTTTTCGGGGCGGGGCAGGCATTCGCCGTTGATGCCCATACCGGCGGAGCGGTTGTATCCGGCGAGCGCCCGCGCGAAGGCCGGGCCGCGTGTCGTGGTGCTGCGGGCGAGGTTCTGGCCCCATGTCGCGGGCATCATGCCCAGAGACTGTACGAGGTAGCCGCCGACGAAATTCGCATCCTTGGGGCGCATCATGTCTTCGGTGATGGTCAGGGACGGGTAGCCGCGATTGGGGCGGATGTCCTCGTCGAACTCGCCCCAGACCTGTGTGGAGACATGGGTCATGTAGTTCTGGCCGACCTGACCGGAGCTGTTGGCGAGGCCGTTGGTCAGGAGCAGGCGCGGGGTTTCGACGGCACCGGCGGCGAGGACGAGGGTCGCGCATTTCTGGCGATGCTCGACGCCGTTCTGACGATAGACCACGCCGGTCACACGGCCTGAACTGTCGCGTTCGATCGTGTGGGCGAAGCAGCCGGGGCGGAGTTCCGCGCCATAGGCGACGGCCATGGGAAGCCATGTGTTGTCCGTGCCCGACTTGGCGCCGTTGCGGCAGCCCTGATGGCAGGCCCCGCAGTTGGCGCAGGCGTGGCGGGTGCCGAAATGCGGCTGTTCGATATCGCGCGTGATGAGGGCAGCGGGGCCGTCTGCGTGGCGGAGGCCGAGCGCGTCACAGCCTTCGCGCATTTTGAGGGCGGCGGAATTGGCTGGCGGTGGGGCGTAGGCGTAGCGGCGCTCCGGGTCCCATGGGTAATAGGCCGGGCCGGAGACGCCGATGAAGGATTCCACGCGCTCGATATAGGGCAGCAGTTCGTCCAGACCGAAGGGCCAGTCCACGCCCTTGCCGGTTTCGGTGTGCAGGTGAAAGTCGCGGGCGTCCATGCGCGGCATGAAGGCACCGTAATGGAGCATGGCGCCTCCGAGGCCGGTGCCGCTGTTATTGCCACCGAAAGCCTGCGGGTTTGTGCCTGCGGAGAGGCGTTCGTGTAGCCAGTAGAGTTCGCGGGCAGCCACTTCGTCCGGCGTGTGTCCCGTGGCGGGGAAGGCGGGTCCCGCTTCCAGCACTACGACGCTTTTGCCGTGGCGGGCGAGTTCTGCGGCCAGCGGCGCGCCACCGGCACCGCTGCCGATGATGAGGGTATCGACGATGTCCGTTGCGGCGAATGTCTTCATGAGGGGGCTGCTGCTCATTCGCTGGAGTCTGCCATCTGGAGAAGGGGGGCGGTGGCTTTGGGTTCAAAGGACTCGCGGCTGTCGGGGCCGACTTCGGTGAAGCCCTGAAAGACGGTGTTGCCGCCGGTGAGGCTGGAGGAAATGCCGAGGGCCTGCTGGATGCGCGGGTCGCTCATGATGCAGTCCACGACCTCGCCACGCAGGTCTCCAGACCAGCGTTTCATCTGGGATGCCGTGAGACGGCTTTCGCGTTCGAGACCGATCTGTCCGTCCATGACGGCGTCGAGCAGGGTGCCGCGCAGGTCCGGGGCCAGATGGAGGAAGGCGAGTCCGTGCTGTTCGGCCGCGACGTCGTCGAGGGTCAGGAGAGCGGATTCCCAGGCTTCGGCATCGGGCGGGAGGTCCGCGAAACGCCAGCCGTCACGCGGGCCGGAGAGCGCGGCGTCGATCCGGGCTGTCATGGC
>Ga0157363_1005822_pt1 | contig 11552 bp, 4 predicted proteins | sample AttsexASBM1_FD_111477 | JGI IMG/M metagenome (GOLD analysis project Ga0157363, IMG submission 111477) | Fungus gardens microbial communities from leaf cutter ant in Ribeirão Preto, State of São Paulo, Brazil - Atta sexdens ASBM1 | ecosystem: Host-associated > Fungi > Mycelium > Unclassified ...
AAAGTCGTCTTCAGCTCTAACCCTTTGAAGCTCTACATTTGACATAGTATAAAGGGTATCGGATATCCCGCATAAAAATGTCAAATTCGATGATTACTTTATGTGAAACATTATCAATTATTTGTTGCTTATTATAAATTTACCAAACACCATTTATTCTATAACATTTGTATATTTTGTTACATTTAATTTAATTTTTGTTTCCAACGTTTTAATTTTTAATCGTTTATTCATAATCAGAGAAAAACATACCGGTAGGAAGTATAAAAGTGTAGTAGGAAGTATTTAAGTTTTGTAAGTATAATTAATGTACTTTAGAGAAGTTGTGAATAAATTATTTTATAATAATATAATAACTGTAAAATATATATATACAATATATAGTTTATTCAACTATGTACATTAATTCTATATATAAAATAATTGTTACCACTATGTCTTTTTCTCATAATTAAATAAACTATTTTATATTTTTTTCTTTGAGTGTGAAATTATTGTTAATTTTTTTATTAACACATTTAAGATTGCCTTCACATGATTTTTTTCTAGGATTCTGTTATTGATGTAATGATTATAATTATCGAATAAATATTGCGAAGAATAAAGACACAAAGATGTTAAAGACACTTTTCCTAAGATGTTAAAGACACTTTTTCAAAATCATAATGATATCATTTGATATGCTTTTGACAATATAATGTCAAGAATTCATCACAAAATCATTGTCAAAAATGTATCAAATAATAGTTATGTCATCTTGATCTTATCATTATAATTTCGTGTTCTATCTAAATTTTTAATGATATTTAATTAGCAAAATTCTTTATTCAAGCTATTTTGTAGCAATATATTGAATGAATACATTGTAGAAAATAAATTTGAAAGCCTAAAAGTTGGATGGAAGTTACGATAATAAGACAGTATTTAAAATAAAAATTAACTGAGTAAATTGCAAATCGTAACTTAAAAAGTAATTAAACTGAAACAGTAAAAACATGAAATGAAAAACAAATATAATCGCAGTATAACCCAAATAAGAGAAATACTTTTGACTAATCAATTCTCTTCATTCTACCTTTTTAATTCAAATAATGCCGCGTCATTGTATTTGTAATTCATTGAGAGCGTTTCAATTAGAGTTGAATTGGCATTATTATTGTATCATTCAATTTTGCCAACTGTCAGTCAACTGTTCACGTTTTTTCACAGTCCGTAATCAATAAAAAGTTATTTGAATGTGCTGCAATATTACGCAAATCATATTATTAAATATATTTCAGCCCTGATGAGAATTAACAGAATTTTGTGTGAAAGCCTGAAATATTGTCGATATTATGGTATAAATCCTAGATCCATTTTATTTACAAAATAAAAGAGAAATAGGTTCTAGAATTCTCGCTGAACCCGCGCGAGGAAAGAATGGCAAATATTTGCTATTAAAACGATAATACAAAGAATAGATTCGCTGGTAGCAGAGCTTTAAGATTTGTTGAAAAATCTTACCAGGAAGTCGGTGAAGTGACGATGCGCGAACGTCTTTATAACGGAAGCGGAGGCTGAGGCGACACCGGTTGGCGAGGATGGCTGACGAGGGATGTACAGAGAAAATCTCAGCGGAAATCCTTCTCGTCTAAGCCGAGACCAGCTCTAGAATCCAGAATTCTCAATTCCGCGGCGGAGTGTGCTGAAAGAAGCATGAGTCGAACGTTAATTTGGTGTCTGCGCCCTTGCCGACGCATTGGCCCTTTTTCTACCCCCTTCTTTCGTCTCCCTTGTCTCCTCTTTTCTCCTTCATCCACCATCCCCTTCTCCTCCTCTCTTTCTCTTTCTCTCTCGCTCTCGCTCTTATTCTCCGACTTTCTCCGTAACAGTCGCGACGTGGACCAAGTGCATTAAAATAAATTAATTTTCATGAGATTTTCCCGTAGCGAATGGCCGTTACGGGGCTTAAAATAATAATTCAACGAGCCGCGTGGACGGAAATTTGCATTTTGACGGCGCGGCACGCTTCTACGCGATGCCGGCGAGAGCTAACTCGCTCGACGAGGATGAAACCAGTGGCGGATAATCTTGCAATATAAAAGAGTCTCACGATACAGTATCATTCATTTGCAACAACAACGACACAACTTAAGAAACAAAAGTACATCTCCAGAATAGGTTAGAATATTTTAAAATTACATATTAAAATTTCGTTTAATATTCATTTTAAAATACAATTTTGATGTAATAACTGATTATAGAGAGATAAAAATATATTCTTTTAAAGGTACGCCTATTCTTATTTTCTTTATATTTCCGTTTTTTACAAGCAATTAGAAAATGTTAATTTTTTAGCTCTATCGTTGTTGTAACAAACGAACAATATAAGATAACGTGGATTATTAATATTGCACACAGAAAAAGATTTTTTAATGAACCATTTCTTAAAGAAATTTAATTGTATTGGTTTTTTTTTATCATAGATCTTTTAAATTACAAATATAATTTCAGAGGCATTTTAATTTTTTCGATATATTTGCCTATTTAAAAAAATAATTGTTAAAACAATTATTAAAATAGGAATGTTACTTTTAAATAGATTTCTTATAACTTATTACATTTAAAGAAATACGTTACTTTTAAAGAAATTTCGAATTTATTTAAAAGACTATTTAAAAGACAGTATTCATCCTTCTGTTTCGTATAAATTTCATTTGCTTTTTTCGTTTTCTTGCGCAATGACACAAAATATATTAGGGCCTCAGAAAGCTTTCATCCACCACTGGTTGTGTACAGACACGAGAAAGAGAAGATGGAAACAGAAAGACGAGAAGATTGTGGTCGAGAAATTGGGAAGAAAAGAAGAGAGATAGAGGAAGAGACACAACGAGATTCTGGCAAACGCGTTTGTTTTCGCTATGCGGTTACATCGTGACGTGACGATGGAAGTGATAGGCATCCCGCGGATGTCAGTATAACAACGGTATACGTGCATGCAGCACGTGCACATATTGTTCAATGTGTGGATAACTGTGGAATACAGGTAATACGTAATGCAATGTTGTGTTGGATCCTTTTTCTTGCGTAAAGATATATGACGAAAATGGATTTGCACACAGATATGATTTGCGAAAATGTAGTTCTTTCTTGACATGAATTATACTTATCTAAACTTATCTAAATACTTATCTAAAGAGTTACTAAATGTAAATGATACCTATTGTAAGTATAACAATAGAGTTGCTTTTCATGTACAGTTACGAAACTAATTGTCCACGGAAAATATCTTACTATGAATAATTTCTTTAAACTGCAATGTTTTTGGGATGTTATTAGAAAAATTGTGGTTTTACGCATGCATTACAGTATTATTGGTTTATATTTTTATTTGGACAATTAATTATGGAACTATATAATGTTCTTACATTAATTTGAAGAATAGTCTGAAAAAAATCATCCCTATGTAATATGACACACTATCCGGACAATTAGTTTCGTAATTGCACAGTTTCATTTTGTTTTCGTAAAATATATGGAAAGCATGGTTTTGTTAAAATATTTAAAAATTTAGCTAGATACAAATAACAAAATAATTTTGTTAGACTGTCAAAATAATTATGTAGCTGGTTTCTAGAGTGTTAAAATTTTTGTCGTGAGAATTCTACGCAATTATTTTGATGACCTAATAAAATTATATTTTCAAATCTATATCTAAATTTTTAGGTATTTAGTAAAACCGTTCTTGTTGTAAAAATTACTAGAGTGAACATTATTATTATTAAAATGATAATGTTATTAAAATATAAAATAATAGATAAATATAGCAAGATTTAAAATTAATGTAATGTAATTTTGTGTTTATTAATGTAATGCAATTAATGTAATTTTAATAAACAGTTGGAAAATTTCTATTAAATTTAACATATTTTACATATATATCCCAAATGGTTTACTCAAATTTTTTTTGTTAAATTAACACAAGAAGTTTTTCGAATAATATGTAAAAAATTAATACAAAGAACGTAATATTGACACAATTTCTAACCAATCATATTTTTTCATTAACATTAACATTCATAATATGTTAAATTAATACACTTTATTCATTTATCTTAGAATTTTCCTTTTAAAAAATATTATTTTTATATTATTCGTTCACTTATTTATAAATTGTGTTTTTTTAACACTAAGAGAAAGTTGAATATCAATTCTGACACAAAATATTCAAATAACGCGATCATATAACGTTAAATTAACACTCAGATATGTTAAAACTTCATAAAATTTTATTAAAGATTTGATAAAAGACCTGAGTGGAGTTTTCTATAAATATAAAATATTTTTTATTATATAATAGAATTTATTATATAAAGTTAGAATATCACACAATTTATCAGTAATATATATATATATATATATATATATATATATATAATATATATATATATATATATATATATATATATATACATGATTGCAGCCACAATCATGTAATAAACCAATCTTTGCAATTCTTCGGAAAATCTCTGATTATTTTGAATCCAACATAACAGAAAGCTCTGCTTGCGCAATGGAAAATAAACTTCGCGAACTTTCAAAAGATATCTGACATTCTTTAGAAATGGAATCGGTTTTCGTAGCACAACCGGAGGACGGCAGCCATACGTATTCTTCCTCAGAGACGACAGTTATCAGACAGAAAACAAAGGAAGCGTAACGATGAATAAAAAGAAACCTTTATCCGTCTCCAATCCCTCGAAACTCGGCAGAAGCAATTATACGCAGCTGGCGCGGCTGCGACGTCAAATCGATCGGGCCCGATTTGAACGATGAATGTCGAATAAAATCGACCGAAGAATAGCTACGGGGTCATCAATATCTCAATATAGTGGATATCGTCAATACTTTTATCTCGTTATTTCGACATTAATACTCGCTTCTCGATGTCAGAAACTGATAGTATGTTTTTAAACTGCGCGTCAATAATCGGGGACAAGAAATTTATCGATTTATTTTTGGATGCATCCCTTGAGATATTCTAAATTCTAAAATTATGAACCGGATAAATGCACGGAAAGAAGAAGTATCTAAAAATTTGACCTGGATACGGATCTCAAAATAATTTTATTGGACTATTAAGATAACATTATGCAGGACGTTCAAGTTGGTTGGTCATAACTTTTTGTAGGATTGCTAATTATGTTCGAGTTTCTCACATGATTACAGCCTTGACTATAAATATGAAATATCTTCATATGGATAAAACAATTTTGCTGAAATTTCTAAACATTTAGCTTGATTTTGTTGTAAATTATCATCAAAATAATTACATAGAATACTCAAACTGAGCATCAAAATTTTTTGCAACATTGCTTATTATATTTGAGTTTCCTACAGATTTATTTTGGTGATAGTTTTACAAAATTATTCAGATCTATATCTTCTTAAATTTTTAGATACTTCAGTAAAAAAGTTTCGTTCTTTCAATATCTAATAAAAATAAATTGAAAAACGATTTTATTAAAAAATAATATTTACTTTAATAACAATTTTAATATTTCATTAGCTCTTCTTTGATTTTTTTATTACTGTTTTTTCCAAGAAGAATACAATAAATTGAAGTCAAGACTAATTTTAATGAACAAAATTATTTTCAGATCTATATCTAAATTTTTTTTAGAAATTTCAACAAAATTGTTCTTTCTATGTATGAACCAACAGAATTTTAATACACATTTTTTTTTTTAAACAGTCGTTGCATTTTACAATGCAATAAGCAGTTATTACTACTGAATACAAAGAAGCACATTCGAGACAGCTACACAAGGAGAATCGGGGATCAACGGCGCCCAGAGAATCTCCGCGATTCGACATGCTCGTTTTCCTCCACGGGCACGACCCAGTTCTCGAAAGGAGTCACAGCTAGTAACCATCTACGTATTTCTACGCATTGTGTGCCTGAAAGTTCCCGCCTTCGTTGCCGCCATAATCGTGAAGAACGTCGATCCAAAGCATGTTTTGTACTTAGTATCGCGATGCATCGTACATATGCAAGTCTACGAGGGGAAAGGGTGAACAGAAGGAAATCGAGGCAGTATGCTCTAAGGCACCCCCGGAGAGTCAACGGCGCGACATTAGAGGACGGAAGTTTCACAATTTGTTCTCGGCGCAGTGCGGTCTCAAAATGCCCGAGTGGAGCAATCAAGCCTTCGCTGTCCCGGGAGAAAGACGTTCATTTTTTACCTTTGTCCCAGACACGATGCGACGGACCGGCGGAGAAAACCGACTGAATTTATCCCGGCCGCTGGCTTGGTCGACCTCGTATCTCGTAAGTGAAGCTCCGCTGGCCGACCAGCAATTTGTACTGCTCGATACTTTCGTATGCAAATCGTGAGACAGTAAGGTAGCGTTTCTGACCGCTCACGACAAAGTTCGCGAGCGAGCGGCAGTTGCGTTCCATGTTTGCTGTTTTTCTTGATTATAAATTGCAACCTTTACAAAGGCTTTCTTGACAGCATTATCGTTATTAATATAATGGTAAGACAAGTACGAAAAGAACAGTTCTTCTGAAGTACTTTAAAATTTATATACTAGATACAGATCTGAAAATAATTTTGTTTGGCTCATCGAAATAATTATGTAAGTGGTTACAAACAGTTTTGATATTTTAACAACAAGCTTGAACGTTCCATGTAAGAATACCAGATATAAAATTCCTGTGGATTCGTTTAAACTCCTGTGATCAAATTGATTCCAAATTTTAAAAACTAGTAAATCCGTTAGAAATTTACCGCCAATATGAAATTGATCACAAAATCAATCATCATTATGTGCAATGTTACATCTTGTATTCTCATATCATGGAGCATCATTATTTTAATTAGTTCAACAGTTTAGCAAAATTTTTAGATATTTTAGCAAAATCTTATCCTTTCTGTATAGATATAAAAATGATAAAATCAGAGAAAAGGGAGAAACAAATAGACGAAAGTAGATGAAAAAATTGAAAAAGAGAAAAAATTGAAAAAAATTGATGAAGAGAAAAATACGATATATGATCGTGAGCTTGTAACGTAAAAATATATTATGATATACATATATTACGTTCTGCTACAAGGAATTTATTCAAATCGAAAAGCATGCATATAGTATCATTGCGTTTCAAATCTTCAAGGTTATCTGAAGTGAAGCTTTCTTGAAATGTTCCAATCGTTGGAAATGTGGTAAGCCTTTAAGATCTACAACAACTTCCGAGCTTTTAAATCTTCCGAGATCTTCAAAACTTTCAGTATTTTCAAGATCTTTGCAACTTTCCAGGATATTCAAGACCCGTATGGCTGTGAGGTATTTGAACAATCTTACAGTGACATGAAATTTCTTATCATAACTTTAGAAATGTTGACACTTATCACGTTATGCGATAACGATTTAACACGATCAAAAAGTTATCGTCCTTTCTATTAAGTAAACATTCCAATAGTCATGCAAGTGTGTTATACAATTTTGGCTGTAAGTATAAAGTACTTTCAATTATTGTGTTTTCTTGGAAAAGGCGATATAATAATAAGAACTAAAGGCAGACTAATAAATTAGTAAAATTATAAAAATAAATATTTCAATGTGAAAATATTTTTAATTTATTTTTCATTAGATATAGGACGTTTACGTCAATTTATGTATAAAATTAACGATTTTACTGAAATATTTAGGTGAATATCTAGATAAATACAGATCTGAAAATAATTTTGTTAGACCATCAAAATAATTTTATATATGGAACAAACGATTTTATTAAACCGAAAATTTAGTTAGATATAGATACGAAAATAATTTTCTTATACTATCAAAATTATTTATGTAAAACATTTAAGCATAATGAGCAATGCTGCAAAAAATGTTGACGTTCTAGCAACCAGCTCGAATGTTCTATATAATTATTTTAATGATTTAACAAAATTTATTTTCAAATTTGTATCCAGCTAAATTTTTATATGCTTTAACAAAGCCGTTCTTTTCGTGTAAAAAATCGAAATATAATGAGCTGCAAAAAATGTTGACATTCTAACAATCAATTTAAGCGTTCTACATAATTTTGATAGTTCACAATAAAATTATTTTCAGACCTGTTATGATCCAATTAAATTTTTAAATACTTCAGCAAAACCGTTTTTTCCGTTTATAGATTGTATAAATTAATGGAAGAAATATCAATTATTCCTTATTATTATTTATTTTCTTACATTATTCATTATCTTCATAGTAAAAAGGACAAAGTGCATATGTTTTCGATAGCGGAAAGGATGGGATAAGATATTACAATAAGCTCGGGATCATGCCTCAACGTTGCGAAATCGATCGAGTAGCCAGTTTCCGAGAGCGCGTCTGGTCCAAATATTTGCGGGAGCCGTTCGTGCGGTAGGAACCCATTGCACTTCCGGCGAAGCGTGTAAAGCGAGACGCTACGAAGGGAGGCCAAACGCCGCGGTACAGCCAGCGAAGATTTTCCAAGCTAAAAGGTTACATTGCAACACACACCATCCCGCCGACGCTGTATGCCTTATGGATTAATCTGAGAGGGTCACCGTTTGACTTTTAGCAATATTTAGACACCGTGGCAGTTTAATGGATCCGCAAGAAGTGTGTTTGTCCATATGCATCATGATATAATCGATTCGATGTGCGATTTCGACATCAGTTTGTCTAAATTCAAATGTCACCCGATGCTTTAAATATACTTATCCGTCTATTTCACAAATAGAATCTAACATTATATACATTGTAAGTATAATTAAAGTGCTACACACTATACAAATATATATAAACTAGTCAAGGACTAACTTTAAAAAGTTCAATAACAATATGATGATGAAAAAGGCAAATCAGAGTCGAATCTTTAAAATATAACCATATAAAAATTATTAATAGGAGTTAAATATATATATATATAATGGAAAACTGAAGTATTATTACATGTTTCGACTCTTAGATTGATCCATCTTCAGATATTCTCCTCTTCACACTTAAAGTTACCATCGTCAGAAATAAAAAAATCATGATAATGTGTTTCATCTTGTGTAGCAATCCTGATGAAAACAATTACTCACAAACGATTTGCTGACCGATTGTTAAGAATTTTGTGAAGATTTGATAAAAAAACAGATTCTTTCATCAATAAATAAACTTGAATATTATCTTGATAATTAACTTGAATAAATAAAATTCTTTAAGGAAATTATCTTTTTTTGATTAAAATTCTAAAAAAAAATTAATAGTAACTTGAATAAATAAAATTAGACGAAGAGTCGTGTTACAATAAACGCTTAATTTCCGAGTTGTTAAACATCAAAAAACAGAAAAACAGTTTCAATTTGCAAATAGACACCGAGAGTCTTGAAGTGTATAAGCTGATCATAAACAAAATTTGATATTGTTTTTATCGAGTTTTTTTGTCAATCTATTAATCGTCTCAGATGATGACAACCTACCTTATCGTTAGCAACGTTCAAATAATATCTTCGAAAGATTCGACAGACACATATAGTTCGCTATTATACTAACTATAATATTAAGTATATCTATCGTCATCATTTGACTGATGTATTTTTCATTCTACATTTTTAATAATAATTTGGACGATGTATTCTTCTTATGAAATGATAATTACAATCTTACGGGTAAGTGTTTTATCGAAATAATGCGGTTGTTTACTTTTTATAGGATTTTAATTAAAAAACGACAATTTCTTTAAAGAATTTTATTTATTCAAATTAATTATGTATTGGTGAAAGAATCTGCTTTTTTATCTTCACAAAATTCTTAACAATCAGTCAGCAAATCGTTTGTGAGTAATTAGTGTCTTTCATACACATTCATCAGGATCACTATACAAGTTGAAACACATTTATCATAGTTTTTTTTATTTCTGCCGATGGTAACTAATTTTAAATGTGAAGAAGAGAATATTTAAAGATAGCTCAACCTAAGATCCGAAACATGTAATAATATTTCAGTTTTCCATTATGTATGTATTTAACTCCTATTAATAATTTGTATACGTTTATAAAAAATCGACTCTATTTGCCTTTTTTATTGTCATATTATACAAATACAATAGAAACAGGACAAAGAGGGGGTTCACAGCACGTATCTTCGATGCTAAGAGGCTCTGAAAGTTTTAAACACCAGACATAATGAGAGAACAGAGATAGCGATAGAAATAATTGTGGAGTATAGAGAATAGAAGGCCGAACTTACATGGACGAGGCCATCAAAAAGCGTGGTCAAAAATGATCATCTGAATTAGTTCGATCGAGATGTCGCTTTCGTTCCACCACATCGTTCTCAGTTTGCATGATAGGTCATACCAATTTTACATGAAGAATGCTCTATACTTCTTCATGCAGTTTTAATGATAATTTACATCTTCCTGTTACTGTCAGAGCATAATGCCAAAGAATAATGTCTCTATTCTTAGGTTATGTGTGTTTGGTTGTGTGCGTAAGCATATATGAGAGGAGTTTTGCGATTCGAACGCCGCCTACTGAGCAACACCAATACCAATTCAGAAACCTAACTACACTTTTCAAAGGCTAGTTCGGCCTCCTATATTCTCTATACTCCATGGAAATAACGATTTCGACACCCAAAATAAAATATTCCGGCGTTTAGCGGTCTGTGTTAATGTCAGAGGGTTTTTCCATTTATATATTGTACGACCTCAAGAAGATACTTTACAAAGTAAAAGAATTTCGTACAACTATAGAGTGCTACATTTAAGATTGTAATCCTCTTAATTTCTGCTAGAAGATTGTCTTGCATGTACTGACATGCACGTGTAATTATGATATGTAAATATGACAAATATATTCTAACAAATAAGCCGATAGTATCTTGTATATCCTCATTCCTTCTATTTCAAAAAGCTATTTGAGTTATTAATGGAATTTTCTATAGAGGAATTTATTTCCATCATAGCTCATGCCTAATTTTTATAGATGAGTGTTGTAATTATATATGCGCCTGATTCATGTAAGATATTTTGCTTAGAGGAAATACTAAGAGGAATCCCCCTATCTATCTTCGCAAAATTTTTTTTTAGGACGAGTCTATCAGAAATTATATATTCCGATGTATTCAATTTCTGATAGGTTGAAATCTTATTATTTCTATCGCTATCGCTATTCCTCGCATTATCTCTTGGGCTTTACTTAAATTATCTATTATATTTATATTTATAATTATTATATATATATATATATTTATAATTATTCTATTTATAAATTAATCTTTATCCAATTTAATTTACACATGCAAATGATATTCATTTATATTTCATTTACACTTCATAAAAGTAATAATTTAAATTTAATAAAATCTTTAATGTGTAATTATATATCGATAATGCAATTGTTTTCTTTGTATTTTTTTTAAATCAAATTTTATATAATATATTCTTTTTATGATAGTGATACATAATTAGCAGCTCGTGGGCCGCATCCAGCTCGCAAGACTTTCTACTTCAACTCGCGATATCTAAATCTGATCGATGAAAAAAAAATGAAAAATAAGCT
>Ga0157363_1005823_pt1 | contig 11550 bp, 7 predicted proteins | sample AttsexASBM1_FD_111477 | JGI IMG/M metagenome (GOLD analysis project Ga0157363, IMG submission 111477) | Fungus gardens microbial communities from leaf cutter ant in Ribeirão Preto, State of São Paulo, Brazil - Atta sexdens ASBM1 | ecosystem: Host-associated > Fungi > Mycelium > Unclassified ...
AGAGAGAGAGAGAGAGAGTCAGTGATAGAGACAGCTGAGAAGAGCACACACGTGAGGAAGCGTGAAAAAAAAGTACGGGATAACTTAAAGGGAAAGAATAACATTTTTTTCGCGTTTTAAAACGCACGAGTATTCTTTCGGTAATTTCGATTGTGCGCGGCGCCCGTTTTAATCTCGCGCGGCGCCGACACCTGCTACTGCAACAACCAACTGCGCGGGCGGTTTTGTCGCGGAACTTTCGTGGCGCCGCTGTGTACCGTCACTACGTCGTGCGGGGTGCGCGGGGTGACAGCTTAAAGTTCACGAGCGCAAGGTGGGACGCGGGCGGAGTGCGCGGGCGCGCGCGCGTGCGAACATAAAGGAAGACAGAGAGAGGGACAGAAAACGAAACACGAAACTCGCTCTCCGAGAAAGTTTACTCGCGACGTGCCGGTCGCTCCGGAAAGAACACCTCATTCCCTACGCGCCCGCTCCGCGTGCCGGAGGAAACCGTCAAGCGGAAGCGAAGAAAGGAGACAGAAGAGGAAATAAAGAGGGGAACGAGAGAAAGAGAGAGCGCACTCGTCACCGTGTGCGCTCGTTTATCGTCGTTGTCAACCCCCGCGCCTCTTTACCGCCTTTGTATTCCCTCGTGATCGTCGCTGTGCCTTCGGGTGGACGCTTATGGCTCGCCAGTAGGAGGGAAAAACAGACGGAAGAGCGAAGGACAGAGAGACAGGAGGAGACAGGAGGACAGAGGCGGACAGTCGGATAGAGACCGGCGAGGCAGATATTTCCCGCTCCGCGAAGGGGGGCAGAGAGGGCACCCCGGAGAACTGAATATGTCCGCCAAGCGAAAGGCCACTGCCATCATGCAGCACCACAAGGTGAGTACGCCGTATACGCGTTTTCCTCTACACATGCACAACATGTGTATTGCATATTACACACGTTTGTATCGCCACGTGATATATCGGTACTTGTTCCCGATGTCGCGTTTCGTCATCAACAGCTACGGAACGAGGCAGTTTGCCGAGTTTGAAAAATTTCATTTGAAAAAAATACTTTCTTCGAATTATTGGAAAATGGAAAACAAAGGTTTGGTACCTCAACGCGAAACGAATAATGAGTCGACAGGTATTCAGATATTTAAGTCCCTTACAAAGGATTAAGAGGAAATACATTAGGAGGATACGCTTTAGCAGGCAGAAATTAAGGCTTTAACCTTGACGACACGCTAATTTATTTTATGGACGCATTAACCCTCGTCTTCTCCCTACCTTGAAATCTCATGGAACGTGACGATGAATTTTTTTCCAGCGAAAGCTCGAAAAGCACGTCAGAGCCGGACGCGTTCCGTTATGTAACTCGTTACTGCGCGCGCGGAACCTAATTTTTTTTCGGTGCGCGGAAAGATAAACTGCGAAAAAGTTTTAATTGAAAGAGTTGTGTAAATCCCGCGCGGGGCGGCGGCGGCGGCGGCGGCGGCGGCGGCAGCGGCGGCGGCGGCGGCGGCAGCGCCGACGACACGATGAGGTGCGGCGAAGTGCGCCGAGTTCGAAAAATTGTTCTCGTGCCATTCGTGCTTCCCGCATTACGCGCGCCAAATTACTCGCAATGCGCATCGCGACGTTGGTTACTTCGCCTTGACTTTCATACCAGCTCGCTGGCCTAATTATATTTACAGAACCATACCATAAATGAGTACAAGTGTACTGAAGGAAAATAAAATAATTTTGTAAAACTTTACAAATTATTTTTTTTAACATTACAAAATCATTTAGAATGTTTTAATAACTTTAGTTAGTATTGTAATATTTTTACAAAATTATTTTATTGTCCTCAATTGTCAATGTAATTCTTAACGTTCAATACGATAATGTTACGGATATCGATTTGTGTTTGTTTTCGTTCTATAATTAATTTAATAACTACATCAATATATACGAAAATATATCAAGTTCGGAGACCTTTTCCGTATGAATCCATCAAAGAATCTGTTATTTATTAATTAAAATCAGGCGTGCCGGGGCTGTTACATGGCATAACATTAATTAATAGAAACAAATAAGGATTGCGTAACGTGAAAATTATTAGAACGCTAATAATGAGGAAGGATTCTTCTAGTTTACAAATGTAAAATATGTATTGATATTATTCGCTTCTGTTACTTCTAAAATGTGATTATGTACATGTCGATAAATGCCGTCACACGTTGACATACGCGTGGAAAGGTCAGCGAGCGTCTCTTTAAGTTCGCACTAGTGTATCGTAAGTAAAGTAAATAATTTCCACTTCTTTGGAATCGTCCGTCGCAAGTATCGACGAACGATCATCCGTGAACCTCGATGACACACACGTCCGGCGCGAATCGCGCAATTTGCTCGTCAATGACGAACTCGGTCGGATCGTACTTATCTTGCGATTTTTTTTTTTTTTCTCGTCGGTCGCAACAACCGCGCCAGATTAGACCAGCGTATCTACGTGAAAGATAATCCCCGGATGGTATATTCGTGCGCAGAGGCGTACTCAATTCGGACACGTGCTTTTCCGTTTGCGTCGTTGTCTTTAATTAACAGCTGGATGCATCATTCGATCTTCACCTTACCAAGAAATCACGTAAACATAATTTACGTTCTTTTGAAGTAAAATACAGTACACTTTCACGAATATACACGTATGTATATATATATATATATATAAAATTTTAAAAGTATTCAGTAGTTTTGGATCATAAAATATATTGTTTACAATACGATATATTTTAGTACGATAGAATTAGTGATAAGATCGAGAAAGGAGGATAACATTTCTTTTTCTTATATCAATTTTGTGCAATTTTATACTGTCCCTTATATACCAATAATTGCTTAAGTCTGATATATATGTAAGGGAGAGAAAACCGCAGTTAAATTAAATTTGAAAAAAAAACCGGAGTAAAGCGGACAATAATACAAAAGTATTGAAGTGTTAAAAAATCCGGAGTACGCGTGTCATCATTCCTCGTCGTTAATCTTCGTTCGTATCGCGAGCGTGATTAAAAACTGGCGCGTTTATCGGCTGATAAAGGTAAAATCGGCGCAAAAAGGGACTAGAGCGTTCGTCACTGAAACGAATTACAACGGCAGTGCGCCTCTTAACAATTTTTCGAATATCCGTCTATGCGATTTTCAGAGTGATAATACATATAACAGTCGTCGAAACGCGGTTCCACGAGAAGCGAGTCCGATAAAAATGCGAATGCGTATCGAATATGTCGTTAATTTATCGATCGACGTGTTCGGCGCAGTGTAAATTGTTCCCGATGACATCGTCCGAATTATATTCCCTTTCACGTCGCTACTCATGCCTCTGTTTCCATTTTCATCGCGTATTTATGTTAAATGTGTACTGTCCAATTTTCACCTCATATTTACGCCAAATGACACTTTCATGTTCACGGATAAGTTTCGAAACACAATAGATGGAACAAGCTTTATGCTTTAAGATATTGGCCAATCATAGTCGAATGTGAGGAGAATAATTGGTTGAATTTCTTACAGCTTAAAGTTTACTACAACTGTTGTATTTTTAAAGCTGCGAAAGGAAGCTATCCTTCTGTAAAGTCGAATCAACATTGATAATTTTTTAATCGATGAGCGAACTCATTAAAAGTGGAACATTGGATAAGATATTTTATGTTAATAATTTTACTTCCTGAAAGGAAGTCTCAATGTGATAGAATTCTCGTATACTATTAAATGCCAAACAGATCCAACAGGTTGCATTCTTCAAGTTACATCAATAATAATATTTCATAGACCAAAGTTAGGAAAAAAAATGTGGAATGTATAGAAGATATTGAGAAAGAACCCTTACTGCCACGTTATTCCTATGTCAGAGAAAGGACAGTACGGGAACTGCGTGACGAATTGCGACCTTCGAAATTTCGAAAAATAACAGTTGTCCTTCTCACTCTTTGCGACGCGTTTGTTGTCTCGTTCAACCTCGACAGTAAATTATAGGAGATGGAAGAGGAGAAGGAGGAATCGAGGCACGTGCAGAAAAATAGTACACACTAACGGTATTATGTTGGGGAACGAAAGAGCAAAGTGTAAATACTAACTGTGCTACCACCGACGAGCTAGATCGATCGGATCAGGAATCGAACCGCGAAAGTCGAGCCGAAGTTGAGGCAGGTTCGGAACGCCTGCACACTCGTCCTTCTTTGCTTATCTCTCTCTCTCTCTCTCTCTCTCTCTCTCTCTCTCTCTCTCTCGTGTCTCTCTTTATCTATCCTTCTCTCCGTTCCATCCGTTTCGTCCTGCTCGCCTCTCCTCGTCTTTCCCCTTCTTTTTTCGTTACGGCCATCTCGCTTTAGCGAGATCTTCGTCTAACTCACGGCTCCATTCTCTCTTTCTCCCCAACTTCTCTTGCGCCTTCTCTCCGTCACGTACCTACGTGGCTCTCGCTCTTTCGTGGTCCAACAGGTTATATTTTTCCGTAGCGCAGCGGCATCTCTTCCTCCCGTTTCTCTACCTCGAACCGCTGTTCTATCTTTTTTCTCCCCTTCTTTCGGTTTCTATTTTCCTTAGGCCGCGGTATGCAGGCCGTTCTTCTTTCTGTCGTAGCACATGTTTCCGTTTCGTCGACGACAACGACAACGTCTTATCGCCACGTTCGCATAATGATCAAATTCCGTTCTCTCCGAGGTTCTATTTGACAGATTTACTCTCTAACCATATCCCAATGTTTTTATTTAAATATGAAAAGATTTGATTTTTTGATAATAATAAGATTGGAAACAAGACCGTTTATGTTAAATACATTACTTTAAATACGAAGCGCCACTGAATGTTAAATTTTGAACTATTATATAATATATATTCATATAAATGAATTGATTTCAGAAATGATAATTGCGTGCCGCATATAGTTGTTGGACTTTCAACGCAATCAATCTGAAATATTAATAATCCCCCCAAATTTCCCAAATTAATCTTAAAAAACTGTAATAAACTTATTGCGAAAAATTTTTTGATAATATTTTAGATTGTGCAAATTATTTTTAAAATATCGAGATACTAAGGTATATTAGATATAAGAAAAGTATTAAAGTACGTATAATTGGAAATTATATAACGATATTAGCATAAGGGAAAATGATATCTACAACAAGTTCACGAATTTTTATACTTTTAAAAATATATACTCCAGTGTCGAATGTTGATAAACAGCCGTATTTTCCGAATAATTTTCGAGCAATATCGCAGCTATACTTTCGAAGTCAGCGAAGAAGCTTCTGTAAGCGCGGATAATTAACGCCACAATTAAAGCTTGCGTTGCTTATATTTATTTTTCATTTTATTAAATTGCGACAAATGATTTAAGCAGCGTAGGACCGGCCGCACACATGCACGCGCAAGCAAACACGACTTACCGAGCAAAAGTAAATATTGTATCGCAAAAGTGCTAGTGGAACGGGGGCATTAATTCGTTAAAAGCATTCCGGCGACAAGTATTTTCGCTTTTTTCTTTTTTTAATCAGTATAAGTGCATCCTTCGTCCCTTGCGCGCTAATCTAGTCCGACCATTTCCATGTCCGCGGCCGCGAAACTGTATGAAACACCGCACGAGCCACCGCAATAATCATGTTTATAATTCGCGTCGAATAGCGGCTATTCAATTAAACGCTTCTTGGAACGACGATGTATATTATCGGGCGAAATCAGAGATCGCGCCCAATCGTCATTATTCTCGTGTCGTTGTATCGACGCTGCGCTTGTCATGTACGTGACATTTGAATGTTGATCAATACGCTTTTTTTTTTGTGGAACAGCCGAAAAATTGGCCGTCGAAATAACCGATAATATATTTACGCATCTCTAGAGACAGGCGATAAATAAACACTTTTTATTATTCTCCCATAAATAAAACAAAATCGGAAAAAATATTGCGATTGTAATTATCAATTTTCCAATAATATTAACAATTTGTAACTTTACAAAATGAGTTCCCGTCTATTCTTTTTGATTAAATCCTGTTTCATAACTTATGCGAGAACAAACAAATGTGACGTATGATATTATATGATATAAGTATGTTAAGTAGATGATCGCTTATTGAATTCGCTCATTCGTTAATGAGGTGTGCGATTTCTCTCGTTAAGGGTCTAAATTATGAGATGTAACGAAGTCAGCAAAGGCCCGAATGTAAGATGTTGTCCGAATGTATGATGAATGTTTTCGTGCATAACGGTAATCTCGTTGATCAAAAGGAACCCTCAGGCGATCGATATTTATGATCGGATGTGCTGACTATTTTATTTGTATAACATATACATTTCTTTCTCTTTCGCCATCAATTATACTGTCTTAATGATTTCATTATTTGAAATGATTTATTTACAAAGTGTGTAGATTAAATTTATATCTGTATTATTAATTTCCGTTCTCAAAAAATTGCGTCGATATCAAATATCTGTACTACTTTTAAGAATTTTTTTAAAGACGTCTTAATGTTTTTAATATGAGACAGGATACATCAAATTTGATGATGTTTCGGTGAAATTAATATTGCCATTGTACAACGTCATCGGCGATTAATGACACCACGGAATACAAATTGTGTTTTCATATAACGTACAATTATATTGCAATTAAACGTAGCGTTATAATAAATCGTCATCAAAATCAGCGAGGGTAATTACCAATTACGAAGGTCGGTCGGGATTTTGTGTTCTGCAGCTGGATGTATATCTGACATCCCTACTTTTTTTGCAATTAATTGAAATGTACACTGAGGCGATTAAGTAAAAGGCAATAGCGATGTGTTTTCCAGGGGTCTATATATCTCGCAGATTATTTTTTACATATAAATAATCGATTGTGCTATCATTTAAACATTAATCTTGATTAACAGAATTATTTCTCCTACATCATAATTAGAATAATAATTTAGAAACAGAAACATATCGGTAATAGGGATAATCGATCACATTGATTGACACAATAAAAATCGATTACCCATATTTAAATAAAAAAATTCGAAAAAATTCTTTTCTCTCAAGGTGTATCACCTTGTTGCCATCTTATTGGCTTCTTTGTTATTCTTAGTATTAAGAGCGAATACTTTTTATTTCTGCTCTAAAATAATTACGCCCTTGAGGAAAGAGAACGGAAGATAGAAATTGGAATTATTGTCACTTGCTTAATAAAAGCAGCATCGTTATAGCGCATTCGCGGCGCAACACGAAAGGCAGAATGGCGCCGTGCTTTTTGCATCGAGAGCATGTCCTCGTTATGGTTGTCCCAGCACGATCGTGTAGTCTCACTGCGGACTCGAGTAAAGTAGAGTCGGCGCGAGAAAGGGGAAGGAAGGGAAAGGAAGGTTCGAAGCGTCCAAGGGTACGAAGCGAACCCTCGTATTCCCGCCGAAGTGAAGGGCTAGTATGGATTTCCCATAAGATCAGGTATGCTGGTGCCTGGAACCGACAATAAGGGTGCGCCCGTGCGGCCGTTCGGTATACTGAGCTGGAAAGGAAATGGGAGAGGAAAAAAAAGAAAGAGTGAAAAGAAAAGTGTTACGAGAGAGAGAGAGAGAGAGAGAGAGAAGGAGCGAGAGAGATAGAAAGGCGGGAGATGAAACGAGACGGCAAAGTACAAGGAAAGAAAAGAAGGCAGGCGAACTGGCTCTTCTCTCACCCCGTTTCTTTCCTTCCCCCGTAGGTCTACCTTACCCCGTTTTAAAACCGCCCGCCTGCCACCGGTGTAGAGCGCGTTCCAAATATATCTGACCTGGGGTCGAACCTTCGAAAGCGCTGCAACATATTTCGTGCACGTTTTCCAAAATCCTCCGTTATGAGACTTCATGTTTGTGTAGATAGTATGGGAACTAAATGGAAAAAAAGGGAACGGACTCAGGTACAAAAAAGTAAAAAAATAGTTTCGGAACAATTAGAATTTCCTTCTATTGTCCATAACCTTTTGCGATCGTTCCCCATCAACCTCTGCATAATTTCATTCAAAGATATTCCATTTTCTATATACAATTACACTGTGTGTGTGTACATCGCGTGAAAGAGGGAATACGTTCTGTTTAATGCTTATTTGTTCGGACTGTAGTTCTGGTAAATCATGAAAAGGCACCATCCGCACCTGAACACTGGCTGGATTTCGCCCTTTTCCACAGGCATGAGAGACGTTATCCCGAAAATGGTGCGCGGTATGTTCCAAAAGTGCATTCCGCGGTAATGCACTCGGCTTGGAACCACGCCCCCACGTCCTTCCTCTTCCATGGCCACGAAGAGATTTCTCTCTGCTCACATCTCGAGATCGCCATATACCCACCCTAGCACCCGCTGTGCAAGCATGCTTTCTTTGTACGGTTATTTTTATCTTTTCCTTCGCGGAGCCAAGAGAACAGTCCGATATTACCGACCCCGAAACGGTGTGGCGTAGCGAGAGAAAGAGAACGCAACGGTGCAACAGAAAATATTTATGGCCACGCGGTCGATAAAATTACAGCGAATTTACACGCCCGATGGTTGGTTTTGCCAAACTTTCATTCCTTTTAAACCAGCGGGTTTTATTACTCTCCGTGAATAAGTCGGAAGGGATTTTGGGACACTTTGTTGTATCGACGATTATGGACTTGAGATGCGGGACTTGCATCGCATATTATAATTACCCCGACAATCTTTAATTAAAATAGAAAATATATTCAACTATTATTCTTTAAGTGTCAATGCCTCAGAGTCATGAATAAAATTCATTAATCTTTTTTTGAAACTGGCTTCATCTTTCATCTTAATTCATTAATATCGTCCGTAATATCTAATTCATCACGCGCTATCTTCGATTGTGATTAGTCTTCTTATATCTTCACGTTCGCGTATATTTTATCTACTATTTTTATCAACTATTTTTATCCAATACCTTATTTATCATACTAAAAAATGTAATTTCCGTCTAAATTAAAGAATATTCTATTTAATAAATAAGATAAAATCAATATCAAGTAATAAATAAGATAAAATCAATATCAGTAATCAAATATCAAATTTTCATCAAGAAAAATGTCTATTCCAACTTTTCCGGTTCATCCTCGAAATTATATTTGTATACTTGTGAATGAGGATCAGTTATTTGATTAGGTTTACTATGTACCGCGTTAAAATCACGGAAAGAGTAATATCAACGCATAATATCAACGAGGCAATGTCTCCGGACTGTCCTCTTACTCGCCAGCTCGCGAACCGACCATCCAACCAACCAACCAACCGGGAATCACGTACCGCGACACGAATCGGAGGAAATGGAATTTCCTACCAAGTCGTCGGCAGGCAGCCTGATGATGGGCTTATCGACGTCGCCGGCCTGGCCGTTCGTCAACCGCTTTACACGGGCATGGGCGCGAGCGAGCTCTCACGCACTCATGCACGTATGCACTCGCTGTGTTAGGCGGTAGGCGTGTGTTGATAGCGCGAGGTGATGTTTGTTGCTAGCCGCCGGGTGATTCAGGGAGCCATCCGTGTCAAGGTACACCGCATCGTCCGCGACGTCCACATGCAACGTATTCTGTATTCTTTTTGCAACCGTCACGTGCACACGGACCGTACCGTACCGAGGATAGCGCGCGCATACACGCCGCTCTTTACACATGATCATTGCTGAGACAGACGAAGAAAGGAAGAGAGAGAGCGAGAGGGGGGGGGAGGAAGGGAGAAAGAGAAAGAGAGAGGCGTATGATAGCCTGAGGAAGAGGGAATGATAAAAAAGGAGAAGAAGCCACGGATGCGCTCGTGTGCTTTTTATCGTTGCGGTGCTCTCCCGATGAAACGAGTGTCGGTACGTTGTACGTGCGTGCGTACGTGCGTGCGTGCGGGCACGCGTGTGCGTATCGTGTGCGCAGACGAGCGATGAACACTACCTCCGTTATACGTGCGATTACGTACTTTCGCGATTTCGCTTAACCCGCAAACGACTTCTGTGCGGGTCGGGACGATTTGAATCCGGTATCGTAGTCTCGCTCGTTCGCGCGCGCGCGCTTAATAACGCGTCGCTTTACGATCTCTATCCGGTCTGCTTTCGGACGCGGTATCGATCCATCTAACACGATTTGCCGCGACGAAACGCGTGTCTGGTCTTTTCGCTCTGCGGCTCTATGAATTATTTGCAATCTCGTGATAATTCACACGTCTGAAATAAATCTGTCGTATGGTACGCGAAATTTGAAATGTTAGATTTTCTAACAAAATCTTTGTTCTTTTTTTAAAAGGACTTTAATTTTTCATATGCGACAAATTAGACACCTTTCTTGCTTATTTTAAATTTATTTCACACATGTTTAATTTATTGCATTTATAATTTTCATTTTTATCGATTGATCGTATGATTAAAAGATTCATAGAGAGAGAAAAAGAGGGAGAGAGAGAGAGAGAGAGAGAGAGAGAGAGAGAGAGAGAGATACATATAACAAAATCTAACAAATTATTTGCGAAAACGCAAATTAAAATATTTATTTTTTTATGTTTCCTATAAATTAAAAATTTTGTTTTATTTCTATTACATAATTTAATTATAAGAAATACAAATCATTTTATAAAATAAAATACGATTATGAAGACAAAGTAAATTTTGGACTCTTTAACATAAGTTTGCAAAAATTTAAATAGTAAGAAAGCGATTTTTCGATACACTAATATTTGTAAAGTTTCTCTACATTGCCTAGAAAAAGAAAAAATTACATGAAAGATACTGACAATACATATAAAAAATATTGTAGTCTAAAAAGTCCTTTTGTACATATAATATATCTTGCAGTTTGTATGAGAATGTATTTCAACCATGAAACGTTTTTAAATAATTTTTTTGATATCTCACAATGAATGCTTTTAATACTCCAAGGAACACTATTTTGAAACATCTATACACGATTATGAATAGACATTTCCAATGTATTTTTGTTTCCACGATATAGCAATTTGAAGATAGTTCTTATGTCTCACATAATAGTATCCGACAAAACTTAACTTTTTCTTTTATTATGAATGTGCATAGTTATAGCATTTCCGTCGTATTTTTACCTGCTGAATACAAATCCGTTAGTAAAAATTGGCTAGCATGTCAATGAAAAAATGGCAAATATAAAGAATCGATGGATACGATTTTGGTTTTCTATTGTTGTTTAGATTCTGTTAAAACCCACTTTCTCGAGAAAAAAAAATTTTTTAAGCTCTCTTTCAAATTGTCAGTTTCAATTAAAAATTTATTTTACGGAAGCTACATCTCAACAAAACTGCAGCTATATTTTCCTAATTTACCTTACTTAATAGTTACCGTATTGTAACTATTATTTAGTAAACAATGGTTTCAATTCTTGTACTAACTTCTTAGTTTTTCAAATGGTCAATCCGTCAATGATTACCTGGGGATCAATAGAAACATTCGAGTTATTATATTACCGGACTAAATTCGAGGAAGGATACCTGGTGTAACATTCAGAGAAATTGTCTTGATAGACAAAGGCGAGCGGCAGTGTCTGAATCATATCGATGATAACTTTGGATTACGCTTGCGAGATGATACGGCG
>Ga0157363_1005824_pt1 | contig 11549 bp, 3 predicted proteins | sample AttsexASBM1_FD_111477 | JGI IMG/M metagenome (GOLD analysis project Ga0157363, IMG submission 111477) | Fungus gardens microbial communities from leaf cutter ant in Ribeirão Preto, State of São Paulo, Brazil - Atta sexdens ASBM1 | ecosystem: Host-associated > Fungi > Mycelium > Unclassified ...
AACACAATATCACAAAAGACAGTCGATTTAAATATTTGAATAAAAGCAATTTAGAAGCGATCAGAAATTTAATGTACTTAAATTTAAATGAGAGAAGGTATTAATTATCTTGTATATTATTCATATAATTACTTATTTGTGCAGTAAAATATATTTCAGTGAAACACATGTGATACGCATTTCGTATATATTATACATTATATAAAGAGATATGTAGATATATTATGTAGGTATATTACAATGAACGTAAAGTCTTTTTCGGAATAGAATATCTCGACAGAAAGAAGAGTCTTACGTAAACGTGTGCGAAGCAGGAACAATGTAAATATGGTGCGAAAGCCTTGTCAGAATAATCCAGTTTTATAATGCACTTTATTATGCGGAAACGGACTAACGTCCGTAGGGACGAATTGTGTATACATGTATTGTTATGTGAAATACGCATATGTATAAACAAGTGGAATGCCTTCTCTTTATTACCACGTCTTTACACCTTTTTTAAATATTAATTTTAGAAGAAAGTAATTAAGAATTCCATCACGTCAGCGTCCAATTTTTTTCTATTCTGATTAAACGCTAGGAATATTAATTCTGTTTCGAACTGTATTCGCATGAAATGAAATTATCGGTATATTGATATTGCGCGTATTTTAAGCGTACAATTTTACAATTTTCCGCGATTGTCTGTATGTGACCCTCTTTTTTCTTTTTTTATTGGAAAATGCTGAACGTAATAAAATGGAACTCGTAAGTCATGCGAATAATTTTGACGTTTGAAAACTCTCTTTAATACATCAGAATATATTTTTATTATGCATTAAAATATACTTGGCTAATGAATTCAATTATCTAATTAAAACAGTCGTGATGAATTTGTAATTCATTGGAAATTTCGCGAAGGATCATTTTATTAACTGAGAATTGTGAAAGAACGTAATAATGTAAAAAGTTGTATTTATAACACTCATTTATAGATATTTGTTAAAAAATATCAGAACTATAAAATACAATACTATAATATATATAACGCCAAAAAAATTAATTAAATAAAGCTATACAGTTCTCCAAGGGATGTCTTTACGATATCCTTTGAAGAACTATATTGTGTAATAATTAATATAAAAAACTGGTTTAAATAGTAATTTTAACAAATTTTCTCTTCTGTTTTTGCCAGTATTACAATATTTTTTTGATTTCTTTTATTATTCTCTTCCTTTTTTTCTCTTTTTCTCAATCTTTTTTTTCTCTCAACAACATTCTCGTTTGTTGTAATGTTGTAACAATTTTTCGTAATATTAACAAGTTGCATACTATATACAACAAAACTTGCTATGTTACAATAACTAAATTATACAAATTTAAATAATATAGGTCTATTCTAGATGTACTGAATTAAAATTATTTAATTTCATTAAAAATTAAAATTAAAATTAAAAAAGACCCGTTATGGATGTGTGCCAAAACACGATCATAAATTTTTACAATGTTCCAAGATGCTTATTAGCATCAGTAGGTATTGTTAAACTGTCTGTCAACTTATTTTGTAATTACTTATAATAAATACTTATATAACTCTATAGCTTCAATTTAGGACTGTTTCAAGATTGACAAATATCGGCACGCAGTTTTCATCAACTGAAAGTTGTAAAAATTCATACAAAAATATTATTAAACAAGCTTTAACCAATATAGTGCTCTTCGCTCTTGTGTTATGATCGCAAACATTATGCTTTTTATCAGACTAGAAAAAGTAGATGTTTTTTCTAGTTCATATCCATCAAATATTACTTTTAATGTCATCTATCAAAGAAGCAACTGTAAAAAATATTGTAATATTTCATTGTATATTAGTTTAAATATTAGAAAAATTATCAAAAAATTTATAGTTATAATCTTCTTTTTAGATTTAATTAAATAGATTTAATGTAAGATATTTAATATATAAGCATAAAAATACATTGCATTTATCTAATAAATTTTTTATATATGTAATTTTCAATTAGATTTTTTTTTCCAAAACTATTCGATTCATCAAACAGCAGTGTATTTAAAAAGAAAGTTTTATTTCTGAGATATTCACTTATTTTATTAATAATTTTGCAAATACATCCGAGATATTATATTATAAATTACTTACAGAAACATATTGAAGAAATTATTAAAAAATATTGAAATTAAAATTGTTTTTTTTTTTATATCACTCTCTTATTTCAAAAGAAATACAATCAATAAAAAGTGAAATTAATAAAAAATGATTTTCAAATTATTATCACAAATGCCATAAAACATTTTATCAAAAGTGAAATAATCTAATTTTATAAAAAATCATCAAGATGTCAACAATATGAAAAAGATAATTTTTAAAAAATCTTCGAAAATAAAATCTTCGAAATAGTTACAAAAAAATAATTTTTTAAGAGCTGTAAAATGAAAATGACATTTAATCATTAAAAATATATTTTTTTGCCGACATTGTTTGATTAGTTAACAATATTCTGTCAAATTGGAAATACTTCTTTCTTTTTTCTGAAAAAATATTTAAAATTATGTCACTTTTGAAGTAAGAGAGTAATATACCCCATGCAATCCTATGTATAAATAAAACAACATGTGAAATGCGACATTTTTACTCAATATAATACCAGAAAATATACACGAAAACGGTTTCGCAAAAACGAAAAATATGCGTGGTACATATTGCTTTGCGTATCAAGTTTGCAAAAATCACTATTTGATGCGAGTGCATTTAGCAACGGAAAAATAAAGCTGCGATTCGATGAATAACTAGAATACTCTACATTGTATCAATTGGCTTGAATATGTTTTTTCAAAACATGCTTTAATGGCGCGCGTTTTCAAAATAATTATTAACGTTACGGATGCGGCATCCTAAAATGTTCAGCAAATAATAAGGGAATTGTTGTTTGTTATCGGAATAAATTATAACGACAAGCCATATAAAACGACCATGCAACATTTAAATCCGCCATTGGTATACATTGTAAACAATCCTTTGGAATGCTATTATATATTCGCGCGCCAGAATCGTATAAAACAAATACTGCCTGGCGTATGTAGTTCATTCGCTTACACTTGCGAAAGCGCAATGGAGCACGATGGTAGTTTCCGGAGCGGTAAATAATCCCACAGCAGGCTAAGCTGAGGAACCGAGAGCTAACAATAATTGGCAGTAAAATGAGTATTTCCGGTATTTATTTTTCGATTATTTAACATTTAGCATTTTCGATATTGTTCCTAACTAAATATTGTCTAATTCTAAATCAATATTTTTAAATAGAACTTACATAATTAATAATCCTAAAAGCCTATATACATAATACATATTTAATGTTAATTATTATTATAACAATAAGTGTACTTATTAATGAAAACTAATACAGTTTAATAATACATTAAACATTTATGCTTTATTTATCGATATTATTTATTTTTATTGTCTTATAACTATAGAACTTATAATATATAATATTATTAACATGATTACCTATTGTATTATTAATAAAATTTCTATGCCACAGATCTGGCAATGAATCGAAGATTTATCCTCTCTGTAATTTTCGAAATATGAATATATCGGATTTCGATATTTCTTTACATTCCGATACTCATTTTTCAAATGTCTATTTGAATATTCGATCATTTTCGTAATATGCTATATTTTATACATATAACTTAATTTGTCAGATGTATAAATAGATGAATAATGGAACTATATAATAAAAAATCATTATTTTTTTAATACCTACAATTTACATTTTGCTTGGAGAAAAGGACACTTTTTACTTGAGTGTTTTATTACAATTCTGAATAATAATATTACATAGCATAATTCAAATATTTGCTGTAATTTTCACGTCGTTGAATCAAAATTCTTGTTATATTATTTCATGTTAATTGTTCAATTTTCATTAATAACGCATTCTTTTGTGCGAAGTTTTTTATATAAAAGTATATTCGGCAAATGAAAGAGATTCTTTATTGCAGTACTTTTACAAAACTTAATTTACAAAATATGACCGCTTTATCGAAAAAAAGCTCGTTTCATTGCGCAACAATGAATTTCATTTGTTCCAGGTCATACGATGGAACTAGCTGCATAAATTACACGATGTTTAATGAAATCAGAGCAACGTGCGCGAGCTATTGTCGACGCGGAGGAACTAAAGTATTAATTATGGATGTTATTATTCAATAATACATTGCCGCGATTTCTCGTCCGAAATTTGACCAAACGGTGTGCCGCGCCAGTTCTAACTCAAATCCGGAAATTACGCTTGTCACGATGCGAAATCGCGTGCGCAATCGAACGAAATCGATAAATAAAATCCGCAACTACAACGATGGTGGTAACTGGAAAAGAATATTTTCACACACGGAGAACTCGAGAAAATCCGTGAGAAATGCGCCTAGGGTCGTCGTAAAAATAAATCTGAATAAATCGAACGTTGCAAATCGGACGTGATAGATGCGTACGATTATTACTGCGGATTCACTGGACTCTGCAATTTTTCCGTTGGTATCGCTACACAGCCAACTCACACCTACTATACTTTCTGATATTTCTTATATCTCTTTACATTTATTTATGTTATCTAAGCGTGAGACACATATAGTTCTTTATGCGGTTTCGGATGTATTTTGAAACTCCGCTATTTATATTCAGATTTATGATCGCAGTATTCCGTTTATTCAAGAAAGAAATTTAAATAATATTCAATATAATCTAACGAATTGATAAAAATGCGACATTCAGGAAATTATGGAGATAACTTACATTAAATTATTTATTAATAAATACCTACATTGAAAATTATTTATTATGATTAAATGACTAGTTGCTGCTGTGCGAGTGTCAATACGTCTCCGGTCTCCTACAATAAAAAGCAGTGTGCTGCTTTTTTTTTCTTTTGTTAACTTGTTCGACATTTCCACGACGAAACCATCACGTCAAATAAACGACAAGATAGATCGACAGACAGCAGTCCGGATGCGCCGAGAAAAAGCATCACCAAACTGTCATCCATAACCGCGAAATCATTCCCGAGAGACTTGGTGGCCACGTAACCATCGCCGATAGAAACAAGTGGCATGCGAGAATTCGAAGTCACGATAAATCGGACGTGTATACTCTGCATGAGGAGTCACTGTCGGGATATAAATAAAAGCAAGGAAAGAATGTATGCAACTCGACGATATATTTGAGAAGGAAAACATCTTAAGAAATGATACAATTGGAACATCGAGTATGAGGTTGAAGAGGGAATAAAAAGAACTTAGTTTCTTAGGATAAATGTGAACTTGATTGTCATAACGTTGAATAAACACTTATGCATGTTTCACTTACGATTTACATTTTATTTATATTCAAAAGCTGTAATTCATAATTTTTTTAAAACTTTTACACTGCAAGTAAGTTAATATATGTCTGTTAATGTATTATGCCTGTTAATTTAATTTCATATACAATCCGTATATGCAGCTTATCGATCACTGAAAAAAAAGAATACATGAGTAAAATACGTTTGAAACGCTACGTAAAAAAGCAAAAAATCTCAAAAAACATGTTTGCCGATAAGTTCATTCAGCCGTGAAATATTGGGACTGATGCTAATTACCGTTCGCGACAAATCATGTATTCCTTTCGCACGCGAACGCGAAAACTGATTAAAAAACTCACTGGCCGAAAGATATTAACGATATTAAATTATGAGTTGAATTTTATCATAATAGTCCAAGAGAAGGTGATAAAAACTATCCGTAAATAACCATTTAAAAACGGCAATTTATATTCAAAATATCGTTTTATAGAAATATAAAAATATTGACAGACATATTAGAATGTAAATTTTTCTTTTCATATTATTATTTAGATTATCTTTCTATTAACATTCGTAAGCCATTTGTCTAAATTATTCTAAGTATACATGATCTCACGTAGGTTACAGGAATTCCCTCATTTTATATAGGTATTTGTTTCGCTTACTAGCTTACTGTAAATCTAGGATTAGCATGAGCGTCTGACTTTGTGCAAACCAATAAAGTCAAACTCAACAATGAACATTTGAGCGAATTCCATGCGTTTCAGCCTCGGGCTGTATCACTACTTCGAAATAGAGCGAGCCTTGTGTTAAATACAATGTGCGTTAAATTCCGTGTCAGCGATCGATTAATGATAAATAGCATGGACGTTTCCATATTGCATTGCATTTATTGCTCGAAATTCATTTTATTTTAGACTTTATTCAAAATCTTTAATCGTAGTTTTCTTAATATTACAGTCGCTAAGTCGGGACAAAAGTTTATAACTCTACGAACTTCAAAATTCAAGCGGCTGTATAACTTTGTTAAAAACAAAATTTAAAAAAGAAATTTGAAACTTAAAATCTCTACTTTTGAAAGGTCACTATGTCTTTTGAGTGAATTTAGTAATTTTTATACTATATAGAGAATTGCTAACTCTGAAGAAATTTTTTTTCACTTTGTAGGTTTATCATATGCTTGAAAGAAATACATAAAAATTTTCGACTTTCTAACATAAAAGCTTAAAGTTTTCTCTACAAAATCATTTTTTGAAAATGTCCTTAAGATTTCTTGTTATTGTGTCACAGATAAAATATAAATAAAATAACACTACAAATTTTTGTTCCGATCAAATACTTTAACTCTTAAAACGTTTTTTTTCATTGATATAAATGGTTATATCAAATATTATTATATAGTCAGGTCATAAGACAAGTGTTAATTATAATTCATTAAATTTTTCAATAAATAATACCAAAGATTTATTACTGGAGACGTATACGCTTAAATATAATATACATCTCACTTTAATTTACACGTGCATTTATAAAACAGAAAACGTTTCACGTTACTCTTATTTCGCATATTTTGCACGCATCATAAACACAAATTATTCTCCATTTTATATGCTCGTGTATCACTCGAAAATTTTCCACATACTACATGACTGTGTTCCAATACCAATGTGAAATGACTGTCTCCCGACAGCGAAACGAATATCGCATATTAATTTGTTTATCGAAATATCGGCTGGTATTACATTATTCATACATACGCACATTTCGAGTTATATTTTTAAATAAAATAGATCAGGTCGAAAAAACGGATATCTATGGAATCAAAGCGAGCATCAAATGCCAGCAAATCGTAATTGATGTCATGCACACACGTATGGATTATTTTAACCAATTATCCTTTCGAGCCTTCGATTTATTTAGCCAATTGTGTTTACCACGCGAAGAGCATAACAAGGTTTTATGCAATGATAGAGTAATGTAGATAGCTAATTAAAAGTTTATCGGACAACAACTAAAGGGCTAAAATGAATTTACTTTTCTCTACGACAAAAGCTTTATGGATATATTTATAACGACGGAATCAAACTTTTAATGAATTTCCTGGAATAGAGGGACATATAGCATAACATAATTCTTTAATTCCAGTTTCCTCTTTTATACGATGTTTTATAGTGTCAATCAATTTTTTAATTGATTACTTTTGCCTAATACAGAAAATTATTATTATAATATCAAAATTTTTCTTAGAAAGTTTCAATATGTTATTGTTCTTAATTTACAAAATTAAGTCACATAATCGATATTTTATTTTACAACATCAAAATATCTTTATAAATTAAATATTTGTATTAAATAATTAATTTAAAGATTTAATTAAAGAAAATGATTCAAATTTATGTCTTATTTTTGTCAATAAATGCATTTTTTATTTCTGAGATTTTATAATATATATAACATAAATTATATGGTAAAAAGACACATTTATTAATAAAAATGAAGTAAATATAGATCGAAATATGATATTTATTCAACATATTCGTAGTACGTAAACACATTTAAGAAAATGAACGAAGAAGTATAAGAGATTTTTTACGTCACATCTTTACTACATAACATTTATTTTTTTTAAATCATATTTGTAAAATAATTTCGAAATTTTTCATTTAATTAGGTAAAATATATTAACTAAATACGTAAATATTATTTCTATGATTCTCTATTACATAAAATATATCGTTCGCAAATAAAATATCAGTGCAGTGTTATCTCCAATATACAAATATCCCTTTATAGAGTGAGATATCAACGAAACTTTTCTAACAATTTAATCGTCGCCGTCCATCGTTCGATAAGTGAAGAGAAATAGTTGACCGTGTGTCGTGAAAGTTTCTTCGACTCATTCTTGAACGAACTCGATAAATCGCGTACAGTTGAGGGTTAAATTGATGTCGCGACGTATCATTCTTTCGATCCTTCGATCTTTCATAGCGATTTACGCAACAAACCGTTTATCGCCTTATAAACTCCCTTGATAGCGTTCGCATACAGCGACAAATCACCAACAGACATCTTTTTATCGAGCGCAATTTTATCTAACCCCTCACTATACGCCAGACCAAGTTTATTGCCCGGCATTGTCTGCTGCCGCGCATATAAACGTCTTCCAATGTTCCATTCTATGCCATTAATATTGGAGAATCGTTTTTCTCCTTTCGGTGTGAAAAAATCATGAAGTAACGAATTGTAAGTAACGAATGCGGTCTATTTCGAAAGGATTAACTCAACGAAATACGTGTTCATTGTCCATGTATGTTTGCATTAGTTTGCTTGGTTTATAATCGGCTTTATGTGCACTATCGGAAGCAACATGACAATTAATGAGTACAGATTACTTAATGACTAGACTAATCATTTAGTAATTTGTAATGTTATACTATTACACAGCAGCAAGAAGATAGATGTGGAGAGCGAATATACGCAAAAGTGTAGATTCGAACAAAGTTGTGGATCTCGGAAAACTCGGGATGACAAGTAACAATTTTCATAGTAGCCTGTGAAGATAAGATTCGGAGAAAATTAAGCATCATGGTAGTAGTGCGAGTCTCACGGACACGACAGATTCCGGAAGGTCGAAGAATAGGTTCAAATTACGGTTGACTCTATCTCGTAGAACCGCACGAATACGAGGCTATTCTTTACCTTTCGGCTTCCTCTCTTTTGCGCCATGGTTTTTTCCATTTCTCTCAAAATGTCTCAAATAGCAATATCCCACGGGAAAGAATTACGTTACGGGAAAAAAAGCTTTCGAGCATTACGCGAAGGAAGTTTCGCGATTGAGCCAAATGAAACTGTACAAACATAAATGTAGTCAATTTATTAGACGTAACAGCAATTGTATCAGTGGAAATCTATCGAGATAACTCTCATTCAAAGCGGAACCAATCTTGGCAAATAAACTTAGAAAATAATAATAACAATACTGAAAAATTAAAATTATACATACACAATTCAATGTACATATAAAATTAATATATACAACATTGTCCTGCAATACGAATATATACTAAAATATAATACTATAAATGTTAAATAGAAGCTTCAGATCTTCGACCATATATATGGACTATAATACTAACTTCATATCTGATATGATGATATTGCCTCCCATTACATAAATATAAATAAAAAAATCAATAAAATATATCAAAAAGTGTTTAAAGATACTTAAAACACAAAAAATATACATCCATTATTTTATTATAGAGATAATTTGAATAGCCTGAATGTCAAATTGAACGTAATTTCATCATTATTTCCATATTTTGGGTAACATGGAGGGCGATATCTTCAATTCAAAAGAATACGGGAAAAAAGAGGAGCGTTAACTGTCCATATGTATATAATTGAAGTTTCAGACAACTTAACATAATTTACTATCTTTTTGGTCATGCATCTATTATCGGACTTATTTAAAAATTATTTCAAAAACCGATTATTTTCATATATCATATATTGAAATTGTTTGGTGCCGCAGGCATTCAACAATTTAAACATTTAAAACAGCGTATTTTTTAAAAATCATTTTGTATATCCAACTGAAATTACGTCAAAACATGTCACTGAGTATAGAAAAACGTGAAATTCATGTGTGCACTTGTAGTCAGCTCAAACATTGCTTTCGGTATTTTTGTATGGTGTTTTGTCCTCTTTTGCCTATTCATGTAACACACTGCAAATAATTGCCCATGTATATCATTTTCTACCTGTGGTTTTGATATATATACAGAACGATTCACGATGCGCTGCTGGGACTTTCGGGTGTGGCTTTGTTGGCGCTGCGCCATACGTATTCCAAGCGTCACTCCAGAATTTGCTTAAACAATCGAGGTATTATGCGTTCCTTATATGAAGAATAATTTTCATTATATAAAAATCTTATTGTTTTAACTGTTTATAATTGGATGGAAGAAAAAAGGAATTAAAAAAAGATCAAAATTTAATAAAGCAGTGAGATCAAATTATATATTTTTATAATTGAATCTGAAAAATAATAATATGCATATATTTCAAAAATGTGATATAACAAAATTTTATACAAAAGAATTCTGGTAATCTTATGAATTCATAATTGGTTTCCTTCGCATAATGTATTTCATTGGAATCCTCATTTGAAAAATATTTCAATATTGTTTAACTTGTAAGTAAAGAATGTTTCGTCAAAGGAATAACTTTTCGTTAAAATATATACGTATAATTAAAAATGGCATATCTTACGAGAATCGTAAAAAAAAAATAATTACGACTGACTGCCTAGATTTTCCGGTTCTGTAAGATAAGAGAAATATTTGTCGGAAGATTGAGTAAAATATTGCACCGCACGGTGTAGCCACGATAATTAATCGTCTCTCACGTTAGAATTAATTACTGGCTCAGTTGGACATAATTATAGTTAACTCAGCACCGATTACCGTGCGCGAACGATGCACTCGGTGTTCCTATTTCAGCGATTTGTAGTTACTTGATTCGTGGCTCGGTCCAGCGTTAACTGATGAATCTGTGCGAAAGTTAATTCGACAATTCGATACATCTGGCGCTTATACCGGAAATAGATATTCGCGTTGGTAATCACGAGTACGGATTGCTCGCACCACTTCGAATTCCAATTAAAAGTTAAACGGTTCCTATCAGGACTAAATTACCATTTGCGCTGGCAATCAATTCGTATTCCCAATAAGTTCATTAATTAAAGAACCAAGTATAAGACACGATTGATGAAATATTCATTTTTAGCTTTTTAATGATTTAACGACTTGTCAGCCTCTTGAAAGGATGTTGAAAAGTAATTTAACACTTGAACTTTCTAACAAGTAGCTTATGGAAGATCTTGCTTTTTAAAAGTTTTCTGAATTCAATTCTGGTTTCGAAATTCTAAAATTCAAATTTCAAAAAACTAATCTGATTATCATGAAACTCAGTTTTAGAAGTCTTAACATTTCTGAGTTTGAATGTAACTGAAAATATCAAATTTTAAAACAATAGAAATCTCTATGAAGAACTCTCACTGGATTCATAATCAGAAAGTCAGTTTGGAAATCAGTACTAACTGTTTACATAAAATTGACAAGCTTCTAATAAAGCGAAACTGGAAACTTAATGTTGCTTCACAATAAAAAAACTTCTTAAAAACAAGATTTATGATAATCAAATTAT
>Ga0157363_1005825_pt1 | contig 11549 bp, 9 predicted proteins | sample AttsexASBM1_FD_111477 | JGI IMG/M metagenome (GOLD analysis project Ga0157363, IMG submission 111477) | Fungus gardens microbial communities from leaf cutter ant in Ribeirão Preto, State of São Paulo, Brazil - Atta sexdens ASBM1 | ecosystem: Host-associated > Fungi > Mycelium > Unclassified ...
AAGCTCGCGAAGTCCAGCTACGAGTGGGGCTTCGAGACCGATATCGAGATGGATATCGCTCCCAAAGGCCTGAATGAAGAGACAGTCCGCCTCATTTCTGCGCGCAAGGAAGAGCCTGAGTGGATGCTGGAATGGCGTCTGAAGGCGTTCCGCATGTGGCTGGAAATGAAGGAGCCGGAATGGGCCAAGGTCAGCCATCCGCCGATCGACTATCAGGATGCCCATTATTTCGCTCAGCCGAAAAAGAAGCCTGGTCCGAAGAGCCTGGATGAAGTCGATCCAGAGCTTCTGAAAACCTACGCGAAACTCGGAATTCCCCTCCACGAGCAGGCTCTGCTGGCTGGTGTCGAGGGTGCTGATGAGCAGAAGCGTATGCCAGTTGCTGTGGATGCGGTATTTGACAGCGTATCCGTGGCGACGACGTTTCGTAAAACTTTGGAAGAAGCAGGAGTTATCTTCTGCCCGATTTCCGAAGCCATTCGCGAGCATTCGGATCTGGTCAGGCAATACCTTGGTTCAGTCGTTCCCGCTGGGGACAACTTTTTCGCCGCGCTGAACTCCGCTGTCTTTACGGACGGATCTTTCGTGTATGTGCCCAAAGGCGTGCGCTGCCCGATGGAGCTATCCACGTATTTCCGCATTAATGCGCGTAATACCGGGCAGTTCGAACGGACACTGATCATCGTCGAAGAGCGTGCGAGCGTGTCCTATCTTGAAGGCTGCACTGCCCCTCAGCGTGATGAGAACCAGCTTCATGCTGCCGTCGTCGAACTGATTGCGATGGACGACGCCTCTATCAAGTATTCCACGGTTCAGAACTGGTATCCGGGGGATGATGAAGGTCGGGGCGGTATCTATAACTTCGTGACGAAGCGCGGTGCCTGCCGTGGCGCACGCTCCAAGATTTCCTGGACGCAGGTTGAGACAGGGTCTTCCATCACGTGGAAATATCCGTCCTGCGTTCTGGCTGGTGAAGGATCGGTTGGCGAGTTCTACTCCGTAGCCGTGACCAATAATCATCAGCAGGCCGATACGGGCACGAAGATGATTCATCTGGCGCCCAATACGCGCTCGACGATCATCGCCAAGACCATTTCAGCCGGCAAGTCGGATAGCACGTATCGCGGTCTTGTTCGCATGCAGCCAAAGGCTCGTAACGCGCGCAACTTCACGCAGTGCGACAGCCTGCTGATCGGCGACCAGTGTGGCGCACATACCGTGCCTTACATTGAAAGCCGGAATATGACGGCTCGTATCGAGCATGAAGCAACAACGTCAAAGATTTCCGAAGACCAGCTTTTCTACTGCCGCTCCCGTGGATTGTCTGAAGAAGACGCGGTTGGTTTGATCGTCAATGGATTTTGCCGCGAGGTACTCAAAGAGCTGCCGATGGAGTTCGCGGTCGAGGCTCAGAAGCTGTTGCAGATCAGTCTCGAAGGAAGTGTGGGTTAAGACATGAGTGATTTTCTGAAAATCCAGGGTCTCGAGGCCCGCATTGATGCCGACGGTACGCCGAAGGAGATCCTCAAAGGGATCGATCTCGAAATTCCCAAGGGTGAAATTCACGCCATCATGGGCCCAAACGGCTCTGGCAAGTCCACGTTGTCTTATGTGCTGTCCGGCCGTGAAGACTACGAAGTGACGGGCGGTAGCGCGACCTTTAAGGGCGAAGACCTGCTGGCGCTTGAGCCTGAAGAGCGTGCGGCGCTGGGCATGTTTCTGGCATTCCAGTCTCCAGTCGAGCTTCCGGGCGTGAACAACGCGAATTTCCTGCGCACAGCTGTCAATGCCGTCCGCCGGGCGCGTGGTGAAGACGAGCTGGACGCTGTTGCTTTCCTCAAAGCCGTTCGTGCCGAGACTAAGCGCCTCTCCATGTCGGACGAGATGCTGAAACGTGCCGTCAATGTCGGCTTCTCCGGCGGTGAGAAGAAGCGCAACGAAGTGCTTCAGATGCGTCTGCTGCAGCCGTCTTTCGCTATCCTGGATGAGACGGACAGTGGTCTGGACATCGATGCCCTGCGCATTGTCGCGGATGGTGTAAATTCGCTGCGTGGCCCGGACTTCTCCGCTCTGGTCATTACCCATCATCAGCGTCTGCTCGACTATATCGTGCCAGACCGTGTGCATGTGATGGCCAAGGGCAAGATCATTTATAGTGGCGGCCCGGAAGTGGCGAAGACACTTGAGAAGCAGGGCTACACGCAGTTCCTCGAGGCAGCAGCGTGAGCGTAGCGACAACAGTTCAGGTCTCTCCAGGGCTGGAGGCTTTTGTCGGACGTTCCGCTGGGCACGGGACTGCGCTTGCAGCCATGGGGATTCCGACGCGTCGTGTTGAAGCCTGGCGGTACACGCCGTTGCGCGCGTTTGCTGACACAGTCTGGGCTGAGCCATCCGGTCTGTCGGACGAACAGATTCAGGCGCTGCTTGGCGCTCTCCCGCTTCCTGAGGCTGGTAGCCGCGTAGTTTTCGTCAACGGGCGCAAGAGCGATGCGTTCAGCAGCCTGTCTGACGCTATTGCTCTGACTGAGGCAGGACCGACAGATCCGCTTGAGGATCGTTTTTCAGCTGTTCTGAATGCAGCGCTCGCTAAGGATGGTTTGTCCGTTCGCGTGCCTGCGGGAACAGATGCCGGAACGCTGACGCTGGCGTCCCTGACGTCAGGCGATACCGTCTCTACGCATCTGCGTCATCAGATTGTGCTTGAAGAGGGCGCGTCCCTGACGCTGTTCGACGTCAATGCGGGAGAGGGGCGTTATGTCACCAACCCACGTTTTGATATCATCGTTGGCGAAGGTGCACGCCTGACGCATGTGAAGCTGCAACAGGAAAGCAAGGCGGCAGGGCACCTCGCCATTATCGCGGCTTCCGTAGGTGCCAATGGCAATTACGACAGCTTTACCCTGAATAATGGCAGCGAACTGGCACGTCACGAAGTTGTCGCTACGCTGACTGCGGCTCATGCACAGGTGCATGTAAACGGGATCCAGATCGTCGATGGCACCCGTCTGAACGATCTGACGTCCATGATCCATCATGCCGCACCAGATTGTGGTTCACGTCAGACTGTCAAGACCGTGCTATCCGAAAGCGGGCAGGGTGTTTTTCAGGGCAAGATCCTCGTGGATCGCATCGCCCAGAAGACAGACGGCTACCAGATGAATCAGGCCCTTCTGTTATCTGAGAAGGCCCAAATTAACAGCAAACCTGAGCTGGAAATCTATGCGGACGATGTAAAGTGCAGTCACGGGGCGACCGTTGGTGCACTGGATGATGAGCAGCTTTTCTACCTGCGTTCTCGCGGGATTCCGGAAGCTGAAGCGCGTGATATTCTGGTCCGGGCCTTTCTGCTGGATGCACTTGATCTGGTGTCGGATCAGACATTGCGTGATTTGCTGCAGGGGAGCATTCGCGCATGATTTCGGCGGTGCGTTCCCAATTCCCGATCCTGTCCGAACGGGTGCACGGACGCCCGCTAGTTTTCCTCGATAGTGCTGCGTCGGCCCAGAAGCCCGAACGTGTAATTGAGGCGATGCGTGAGGCGGCATATCACCAGTATGCCAACATTCATCGTGGCCTCCACTGGATGAGCGAGCGCACGACGGAAGCCTACGAAAGCACGCGTGATGCTGTTGTTCGGCTTCTGAATGCGCCGGATCGCCACGAAGTCGTCTTCACGCGAAATAGCACCGAAGCCATCAATCTGGTCGCGCATAGTCTGGGTTCGCTTCTGAAGCCGGGACAGGCCGTCCTGATTTCTGAACTTGAGCACCATGCCAATATTGTTCCATGGTTGATGCTGAAGGACCGTGCAGGGATCGAACTGCGTGTCGCTCCCATGGCTGAGAATGGCGATCTGGATCTCGAAGCGTATGAAGCGCTTCTTGAAGACGGCAATGTCGCTCTCGTTTCCATCACGCATATGTCCAATGTGCTTGGAACAGTCACGCCTGCAAAAAAGCTGGCAGAAATTGCTCATGCTTATGGAGCACGTATCCTGTTTGATGGATCGCAGTCTGTGGTGCATCGCAAGATAGACGTTCAGGATATTGGAGCTGATTTCTTTACCTTCACGGGTCACAAGCTCTACGGACCAACAGGCATTGGTGTGCTCTGGGGCAAAAAAGAGCTTCTGGATGTGATGCCGCCTTTTCTGGGCGGTGGAGAAATGATCCAGAATGTTTCTTTTGAGCGTGCGACCTGGGCAACGGTGCCGCATAAGTTCGAAGCTGGAACCCCTGCCATTCTCGAAACGATCGGCCTCAAAGCAGCGATCGAGTTTGTGGAAGACATTGGTTACGATGCCATTTCCACTCATGAATCCGAACTGACCGCTTACGCGGAACAACGGCTTGGTGAGGTGCAGGGGCTCACGGTCCTTGGATCTCCGGATGTGCGTGGCGGTGTCCTGTCGTTCACCCTCGATGGAGCGCATCCTCATGATCTGGCGACTCTGCTGGATCAACTGGGAATTGCCATCCGGGCTGGACAGCACTGCGCGGAACCGCTGGTCCGTCGGCTTGGTCTGCATGCTACGGCTCGTGCCAGTTTTGGCATCTACACAACGCAGGACGAGATTGACGTTCTGATCACAGGCCTTGAACGGGCCCGGATGATGCTCACATGAGTGAAGCCATGACCGAAAATCCAGTTGAAGAAACGGCCGTACCTGCACCTGACGGAACACCTCCGGATCAGGATGCAGTTATTGCGGCAATTGCCACGGTCTATGACCCCGAAATTCCGGTCAATATTTACGAACTGGGCCTGATTTACGCCATTGATCTGCATGATGATGGCCGGGTCAACGTGGAAATGACGCTGACGGCACCTAACTGCCCAAGTGCTCAGGAACTGCCGGAAATGGTGCGGGATGCCATTCTGAAGGTTCCAAATGTGACAATGGCCACGGTGGAAATCGTCTGGGATCCGCCTTGGGATATGAGTCGCATGAGTGATGATGCGCGACTTGCGCTCAATATGTTCTGATCTGAAAGGGCAAAAACGATGTCCGAAACTCTGACGCGTCGGCCGCTTCCGGCGCTTATGACCGTATCCGACCGCGCTGCTCAAAGATTACGGGTTCTTTACGCCGGGGCTCATCAAGGTGAACTGCTGCGAATTGGCGTAGGAACGAGGGGTTGCTCAGGCCTGTCCTACGAGATGACTTTCGTTAAAGAACCCGCTGACACTGATGAGCGCGTGGAAGATCAGGGCGTAACCCTGCTGGTGGACCGCAAGGCTACCCTGTTTTTGACAGGAACGGTAATGGACTACGAGGTCAAAGACCTCGAAGCCGGGTTCACGTTCAGGAATCCAAATGAGAAGGGGCGTTGTGGCTGCGGCGAGAGTTTTCACGTTTGATCCGTTTTGGATCACGTGAAAATACAAGAACCGTTTCCACTTCTGTGGACCAGAGGAACTGGTCCACAACCGTCCAGTTCAGCAGAGAATACCCTGCGTCTCTTAAGGCGCGGCCGTCTTTTTCCAAAGCTGCCGGATTACAGCTGATATAGACAATGTCCTTCACCCCAGATTTGGCGAGCGGAATTGTCTGCGCTCCGGCACCTGCATAAGGCGGATCCAGAACGACAGCACGCGTCGATTTCAGATCATGCGGAAGAAGCGGCTGACGCATGAGATCCCGCTGATAGCCTTCAACGCGTCGACCACCAGCGGCGGCTTTCAGACAATTCGCAGCAGCGAGTTCGCCTTCATACGCGAGCACACGTCCCTTTTCTGAGAGCGGGAAGGTCAGGGTGCCGCAGCCCGCAAAAAGCTCTACGGTGATGTCCTTCTTGTTGAGGGATGGCAGTCCCTCAACAGCCGCCTGAACAATAGCGTTTTCAGCGTCACGTGTTGCCTGAAGGAAGGCTGCGGGCGGCGGGGATGTTTCCACATCTCCAAAGCGTTCCTTAACGGGTTTCGTCTGAGAAACCGTTTCAATCGAACGGTCTTTCGGATTTTGCCATGAAATTCTTGGCAGATTGTACGTCCGGCCAAATGCCGCAAGCTTGCTGCGATCAGCACTCGTCAGTTCTGCCGGCGTGGAAAGCGTCAGGTCTGGACCGCTATCCAACAGGTTCAGCACCAGACTGCCGCGTCCCGTCAGGGCACCGAGCGTTCCAAGCACTTCTCGTAACGGAGTAAGAAGTGCAAAAAGGTCTGGATGCAGAAGGTGGCATTCCGTCATATCGACGGGGTCACCATTCCGACGATGCAGCCCCAGAATAATGCCTCCGGGAATACGCTGAACTGCGAGATCCATCCGTCGACGCGTATAGGGCGCTGTCTGGTACTGCGTGGGAAGCGCAATGTCTTCAAAGCCAGCGGCATCCAGAGCGGCGGAAACTCGGGCTGTCTTCCAGTCCAGAAGGGCCGGGAGCGCCATTTCCTGGATCGCGCATCCTCCACACTCACCAAAAAGGCTGCATGGTGGCGTTACGCGATCCTCAGATGGACGTGTAACTTCGATCAGTTCAGGACGAATCCCCGAAAAGCGGGCAAGCACCTCTTCCCCCGGCAGTGTGCCAGGCACAAAAAGAACATGCCCATCATGATGGGCGACGCCGTCACCTGCGGCGCCGAGACCTTCAATCCGGAGGGGGAAAGCTCCGGTCCCGGGGTTATTCATCACCATAGTGACGAGCATCGTGCTGAACAGGAAGCGTCAGATCTGTTTCTCCAGAAACTGAAAGCCGCCGCCGACGGGGAACCAGCATGAAGGCTGGAGTATCGCCCCCAAAACCGGTCTTCGGAGCATCGTTCTCAAAGGCAGGCGCCAGCTCAACGGACTTGCGAGTCTGAACCGGCTGAAGAGCGGGGACTTCTTCCGTGATAGAGACAGATGTCTCTATCACGTCATCCCGGCGGTTGCGCTTGCGACCACCACGGCGTCGTTTTCTGCGCTGTCCTTCCGAGTCGTCATCATTACTGATTTCGACTGCATTCTGTTGAGCCGGAAGAGGCTGCTTGGGCGCCATGATTGGACGACCGTTTTCGTCTTCCTGTGCCCAATCAACGGAGCGAATCTCAGGAACCTCAAGCCGTGCAATAACCTTGCCCGTTAGCGTCTCGATGGCCTCGAGCAGGCGACGATCACGCGGCCCCGCAATGCTGAATGCATGACCGTGCTTACCTGCACGGCCTGTCCGGCCGATGCGATGCACATAATCTTCCGCATTGAAGGGAAGATCGAAATTGAAGACGTGAGAGAGGCCGCCAATGTCAATTCCGCGTGCGGCGACATCCGAGCAGACTAGAATTTTCAGCTCTCCTGACTTGAAGCTATCTAGCGTCGAGAAGCGCAGGGACTGCGCCAGATCACCATGCAGGTGACCTGCTGCAAAGCCATGCTTTGTCAGGTAGCGCTGCAGCATGTCCACATCACGCTTGCGATTGCAGAACACGATTGCACTTTGAACATCCTGCGAGCGGAGGAGTTTACGAAGAGCTCGGCGCTTCTCGTCCTCTTCCACAACGATCAGCCCTTCTTCAATCGTCGTTGCTACGGAAGAAGGGCGTGAGACCGTGATCTGCACCGGGTTGTTCAGAAACGCGTCCGCCAAACGACGGATTTCTGGAGCCATTGTCGCCGAGAAGAACAATGTCTGACGGTTCCGGGGCAGCAGACCGACAATTTTCTCAATGTCAGGAATGAAGCCCATGTCCAGCATACGATCCGCCTCGTCGATCACGAGCGTGCTCGTCTGCGTTAGCAGGAGGCCACCGCGACCAAACAGGTCAAGAAGGCGACCAGGTGTCGCAATCAGAACATCCACACCGCGGTTCAGCACCTCTCGCTGCTCAGCCATGCTTTCACCACCGATTAGCAGCGCATGGGTCAGGCGGAGATATTTGCCGTAGAGCTTGAAGTTATCGGCCACCTGCAATGCAAGTTCCCGCGTCGGTTCAAGAATAAGCGAACGGGGCATTCTTGCACGAGCGCGGGAACCCGAGAGCTTCTCAAGCATGGGCAGCGTAAAGGAGGCTGTCTTTCCAGTGCCAGTCTGGGCCACACCCAACACATCGTGGCCTTTCAGGACTTCAGGAATTGCCTGCGCCTGAATTGGAGTCGGATGTTCGTATCCCAGTTCCTGAATAGCCCGCATGATGGGTTCTGCAAGGCCCAGATCTGCAAAGCGTGGCTGATCGGCAAGCGCCTTCGGTGTTTCAGAAGGCTCTGGTGCTGCAGGCGACGTCGTGTCGATTTCCACGACAGCTGCAACTTCAGTTACGGGGGTTTCTACGGATACTTCGACAGGACGAGAATTTTTTCTTGGCCGCCCACGACGTGAGGGGGTTTTAGTCGTCTCGACTGCGGAACTCGTTGGTAGCTCAGATTTTTCTACGCTAACTGATGCTATTTCTTCTGCAACGGGTGTCGGTTCAGGAACGTGCTTTGGTTTCCGTCCGCGCTTTTTAGGCGCTGAGTTGGGAACATTTTCAGTTACAGCTATTGCGTTGGGTCTACGGCCCCGACGTGCTTTGGGAGCTTCAGCAGCAACAGGTTCTTCGACAGCTGGAGTGTCCTCAACAACTATCTTGGGCTTGCGTCCGCGCTTCTTAGGCGCTGTAGAAGTACTGTCTTCCGTGGTGACCTCAGTCACCACTTTGGGTTTCCGACCACGACGCGGTTTAGCCGCTTCAACGGCCGCAGGTTCTTTGATAGCTGGAGTTTCCTCAACAGCGACCTTTGGCTTCCGTCCACGTTTCTTTGGCGCCGGAGGAACATTCTCTTCTGCTACAGGTTCAATGGTAGCAGTTTTGGGCTTCCGGCCCCTGCGTTTTGGCGCAGGAGCATCGGAAATTTCTGGAGATGCTGTTTCAGCCACGTCTTCGACAATGCTGTCGGCTTTGCGCGTCCGACGGCGTGATGGAAGAGCAGTCTTGGGTGTAGTGTCGTCGGTCTGCGCTTTTGTGGACCGGGTACGACGAACCCGAGTCGGCTCCACAGAATCGGTTTCCGTTTCGGATGCGATCTTTTCTGCTGTCTTTGCACGGCGGCGAACCGCCGTGGTGGCTGTCTCAGTGGCGGCCTTTTCCGCAGCGACGCGGCGGACGCGCGCCTTCTTTTCCGTAGCGGCCGGCTCGGAGGTCACCGCATCTAGGCCCTCTGTCTCGGTCGTTGAATTCTTGGTTGCCTTTGCACGAACGCCAGCGGGACGGCCGCGTTTTGCAGGGGCAGAGGTACGGGACTTGGAAGGACCGGAGGTCGTTTTCGCGCTCAAATGACTCTCGAGACTCTCGTTGACGGCACAGACCAGACGGACTGGGCCGGAGTTGAGGGCGGGCACGTGTCCCGCAACTTTAAATTGGTGCGTTATCGGCTAAACGCTGGAAAAGCAAGCGATACAGCCCATGAAGCGCCATATCGCTACCACAATCACATGCCGTGCGCCATGGCTGCAATCAGAATGTTCAGAAGACCTAGTCCCGCCATCAGGACAGTCCTGTTGCGCAGAGTGTCAAAAATGGCTGCCTGTGGGCGGAGCGCCCGCCTTGCGCGCAGAAAAGGCCCCCGGGCGGTCGTAATGAAGACAATCGCCATTGCGATACCGATCAGTTGCATGACGTTAATGGTCCAGTTCACGGCGCCAAAGCCACCTTCATGGATCACCAGCGCCCAGCCGCTCACCAGCGAAAACGGTACAACCTGCCAGAGTCCCTTGAAGAACCGGGTGTAGTTCTGCAGCAGAACGGATGCGCGTGGCCCGGGATCAAGCAGGCCAACCGTGGAGCGGACGACCAAGGCTGAATAGATGGAACCACCAATCCAGTAAGTCATGCAGAGAAGATGGATTGCGAGCACAAGGCTCCAGACAATTGAACCGGTCATTGATCCTCATCATGGTCAGGTGCGTAAAGGAAAGGCAGGGCTTATCCCTGACGTGTCGTTGCAAGATTACCCGACCCCATCGTCAGAAGGCCATAGGGAACGCGGAAGTGCTCTCTGCTTTCTGTAAACAGTGATGCCATCAGGAGAAACACAATCGTGTCCTCATATCCATTTGCCCTGCTGACACCTCAAGAAAGCGACATGATGGATCATGCTGCTTCAGCGGTAGTTCCCGTTTCTCAACTGATGGAAAATGCGGGATGGGCAGTTGCGCGCGCCATCCGCAAGCGGTTCGCACCCTGTCGGGTCGCTGTGGTGTGCGGTCCGGGAAATAATGGCGGGGATGGTTATGTTGTTGCCCGACTTCTTGCTCAGTGGGGGTGGTCAGTGCGTGTCGTGGCAATGGCAGTTCCCCGAGAGGGCAGCCCAGCCCATGAAGCGGCCAGCAACTGGGAAGGTCCGATTCTGCCGTTCGATGTGCGCTCTGTTGAAGGGGTGGATATGGTTGTGGATGCTGTTTTCGGTTCTGGTCTCAAGCGGCCCGTTCCGGAGAACGTGGCAGCCGTGTTGCAGGCTGTTCCGCTGAGGATTGCCGTTGATATGCCAAGCGGTGTTTCCGGACTAACGGGAGAGGTGATGGGGAGCGCGCAGTCCTGCGCTCTGACTGTGACGTTCGTTCGCCCCCGGCCGGGACATCTGCTTGAGCCGGGTAAAGGTCTGTGCGGGGAGCTGGTTTGCGCAGGCATAGGCATGCCCGAAGAGGCATGGCACGGGCTTGGGCCGAAAATCAGCCTGAATTGGCCTGGACTCTGGACACTGCCCGTTTCCGGGGACGGGGACTACAAGTACCGTCGCGGCGTTGTGTGTGTGTGTGGCGGCACCGTCATGCCGGGGGCGACAAGGTTGGCTGCAAAGGCTGCCCGTCGGACTGGAGCGGGGCTCGTAAGGATTGCAGCGGGCAACGCTGCTGAGGCGTACCGACTCGGTGATCCAGGATTAATTATCGATGACGGACCGTTGTCATCGCTCCTGGAAGATCAACGGCGAAAAGTCTGGATCTGTGGGCCAGGGTTGACGCCCGACGAAGTGGCCGACGCGCTGCCTGCCCTTCTGGATGCCAATCGAACCGTTCTGGCAGATGCGGGCGCGCTTGCGTGGGGCGCTGAAGACCTTTCCCGTTTGAAAGGGGTTGCAGCCGTCACGCCGCATATTGGCGAATTCAAAAAACTGTTCGGCCCGGTCGAGGGTAGTCGCACAGACGCGGCTCTCGCTGCTGCGCGAAAGCTCAATGCTGTTATGGTCATGAAGGGGCCGGATACCATTATTGCTGCCCCTGACGGGCGCATTGCCATCAACGCCCACGCAACATCCGCGCTGGCGACCGCTGGATCGGGCGATACACTGACTGGCATCATCGCAACTCTGATGGCGGCCGGGATGGACGTCTGGGAAGCCTGCTGTGCAGGTGTGTGGCTTCATGGAGAAGCAGGAATGCAGGCCGCGAAACAACACGGCGGTTGGCCTGTGGCAGAGGATCTGGATCTTCCGTTGGGAGCTGCCCGGAGCCGTGCAACAGAGCTTTCCGAGGCTGATTTAAGCAAAAACCCGGTGGCCGCCCTGTTGTGAAGTAGCGTGTCATGCGCTAAAGGCCGCGCTTCCAAGGTTCGGTAACACGAACCCCGGAGACGGGGCTGAGCGGGCGTGGTGGAATTGG
>Ga0157363_1005826_pt1 | contig 11547 bp, 2 predicted proteins | sample AttsexASBM1_FD_111477 | JGI IMG/M metagenome (GOLD analysis project Ga0157363, IMG submission 111477) | Fungus gardens microbial communities from leaf cutter ant in Ribeirão Preto, State of São Paulo, Brazil - Atta sexdens ASBM1 | ecosystem: Host-associated > Fungi > Mycelium > Unclassified ...
ATGTAAATGAAATTGCATAACGATTATGAGACAATTTACATTTATTTTATTTGTTGCATCTGTGTTAATAAAATACATTTAATTAAAGTTTATTTTAATCACTTGAAATGTTTAAAAAAATTTGTCTGCTGCATCTCCATAGAAAATATTATCTATTTTATATTTTTTTATATTATTAAACTCTCTCTCTCTCTCTCTCTCTCTCTCTCTCTCGCTTTAGCTAACCTGTTTTTAAAAATCTGATATTTTTAGAAATAAACACACACACACACACACACACAGACACACACACACACACATATATATATATATATATTCGAATTATCAAAGCAAGATGAAGTACTTCAATATCTTAAAATCAATAAAATTAAATAAATAATAGTTTTTTATTAATAAAATATTACATAAATGTCAATGATATTTGCAATATTTTTCGATTTTTGCAACATTTATGTCAACAGTTGTGCGATTTCCCAACGGAGAGATAGATTTCATTCCAAATACAATTCCGAAATATTTGTTATCGATATTGGTGCACATTTCGATACATTGAATATTTTAAACTAGATTTTTTTACTCGGAAAAAAATTGTTGTTACAATTTTTTTTCTGTTTATTCACGCTATAGTAATTAAATATTTAGTAATTAAATATTTTAAGATATAATCGTCGTATATCAAGTACACAAAGTTCATTAAATCATTTTAAGTACTTAATCTTTCAATGTTTCTGTTGGCAAAGATTAACGTAATATCTCAACATTTTTCAAATAGAATAACGAGACGCTCTTTATTATTATCTCCTACCATTTCTAAAATGATTAATCCAACGTATACGTATTTACTACGTGTGTGTATGCATGTGTGTGTATGTGCGTGCGTGCGTGCGTGCGTGTGTGTGTGTGTGTGTGCGCGCGCGCGTGCGCGCGCGTTTTATATACACACATACATATATATTTAACATCCAAGTTTGACATTTAGAATTAATTTTTCTACTTCGCATATTTAAAAAACATGGAAAAATTTTTTACTTACGATTTATTTATTTATCTGTACATTGTAATTTATAACTTATATTCTATCGATTTTATTTCAACTTAATAAAGAAAACGCTTGTATAACAAGTATTTTCCACTCATGACCAAACTGAAAGCATGTCGATGTAACAGAGCGGAAACCGAACAAGCTTGGACTCGGAATATAAGAAAAAATACATAATGTTTTTAGAAGAATTACAAGGGAAGTACATTATATGTACTCATATGTAAGCATATCGATCCGTCTGTATTATTAAACATAGTAATACGCATCACAATGTCTTTAAAAGGCTCAGTATATACTTTCTATTATATTCTAGGAACGATGATGTGTCGTGCAATCGATATAAATTTCCGACTCTTATAACAGCTAGTTGAGTATTTATTTATTAAGAGTATTAGAATACTCTATTTTTTTAAAGAATTAAAAATTATTACATCTAAATTAAATTGTTTCATTAATTTTTTTAGACTTGCAAAAAGTAATTATTGCATCAACAAGAAACAATAAAAATACAATTATAAGACTTTAATATAAATTTAAAGTACAGAACACTCAACGTGACCGTAATTTTAATTAATTTTTCTATTAATTTTACAGTCGAGTTTTTGTTAGCAGAAATATCATGCTACATGTACTCATACACTCTACATGTGTATTCTGGAATTCCGGAAATGTATAAGGCAAATGCATTCGTCGTTTATTGGATTTTGTCTTCCTTCCACCGGAAATCATCTTAACAAGCTAATGTATCGCGGAAATCAATCTGGTACTTCAGTTATCTAGCTAGAATATTGCATCTGTCGATCATGTATCAGGAATAGAAGGAATCCAATAATTATTTTATCAAACGTTGAGAAAATTGTTGGTTACAGTAATAATATTGTAGTAATTTATTGTTTCATAGATTATCCAGACAAGTAAGAAATGTTTCGGTATCGCTAAATAAATTATTCAAATTATTTAGAAAAAGGAACATAATAAGAGAGTTAATATCCAGCTTTTATTAAGCTTTTAGGAAATTACATTAAACGTTAATTATTCTTGAGTTTATTAGATATGAGTTTATTGGATGAGTTTATTAGATAACGTTTTATATTTTATTATTAATTTTTGAAATGACTTTTTTAGTAACTTAAAGGATCCAATAATTCTTGTAAAAAATTATTTAAAAAATGGGACAATTACCAACTGTTCCCAGCCATTACAATAATTATTCTTATCAATCATTTTCGCAAAAATAAGGTTTATTTCAATTTCGTAATATTGCAATATTACTTACTCGTAGGTATTGGCTCACTGTCCTCCGATCCAGCGAGTAACTCCACACTTTTGCTCATCTTATCCTCCAAAAACGCGAATTAGTTCTCGAGACCGTTGCTTGCAAGGCTTTAGTCTCTTCTTGAAGTGCACCAACCCGCCGCATTCCGATAGCATGTTTCCGCCGATGAATTAATGAGACCCCACAGCGTCGACCAACTGGCACATATTCCGACTTTGCAATGTCCACACGATTTCCGACGATGTCAATGGCTTCTGCAGCATCATAATCAGTGTTTTTCTTTTTTTCTTGTAAATATTGATTAGCTGTACAGCCCTACAGTATGTATTTTAATATAAAGCTAAAGTTGGATACCCAGAGATTTCCCCTTTTTTTGCGCCCTATCGAACTTACTTACAGAATAGACATTAAAGAACTCTCTATGTTAATTGTTGTTGTATTGTTGTATGTCAGGAAAATATAGGAGACATTCTCTATTTTATGAATAGAGTGTTGGCGTATAAACGCTCAATTAAAAAAGTCATTTGGAGTAATGAGTAACTGGTGCTAGGCAAAATACAAAGTGCTTCGTAGCTAGAAAGAAAACAAAGAAAATATTTCTACATGCAAAAATAAATGAAAAGTGTAGAACAAAATGTTTTCGTACAAAGTTCATGTAGTTGTCGCAGAAAAAAATTTTGAAAATTGTAAGATTAAATATATCATTGCAGTTTTTTTAAATTTAAGAAATTCCTTTAACATGTAATATATAAAATATAAAATATTCTATATATTCTTTAAATTCTTTGAAGATGGAGATAATATTACTCTAAAGAGAAAATTGAGCTAGTCTTGGAAAGAAGTAGTTCAATTTTCGATCTTTAAGAGTAAAATTTCGTTCTTCAGAATAAGATTCCCTCCAAAGTTTTAGAGAGTAAAAAGAATAGTATAAGTACAGTAAAAGATAAAAGATGTAATAACACCTATTTACATCTTTTTCTATAATATAATTATAAAAAGATTAAATTTCCTTTTTATTGCGTTTGTAATAGTGCAATATTTTCAATTAAATTATTATTCGTCAACAAACATTGATTGCTTATTAGCCAAACATATCACTGGTTGTTAAATCTAGAATTGTAATAGAAGCTGCTGTTTATTTCCAGTAATTATTTTGCAAGTATACATAAACTTTGAATATGACAATAACGTCGGTCTGGGATTTCCGGTGATATATTCACCGTAGGATATAATTAGTATGTTTAAGCACATTTCTAGAAAACTTACAGTTAGTTAACTTTTGAATGGATGATAATATGACGAAGGATTATCTATCCTCTTGTATAATTACGTGCATATAATACACCAAATTCCATATAATGGTTTGGCGTCAAACTCAGAAGCTATGTAATAAAGGAGCTGCTTAGCTTATATTTTCTGCTAATTTAATAACAGATTATTTAAATTAGCGACCAATTTTATCTCAGCGAACATTTCAAGGTAAATTCTTTATTACATAATAACTTTCAATTTTTAATATTAATAATAAAACCCATAATATTTATAATAAAACCACAAATTAAAGTTCGATTAAAATAAAGTCAATTTAAAATGAACTGCAGAATAAGAGTTCGTTTTTAATTTATTTTTCTGCAATTGAGTTTGCGAAAAAATTCTTTCTCTTTGTAAAGAACTTTCTCTCTCTTTCCTTTATTTATAATTAAAATATTACAAATGTTTTAATACTTTTATTAAAGAAGAAATAGATGTCAATTCATTGAAAAAATATCATTAAAATTAAGAGCAACTTAAATACACAAATTGCCTATGAAGTTGTAAACGACTTACTTAAGTGATTAGTACGTACAATACTAGAGTATGAACTTCACGTTACTACCACGAAATAAATAACAAAAGATAACACGATGCACTTCGAAGAAATTTATACCACTTCTATACTTTACCACAAAATGTAATCCGCTTTAAGTTAAATTAGCAAAGTTAGAAGTAGTTGTTATGTGTTGTTTCCGAATGTCAATGTAAAACTTTAAATAATGAAACTTATCGCACTGTTGAAATATCACAGAATGAACGATTTGAAATGATAAAATAAATTAATCCGTCTTTACTTAACACTTTAAACCAACTCTAATTTAAAAGTGTATGCAAATCTTTTTTATTTAAGTTAGTATAATATTGTACGCCATAATTTTGAGATATTACAAAAAAATATAATTATGTTCTCATTTCGCGAGAAATTCTGAAAGTTTTCCAGAATGTTGTAAAAATTCGCCGAAGGATTAAAATATGTCAGTCGATATACAACATCATCAATAGAACACGCCGTACTTTATACTGCTGCACAGGTTTAATTATAGTAATTGCCAGAGCACATTACTTTTAATTACGCTTTTCCACGCATAATTGCATGTTACTGATGCATTATATACGACATAGAATATTTTAATTTCGTAATGCAAAACTTAAAACAGAAATTAATGGTAATCGATATCGCATAAAGTAATGAAAAAATAATTTACTGTATATTTGAAGTACAAGAATAATTGAATGAGAAAAATTAATTCCGGCTATTATATAGAAAATATTTATATTTTAAAGAATTTAAAGTTTTAGAGCATAAAGTTATAAAATACAATATTTTGGAGGAAAAAAGTAAATCTTACTTTCTATTTTTATATCAATCAATCTTTTATGTTCAATTCTTGAACTTCTAAATTCCATGATAAAGTTATCGTACAATATTTCTTTTTCGAAGAAAGACTATTGAAGCTAATAATTATTGAACTATTTACTTTAGTTTCAACTATTGAACTACTTACTTTAGTTTCAACTTGATAAACAACTGAAAACTTAAACACAATTAATAAATAAATTTAATCATTCAAAAAGTTTAACTAAGTTGAAACGTGAGTTAAAAGCTCAACATATTTCGCACAAATACGTGTTATATTTTCTTTATTTTTTCTGCATTTTTATTTGTCTTGATTAATTTGTGCTTTATGTAAATTATGAAATTGTTTTTTGGATTTTCAAGGTCTTCATCAATAACTAAAGCGAAAATGCGAATATCAATTTTATTAATGTATATTTCAATATTTGATAATATCGCTTTTATAAATTCCATGTCTTCTAATCTGATCACGTAATTTTAGCCTCAATAATAAAAATACGTCCGAATAAATTCTTGACAAAAAATATATTACAATTTCAAAAACTTGTAATATTTTAAATAACGGCCAGATCTTATCTTAGAAAATACAAAACTGACGAATTATCAAATCATATTTTTTGATATGACAGATTTCATTTGATTTGAAAGTCAAAGCGCATAAGCAATCTTATAAAAAACGCATTCTTGTTTTAAGACGGGCACCTCTTTCTCAATATTCATATAGATCTATTTTTCGCCTGTCTGGTTTCGTTTGAAATAAAATGTATTTCTTTTCAGATTCTCTTTTCAAGATTCTTTTTCAGCGATATATGGTAAAACAATTATTTATCGAAAGAGAAAACAATAGTTTATTTTTTTTATTCTCTTCTTATTTTTCTTTGTATTTATCAGTGCAAAACATTGTATTAAACTTATTGAAGATCTTTTAAAATGATGTATGGCATTTTTTATTAACACTCGAGTTCTCAATTTTCTCGAAAACAATGTTCCGTACGAAAACAAATTTATTGTACTCTTTCGATGCGTTTTGGCACGCAAAAGATTTTTCCGATTTTGCCGCGATTTTGACCGATCCAATCTCATAAGTGTGTTCTCCGATCTTGTGATCTGTTTTCTGTTCTAAACTGGATCAGAACTCTCTTTCTTGTTTTCAACAAATATAACATATGCCTACTATATCTTACTGCAAGTTCCAAAAGTTCATTAGTTCAGCCATAGAAAACAGATCTTTAATTTTTTAGATCATTTTTGCCTATGCAAAGTTATTTCAGCGACGTAATTACTCGCGGAACTTGTGACGACCTTTACGCAGGCGATAAACCACAATCTCGTTTCAGCGCTATCAGTTTCGTTTCGGTGCACCGATATTCGCGTCCGGTGCGCCATATTTTCATTTCAGATTTAACTTTTCACTCTTGTTCGTTATAAATTTAATAAGTTCCCCCACGCAGTGAGCGAGTGTTAAGACGCTTCGGGTGACTGGGATCAATAGCGCGTCTGATTGAAAAACTTTTGCAAATTTTTACACCTTTGATCTTTTTATGTTAATTATTGTTCCTTATTAACGATATCTGAAGTAACTCCCCCTCCCTTCCTCCCTCAGCAATATAACATGCATAAATACCTTTAAAATTAAAAAAAATTGAAGATGATATATTAGGCGTCGAGTGATTTGCCACTCGATGCGATTAATTCGCGATCTTTGTGCGATTTATTCGCGATAGATATAGTGGGTTGCGCCCACATACGCGATTTTTCACGTTAAGAAACCGAAAATAACTCCATCTGATTAAGAAATCTTTGATCATCAGCGCCGTTCAGATCCGGCGTTAAACTATAGAGTTCCATATATCAGTAGATATATAATACGGATTCCCCAAGTTGGAGATTGGATATTAGGTTAACAACCTAATTCCGGAAAATAATCTATTGTTACGAAAATTTCATGAGAGATAGGCTCTGTCCCATCTTGGGATGTTGCGCTATTGGATGGAAGATGATATATTAATTATATTATTATACATACACTTTTCTTTACTTTGATCTTTAAGCATTCTGGCGTAATTTTGTCACTTTAATATCGGATCTATATTCGAGATTTTAATATTATTACATTATATCGTTCTTTTACTTAAAAAATGATACTTAAAAAATGATAGACTAAAACATTAAGCTTTGCAGAAAAAATTATTTTTCAACTTAACAGATTTTCAATTTAACTTATTGACTAATATTAGCAGAAAGAATATATTTTTTAAATGATAAAATGTCATTTTTATTTCAATCTTTAAAAAAATCATTCTTTTAAATGATTTTATATGATTTTGATGATTTTTTTGTGAAATTAATTCATTTTTGATGGTTAATCAATTTTTGATATTTTATAAATTTTGATGGTTAATAAATTTTTTTGTGAAATTAATTCATTTTTGATAAGATAATGTTTATTGAATTTATTCATTATAATAAATCGAAAATCGTGCTTTTTTGAGTTGTGTCACTTTTGAAGTAAAAGAGCAATATATTATTACGAATTAAAAATCATGCATGTAAAAAAATGATACGTTTATCACTACTTCTACATTAATATTCAACGTATTTCAACTTTTGCTGTAATAAAACTAAATATTATGAAAATATGCTTTATTCCATTTTATTTTACAAAAGATTAAATTAAATTTCATAGATATTTCATGTGATATATCATTAATATTTCATAATTCTCAAGGGTCAAAGAAAAGATGAATGGCTTCATTTTCGCGAGCATATGTTCCACTCGACTTTACATACAGCCCACATTTGTATCTCACATTTAATGCCAGGTGCAGCCGTTCGAGATTGAGCTTTGTTCGGTTGCTGTGAAAATCGTAATCAATGTCATGAGAATTAAATACCCGTATCTAACAATAGATAGAGTAAGCATAATACGGATCTATAGCCTTGGCAGCTCGCGGCATCGTGACCTGCTGCCCATTATTATTTTTCTGTGGAGCAAAAATAACGATCAAATAGTTCACTGGCATGTGTTAAAAATATAAATGAAAAAAACGATGAAACTGTATAAAATTACAATTTGCCAGCAGTTGCATTCAGAAGTGTCACGCGATACACTCTCAATTAATTCATTTTTAATGACTAACTCAAGTCGTCAGTCAAAATATGAAAACCTTTTGAAATTATTTATAGTGAGTTCCTTTTAATGTGTGTTTCATTTATGAATTCTTAAATTGCAACAAAATTTTTTTAACAAAAATATTATTCAATCAGCTTTCTGAGATGCAAGCATTTAAAAACTAATATTTTTTCTAGACATTACATTCTTGTAATATAAAAAAAGAAATAATTAAAAAAAAAATTCTATTTAATATATATTATATATTCAATATTTTAATCAATATTATATTTCAATATTTTAATCAATTACTAGATATCTTAAATTGTCAAAGCAATTTTAAATTCTGGAAATTGGTAATATTTAATTAAATTTTCTCTAATTAAGTTTGGTCTATCTAGATTAACTTGAAAATAAGGTTTCTTTATTTATTTGTTTCTTTGTTTTCCACTTCTCGGTATAAAAGATTTTTATTTTAATTACTTATAATTCTAAAACTATGAATATTCTGATTTATTTTCTTTGTGAAATAACATCAATACTAACGCTCCTGTCTAAGAAGTGTAAAAGAAAAGATGATATATATTTGATCAAAGAGATGAAAGAAAATGCTGAAAACTTGAGATATTCCTTGTATAAAATAAGCTATAGAATAAGCTTGTAAGGAGAATCGTGTCAACGCGCATTGTCGATGTTCATATCACCTTTATCCCTTAAAAGTATTTTTCAAAGAGTTCCTGCACATCAAGCTAATATTGACAATCATCGAGTGTTTAGTATTGAAAAAGATAAAAATCCGAGAGTGAGACAAAAAATTGACTAACATTAATAAATAAAAGATATATATTGCTCGCCATGCTCTCATTGACTTTGGCAAAGATGTCATGATCACCTCATGATCATCGTTATGTCATGTTGAGGATGTCACACGCCGAACGTTTTCTTTCGCCGGATGTCTTTCTCGGAGGTGCTGAGAGGAATGGTACACCACAGATCCGCGGTAACTTGGAATGAGAATAACTGCGTCTTTCTCGTACGGGAAGACGTGTTTGTAAGAAAAAGAACTAATCGAACGTTCAGTTCGACGTCTTACGATGTCGACACGTGAACGCACACGAATGTTACGATACGTCGGCAGTACGTCGAGCGTGGATTAGAACAGAATATGTTACCACTGTCGTATACGTTTCCGTGCACATCAACGCTCGCGAGTCCGCGAGATTCGTGCTCGCGATTAATTAATTATCGCGTGAATCTCCGTGTGCGCGGCCTCGGAGGGAACGTTCTCCACTTTCGATGTTACCGTGTCCGAGAGGCCACTGACAGAACTCCACGATTTTCCGTCCTGCTCGGCTGTTCCTCCGTCCGCCTCGTCTCTCATCGAGGATGCGCGATGTGGAAGCGGGAGAGAGTGAGAGGCTTTATCGACCCGCGAGACCAGGGCCGGTCGAGAGGAGAGAACCCAGTGACTTCGGGAAATTGAGATTTCCCGTTTGAAGTAGCAAATAGCGCCTAATCCGTGACAAGGATGGGCTACAGAATTAATGAAGATTTTCACTTTGGATAACAGTTGAAATACATTTCTGATATAGAAAATGTACATAATATAGAAAATATGATATGTTAAGACGAATTAAAAGGTCTTATCGTGTGAAAAAATATTGTTATTGGGAATAAGAAACTAAATATTTATATATATAAACTCCATTCTAATAAAAACAGTCATAGAATATTATAAGTTAATGCATACAACGCTTTTGTAAAACTATATTAATATTAATAATTTTGATATATTATAATTTAACGAAAAAATGTTTCTCTGAGTTCCTCAAAAAACAAGAATTTTAATGTGATGTATTTTCTAAAATTATTTACACTTAGATTATCTATTTTGAATTCTTAATTAAAGTTAAAAAAAAACTTGAGAATTATATAGATGTTTTCTGTATTATTATTGTGAAAAAATCGATAACTAACTAAAGAACTTACAACAAATCTATATAGTTCTACTAATGTAAATAATTAACATCGAGTAATTTTACAACGAGCTGCAACCTTACTTACCGTCATGTGAAATTAATAGTCGTAATACAATTTTAAGAGCAAATTCGATTACTTTGCGAATGCACGTATCCTAATAGAACAACAAGTCATATAGTATCAAAATGATATCAAACTCCAAATTTAAGATTCATCAGATTTTTAACATCATTTTAATGTTAAATCATGACTTGTTCTATTCTGCTATATACATAAAAGAATAAATTAATAGATAATATTGCGAAGTCAAATGTGGATATTAGAGGACTACTTGAAGTGCGTGATACTTCTATTTTGTATCATAATTTGACGTATCTTAATTAACGAGGAATACATTAAAATAATTGTATAAACCACACCTTCGTCTCAAGCGATCACGTTATTTTCATGATTCGCACTCACAGATTCATATTCACTTTCAAATTCATACAATTCATTCGCACTCGCGAATTCATGTTCATTTTCTACAATAAAATTGTAAATAATATTTGTGTAACGCAGTAATTATATCATAAAATTTACATTGCAAAAAAAAATCTGAGTCTACAACAAAAATATTTATTCCGCTTGAAACTTATTTTTCGCAAATTTTTTTCGATTTTTAAATCTCAAAAATATACTGTATATAATTACAAGAAAAAAAAATATATTTACATATCTTACCGTTAGTACTTTTCTGATTAATGTAAAAGCAAAAAAATTATTATTGTACAAATATTAATTATTTATTGTACAAAAAATTATTTATGAGTTTAGAAATCACATATATTTCAAGAAATGTTGATAACATTCTTTTTATTGCCGCGACAATCTCTCTATTGAGATTCTCATTCTTTTCTTGCTCCTAATTCTTTTAATTCTAATCTAATATATTGATTTCATTCATAGAAAAAAACTGTTGCTGGCTAAAGCTAATTCTGATTAGCTGAAATGCATTAGCTGCTATAGCTATGAAATTTGCTGCTGTAGCTAATATAAGGACGTGATAGCAAAGTGATGCATGTCTGTTACAGATCAATTTATTTAGCAGCATGAAGTTACTTGTCATAATTATCGGATATGTCAATATAAAAGGAAATTGTCTCTACCACAGCTAAATATGGTTTGCTGAAAACTTGCTACCAAATTGTCTATACAGAAAATGTTTGCTGCAATAATCAATAGAGAAACATAATAGCAAAATGTCTGTTACAATAATAATATTTAAGCCTTACAGCTAATGGAAATTAGACCTCGCAGTTACGACGTTAGGTATCCATATGTTACGACTGGAATTTAATTAACCACACGCAAATTTTTGCTGCTGCAACTGATCTTTTATTTCCGTGCATTTTTCGCGTCTTCTTTTTCTTTCTTTACATTACAATAAATAAAATAATAAACATGTTGTGACAAAATATAAGAAT
>Ga0157363_1005827_pt1 | contig 11546 bp, 6 predicted proteins | sample AttsexASBM1_FD_111477 | JGI IMG/M metagenome (GOLD analysis project Ga0157363, IMG submission 111477) | Fungus gardens microbial communities from leaf cutter ant in Ribeirão Preto, State of São Paulo, Brazil - Atta sexdens ASBM1 | ecosystem: Host-associated > Fungi > Mycelium > Unclassified ...
CGAGACTCTCCTGATTCAGCGGCTGAACCGAATGGAAGGATGTTTCATCCGGTGTTCTGACTGCCTATGGATATATTCGGCCGTTGCAACGGCGGCGGCAGCGGAAGCACGGTAGCCGGAAACGGTGCTGGCTCAGTAAGAACGTCCAGTAACGAATCCGTGGGTGGTGGCGGCACGTCAAGCGGTACCAGCGAGAGCGGCAGCAGTGCAAGCGGCAGGATGCAGTTGACAGGAGCATCGGCTCCTGGCGCGGCCGCTTCGCCAGAGTCGGGCGTCTCTCCGTTGACCGACGCCTACACCAAGATGACTAGTGATATTCTTGCTGAGAGAACTCTGGGTGACTTTGTCAGCGAACATCCCGGCGAGTTAGTTAGAACAGGTAATTGAATGACGATAATACTTCCGCAAATAGAGATTAGCAAGGATTATAGAAATTTTGTATGTGTATTGTGCGCGTATAAAACCTTTGCGACTTGTAGATAGAGTAATGTATACATTTAGCATAAGTATCAGCCATCTTGTAGCTAATAAGATCATATGAACATTTTGATTATAGGCTCGCCGCATTTGGTTTGTACCGTTCTACCCGCACACTGGAGGTCTAATAAAACTCTTCCGGTGGCTTTCAAAGTTGTAGCTCTCGGCGAAGTAGGCGACGGTACCTTGGTGACTGTACGCGCTGGCAATGATGAGAATTGTTGCGCCGAGCTTAGAAATTCGACGGCTTTGATGAAGAATCAAGTCGCCAAGTTTAACGATTTGAGGTTCGTCGGCAGAAGCGGAAGAGGTGAGTCCTTTGCCTTCTCTGCTATTTCTTTCGAATAAAAAGTTTTCACCGATGAGAATCTGTAGCCTTTGAGTGGATAATTCATTGCAACGAAACGAGGGATGAAAGTCGGACGACATTTTCTTGTCCTACTTTCCTCTTCATTCATAAAACTCCAAAGTTCCTTAGTCTTTGCTTGGAGCGTGTCGCCCTTCGTCTTTTATGCCGGAAGAAAATGCCGGAGGGGTAAAACACCGACGGCGGAAACCCCTTCAAAGAATTCGTACACACCGCGTAGTAAGGGTAGGTCGTGGACGTCTTGAGACAACCCTCGTTTTTCCTTGGCTCTTCGAGGAAAAGTCTTACGTCTCCGCTCCATTCTAAGGGTTGGCTCCTCACGTCGAGAAAACCTTGGGGTGGGTAATGGCTTTTATTTGTCCGCATCACTGTGCGACCTTCTCACTTTGCCGCCCAACTTCGTCGAGGAAAGGGCGAAATGAGAGGGACCGAGTATCGTTCGAAGAAGCCGCCGACGTCGACTGGGGTGGGTGATATTAATTGAGGTTTCAGTTGAGTTTTAATTAACGTTATTAGAGCCGGTATTTCGTTTAACTGCGTCTTTTGAACTCATGCTAAAGCCTTTTGATTAATGTAATTTAAAATAATTGTATGTGCAATCCGACCTACTTCGAATGATTTTCATAAAGTTATTTGATTTACGACTTAATGTTAATTACGACTTATTTTAAATATTACGCGATAGATGAATCAATAAGCAATCTTAATTTTTTAATACGAATTTGGATCGATAAGAGAATAAATTTAATAAAATAAATTTAATAAAATAAGAGAATTTCTATATTCAATCAAAGCGAATCTTAGCTTAAATGTGAATTTATACATATTTAATTCTTTGCTAACCGTGCATTGACGTTTTTATTTCGGTCTTGAAACGCATGAATAAAATCAAAATAATAATATCATTTATTGACGAACAATTTAATAATTTTTGCTAATAAGTATTTTTATAAGAATATTTGTGTTATTAAATATTAATGAGAATCTTAAATTTGCAAATAATTTTATTATTTGCCAAATATGCCTCAGCTAGGAAGGAAATATTTTTCGCAACAAAATGAAAAATATTGTTTTCCTGATTAAGACAATATTTGAACCTGGAACTTCCGACTTTTTAAGACAGACGTCATGTTAATTCGATTACCGAGAGCAATCTTAATTTTGTTCTCAAAAGTTAAGATGATATATTAAGATTACTTATCGATACACCCATTTAATTAATTTTTTAACATTATTGTTAAAATTACCATAGAAATATATATATATATATATAGAAAAAACAATTTGGATAGTAATTTGATATGATAATTATTGAAAATATGCCAGTAATCATTGTTAGTATGTTGTTGTTGTCATATTTTTGATAGTATTGGTAAGGGAAAGCTAATCACTTGAAAATCAGGAAACTCGCAGATTCTCTAGCTGGGAAGCGGGGAACTCTCTCCCAAGTTCACGCGTCAGTCATTTGTCTGGGATTAGCTCTCAATTGTTTTCGCCGAGCACGGAATTAACATAAGCTAGGATGAAGAATGTAAGAGAAGTGTCTCTCTCGTCAGGATTCCTAACGGCTCCCTGGCTCCTTGAATATTCCCTGAAAACCGATGTGCGCCGAACTCTCGGGAATTCTTAATGATCCTCTTGTTTGTCGAGCGTGGAAATATTCCCATGTATGAATTTGTGAGGATTTTGTCCTTTTGAGATTTGCGAAAGAAAATTCCTAGAAATTCCTATTAGCTATATTTTTTGCCTTATAAATGCGTATAGTTAATGTATTTCAATATTATAATAAATAAAATTTTTTATATTTAGAACATGTAAAAATATCGAAACCGCGCATATATGTTATGCAGTCTGTGAAAATGGATATATCACTGTTATTATTGAATTTCTATATATTGCTGTTGCAATAAATTTAAGGAATCGTTAAATGCAACGTCGACACTATGCTTTTGTCTTCGCCTAAAACCGCTTTTAGCCCGGACAAGATTGAGCGTACTGCTACGATAGTCGAGAGCTTTGCAATATCGATGATAAGCCGTAACCCCCTTCCCGCACGTTCGACCGTAATGCCTGCTCCATCACTGCAAAGTCTACCCTGAAGGTACCGGATTGTTTCCACCCCTTCGGCCCTAAGCCCTTTAACGAGATAGATCATTTGCGCGCTTATAGTTCCGACCCATAGCAAGATATCCTTCGACTTTGCTGCCGCGAATAAACTTCATCACGGGAACGTCGCCAATCTAACCAAGTTGCTTTAATTCTACAACACACTTTCTCTTAAATCTCTCAGTCATCTTACTTGTGATCTGCAATATGAAGAGAATAGAAAATAATAATTAAAGGTATCAAAGCTCTCTGTAATAAAAAGTGTTACGAGATTTAATTTTAACAAAGAGATAAATATCAAAACTTACAATAATTTATAATAATTTATAAATAATTCAAAGAGTGCGCATGCAATATTTAAACAATGTATGCGGATAATTTATTAACCTTCTGAGTATAATAAAAATATATGATATATGGAATTGGTCAAACGCATTTATTCGAATGTTGATTTATCGACCGCAGCATGAGAATCGTTTCACTCCGAAAAGAAAAACAGCATTCACTCGCGGCAGTTTCAGACCGTAATCAATTCGTTATCAGACTGCAATTGCGCATTTGCGTTTCGTTCCGCGAAAATTGAAATTAATTAATTGGCCCGACAGTACACCGACAGGGTACAATGCCGAGACATGTGTACGCACGCGTAGTTCTACATACACGTTTACAGAGGACTATATGCTAACGAGCATAATCAGCGAATGGTCGAGGATGAGCCTCTCCATGTTGTGTTTATTCTAAATTTGACGAAAATTCTTATGATCGTATTACTTTATCACAAATGAAATTGACAAGCGTTTAACATTACAAATTATTTTAATTAATTTCGCGGAAATCGTTGAAAAAAAATAGGATTCGTGAGATTAAGAAACTAATAGGCAGTGCCAAAGTCTCGTTCGTTAACTTAACTAAGTTAAGTCGTACGTTTAAAAGATACGTAAGGACAGCGACGCGCGTTCAACCTGGGCGATCGCGAACGACCTTTAATGATTGTACGGCGACTGGCACCGAGGGTGATACCCGTGTACCTACGCGTGCCTACCTAACTGAGACCATCGACTCCGAGGCAGCAGAAGTGAAAAGGTTGGTCGGCAGGGTGAGGGCACGGCAAGAATGGCGTGACTCGCAGCCAAAACCGAGGGGAATCCCCGCTAGAAAACGAAAAGCTCGCGTGGCGAACCACCGTGTGGCCACGCTCGACACTCGCCATTATTTCTCCGATGCCCTGCCTTCCACCTCCATTCTTTTTTCTCGCCATCGATCATCTTACGTCACAGTGCGGCGGACTTTACCGTCTATATTGACGCCGCCGGTGAGTTCAAGTCGACGGTGAACTCTGACCCGCGATCGATTACCGTATTCGCTATGTACGGAAACGTATCTAATGGATCTGATAGAAAAATAACGGTAATGGCTGCTTGAAAGGGTAACGCGACCGTTGCAATGCATTAGTGAGCAGGACTCGTTTAGGAGCAGATATAAATAACATAATGTGTTATTCTTCATTTTGTAAACCGTAACGGATAAAAACACGTTACCTTTGCAACATTATCGTATCTAATTTCAAGAAAACATGTTTTGGAGGATACATATCTATTGCACGAAGAACGTGCGATATATGGGTTAGTGAAATAATCATTATATCTTTATCATATAATATAAAATAGCATTGATGTTAATAATATGCTGATACGAATATAATATTGATTTTTGTATCGCGAACAAAATTTATATTTATGGAGAAGAATAAGCTGTTTGACTAACAAAGGAACAAACAAAAGTCTTCTTTCAATATCAACAGCTTTGTTAAAATAAGCTTTGTTAAAATATATAGAGAATTAAGAGATACGTATTTTTTCAGAAATGAATTTCTCGAACATTAAGGGAATGTGAAATTTTCTTGAAAACTTTTCAACCTTCTCTTGAAAAAAGTCGGTTTTTTTCTCTCTGAGTAAATATATCGTCTAAACTGTTAAAGATATAAAAAAAGGTTTAAATAAAAATTGCTTAGTTTTATTTTGTAAATACTCTTAAACCATTCTCAATATTTAATTAAAATATTTTTTTGTACCTTTGACGATTTAAATGATATATTCATTCAAGAAAAAAAGATAAGTTTTTCTTTTAAGGAAATGTTTCATTACTCAACACTGAAAGCATTTATAAAAAATACGTGTTTTATATTTTTTTATCTATATTTTATCATTATCCAATGCTTATTAAAATCGAAGGGAGACATTTCATTGGGTTCTTTTGTAAGTACGCACGATGATGAAAGAGAGGAAGGGTTAAAATTGTGGTATACCTCTTGCGCGTGCAGCATTATCGCGAGCGCGCAATTTTCATTGTGGCGACTTTTCGCATCGGGCAACGCTTCTCGCCATTTTCATGTGTTTTATCGCGTGCTTTTGCATGTTGAATCGATAGCGATCGCGCGAGCGAGTTTTCGCGGCAGAGTTTTGGTGCTTAATGCTCGCGGGATGAAATTGCGGTATACCGTTGCACACGCGTGTTTTCACCCGACGGTCTACCCCCGCTTTTTCCACGACATTATTTCGCGCTCGACCGAGGCTTTTTAGCGTCACGCGACTTCCACTCTTGCCGCCCAATCCTCCCTCGAACGCGACCACCCTCTATTCCCTTAACTCGGCCGCGCTGGCTGGCCACTGTCACCGTCGACGACGCCCTCGATACATTACCAACGTATAATTCGGTTACCACGGAGTTTCGCCCGGCTAACCGCGTTTGCGAACTTTCAACGTCGGCTTGAATAGGCGCGTCCACGAATCGACGCGTCGCGGGACGGAAACCGACGCGGAAAAACGCATTTGATCGTCCGCCTCGTTTTTAAAAGCTAATTGTCCAGCATTTCCATTCTACGCGTTGCGGTTATTAAAGCGTTATATTAGAATTAAAGTTGCATGCTTGTAGTACCAGGAATAAACTTATTTAATAGAATATTGCAAGATTTGATCATTTAACACATTGAATGTGTTCTTTGTTTCAGGCAAGAGTTTCACCTTAACGATAACGGTGTCGACGACGCCGCCTCAAGTCGCCACTTATACCAAGGCGATTAAGGTGACAGTAGATGGGCCGCGCGAGCCGCGATCCAAGACCAGTGAGTATCACTGTAAGCATTGCTGTTCTTATATATATTTATTACATTTTATTCTTGCTAATAGTCAATAATAAAATAGAAGTACACAAAAAGAACGATTTTCTTAAAATTTTGTTGGAAAGAGATCTGAAAATAATTTTGTTGAACCATCAAAATAATTATGTTGGAAACTAAAAAATGATGAGTAATGCTGTAAAAAAATTGTATTATTAAATGACAACGGAAAAAGGTTCAACACAAATAAGTGAAAAGGACCATAGTTTAAATTCCAGTTTAAACAAATTAGGATTAGAATCGGAAATTAAAAATTCACATAGAAATATTATTAGATACTAAGATCTGCTTCGATCAAATATGGTTCTCTTCACTCGTGCTGCAAAAAATTCTTTAACAATTAATTTGAGTTTCTAATAAAATTGTTTTGGTGCTTTAACAAAATTATATTCTATATCCAGCAAAATTTTAGATCTATCAGCAAAATCGTTCTTTTTACGTAGCGTCTCATTAAGCATTGTACAAACGGAACATCCTCATCAATAATTTCGCACAAACGCGCATCGTGACGATTATCGAGACTTTCAATAACGCGCTTTGGAAATTTGGTGTGTGCGTAGAATATCTATACGGGAAACAGATTTTAGCGGGATTCTGTCGACACGATCGTAATGCCTAACGAACGAGCGGCGTGGCAGCGGAGTAAAAGCCGCAAGTTTGAAATGGCCCTAGTGTGCGGCTTCGCACTGGTCGACCGTTACCCTTCCAAGGCTAAGTTTCGTGCAATTGTCATTATTTATAACCACGGGGCACCGGGTCCCGCCATAACATTGACAAAGAGCTGCGGGCGTTGCCCGCGAAGGTGTGTATCGCGGTGCTTTGGCCAAAACGCAGGGTGACGCCTGCAAACTTCACGGATATCCGCTCGCGAGAACTCCTCCGCGAGAGCGTAGTGCCGAGACATACAATTACCGAGAATTCTCCCCGTTATTTCACTAGGTTCACTGTCGAGCCTGTCTGCAGGGGTTCCTTCCTTAGGGGCGAAGGGAAAGGGACGTTTCTCATTCTCCGTTTGTTACCTACCATATAACCTATTACGTATAACGCATTGTACGCTTTGTGCTTCCGAGCACGTCAATTTGTGGCGTCGTACCACGGACAAAGATTTCCTTTAAAAGATTTAGCCTGAGGTTCGATACTTGACAAAGAAAAAAAAATATGCTGGTGGTCTAACAATTCCAACATAATAGTTGCAGAAAGTTTTTCGTTTGCATTTCGAATCAATTATAAAATCAATTCTATTTCTTGAGATATCTTATTTTTTGCGTGTTACATTGCGATCCCATTCTTGTGTTGAGTTTAGATATTAGAACACTAATACATTAGATTAATACACTACATTAGAACACTAATAATGTTGTCCCTGAAGACGTACCAAAAATATCCGATAGCTTTAATATATCGAAGCGGTCGCTCTGGGTAGCATAGGATAAGTTTGGTACCTTGGGAAATTGCGACCACATCCGCCGGCTTGGCCGCATCTGCGGACCACCCACGAAACTTCCGTCATAAATCCAAAATATGAAAACGCGAAATTTCGGTGTACCGCTCGGAGACGCGCATCCAAGCAAAACACTACATATCAGAGAACGTAACGTTTCAGAGAAGTAATTTCTCTTGCGATATTAATGCTGCTGACTATTACTTCAGCCAGAGATATATTTAAAACGGGATATTTTATTACGAGATACAAATTATTATAGAGATTGCATTTTTTAACACATCGATAATTAATTTTAATTCAAAGTAATTAAAATCATTCCCCCTTCTCCCAGCTCAACGCTAAGTTTCTGAAAGCGAACAGCGGATATGAATTTTTAGAGATCGTTAAGATAGCGTAAGGATGTCGGAAATAGACATTGGTCATGTCGGCGCTTTGGATCTTCTATGAAAACAAACCGTTTATTGAATCAGGGACAATTTCAAGGATGGCGGCGCGAGATGAAAGAGCTTTGGCTTTCCGGGTGGTCCTCGTGCGCTTTTTTCGAGGCCACGACTCACATGTTTCATCTCGTCTTTGAGTAAGCTATAAGGACTTCTAATTATTACATTTCAGTACATGACAGAGTTATTTTCACACATTGAAGTCTGATAATTTAGGAAGGATATAAAAAAATCTCTAAATATTTTCTTTTTATTCACGGAGAGAATTTTTTTTTTAAATTTGTCCTGAAAATATGGTAATTATGATATAATGCAATATTTTAAAGATTTTTCACTATGCACTTCAGTAAAATGAATCAAACTTATTTTATACTCTATTGTAGTTTTGTTAATGAACGACAGAGATTTTCATTAAAATTCTTCGAAATATAATGTTGTCCCACGATTATCATATTTTCAGGCTACACTCTAAGAAAAAATTCTCTCCATGTGCTTGAATAATTTTTACATACTTTTCGTGAGTGAAATAATTTACGTATGAGCATACATTCAAAGAAGTGCTATAAATTGTGCATTCGTGCATTCGATGATCAAACGCGAGAATAAACGAATGAACCTTATCTAAGACAATACGGAGCGAATGCCTCCGAAGGGTTGTAATTAATTAAACAAGCAATTCATTACACATTCTACCCTCGTCTGGTAGCCGAAGGTGGCCGTTGCCGCGGAAAGGCTGCGGGGTCGAGGAAATTGATTGAGGGAGGTTTAGCCTGGGTTTCGATGCTGCTCGCGAGGACTCGCCCATTTGAAATCGGGATTCGTACGTTCGCGGAATGCATCTTCGACGAAACGGTTCTCGGCAGCGATAGGAAAGATCGAAAATGGGTGTCGTGCTTACCAGCTCCAGCTCACATCGGGAGAAGCTGATTTCGGGACGCAGGGGGACAGGAGAGAGAGAGAGAGAGAGAGAGAGAGAGAGAGAGGCGGGAATTGGCGACGGGACGAAATGAGGATCTGTCGTTGCCAGCTGCTAACTCTCGAGAAATTCCCTGGCAGTCACGGAGCGCAAAGAGGGTGTCCAATGAAATCGATAGCCGCGACTTGCCAAGGACTTACGACTTCGTCCAATCGCCAAACATTTCTCGTTCCACGAAAGAATAAATCCGGAAGTGCTGTCATAGATCGTCCGCTGCGATGATCCAGAATGAGTATATCTAATCAAGATACTTGAAAGATCATGACACGTCTTATATACGGACAAAAATGACGTATTAATAGTATCAGCCGATATCTATCTAAAATAATCTTAATTATTCAATAACATTAACTTTTAGAGAATGGAAATATATTTTTAAGATTTTAAAGTTTTTTTCTTAAGTAACTGAAAAAAATTTCTGGTAGAAAGCGTATGAATCAGTAGATTCTGATCTTATCAATCAGAATTCCGAGCATCATAATTGGATCATCTGATTATTTTGGCTAGAATTATAATAGATTTAATTATAAAATTCTGATTTCTCGATTTTCCATTAGAATTCTAATTAATACAATCAGTATTTTTTTAGTGCAAAATTTTTTCATTTATTTTATTGTATTCTTTGCCTCGAAATATGACGCTGTTTTAGCGTTACTATAGTGGCTTTTTTGTTTCTGTAAAGGTTATTATATAAATAAACAATATTTATTAAAATAAGAACATGGCATATTTGTTTCAATAATATTATTCAATAAATTAAGTTTGTTTTCATTTAGATTATTGTCGGCTAATGTTGTTAATACAACATCATTTTTTCCACGCAAAAGTGTTTATTCGTGAAGAGTAATAGTGGAGTAGTTACGTGAAAGATTGACCACTGATTATTTGCTACTTCGTTTAAACGTGAAAGCAATGTGGAGTTTAGAAGAGCGAACGATCGCACGTCTATTCGAAGGGTCGCACGAGTGCTCGACGCCTAATGAAATACTGCGAAGAACGGTGGTGCGCCGAATTCAAAGGGTTAGGGTGGCGTGATAAATGCGTGGGTCGAGCGGCATAATTTATTAAATCTATCAAGCCGCCAGTGTAGGAAACTATCGGTATCTCAAAACAAATCCTCATTCGAAGTTGCCGTTTTCCGATCACGTTCCGGTCGCGTGGCATACATCCATTTCTCATCCCGTAAAAGGTAGCGTTGAAAATCGAATTTACTTAAACTTACGACACAACAAATTATTTACTTCTTAAAAGAGAATAAAAGGTTTCTTTACCTAAGAAACTTGTACGGTTCATAAAATTTTCTCTTAGGCTTCTCTCTGGTTCTGCAATGTGTTCGAATCGCCAGTCGTTTAACAGGATCTCGTTAGTCTCGGTACCCGTCGGTATTCCGCCGTCGCGCCCCCATTGTGTCCCCGGATCGAGCGTACCCTATTCAGCAAACCGGCGGGAATTTCGGGTTGCCGAGTTAGAATTAGGGCTTCGATTGGATTATCAGGACGACGGGAGTCCGCTACCTCCCTTCCGCCCAGCGACCCTTCGTGTCGGTCTCTCTGGCCTCCGGTACCTTCCACGTTGAATCGTTGCCTTTAGGGGAAGAGAACGAACCTGCATGGTATGGCACACGGCTGTCCTGTGCGGCGACCTATAGTCAGGGACAGCCGGATAGGACGTCTGCCTGTTGGGACGTCTTTAATTGGGTTGGCGACACCGTCGCAGGGAAATAAAATGTATCGATGTCTCTCTTGTGTCTCCCTCGTTCGTTCCGGCTTCCGAAGGGACGGCGTTTACCCATATTGTTTCATTTGTCGTTTCGGTAAATGAAAGATGCACCTTCCACCAATTGTCAGGCTAGAAAATGTACGAATTTTTTTGGTATTTTTACCGGAAAAATTGTATTATTTTCAAATTCTATAGAAATTACTTCTATTATATTTGTACGCGTAAATAAAGTTAAACGTTTCATGTTCGAGTGTCATAAAAAGAAAAAGTTATTAATCGCACATAGACAAAATGTGACTGATACATACACCGGAAGTCCAGTGGACAGGCGCACGGTTGATCGCAGTGCTGTCTCTTTTAGGGCAGCAACAACAGTTTCATGCCTTTGCGTTCGCCTCGCAACGAGGCGGTCCATTCTTCGCCTCGCCCCTGGTGGATCCGTTGCAACCTCTGCCAAACCCGTTGCAACCGTTACCGAATCCGCTCCAGCCAAGGGATCCGTTGTCTTCTTTTAGACACGCGATGCCTGGTAATTGTCAGAGTAAGTAACCGCGTCTGCGCATGATCGTGACTTTGCTTTCATTATACGGCTTTGTTTTAAATATTTTTTTGACAATGACTTATCTGTGTATATGCATGTACCGTTCTTTCTGTATCCGACTTGTGCGCGAGTACATTTTATAGGTTTCTTAATGCTTTCTTTCATTTTATAGGTTTCTTAAATGTATTAGGTGTACAAAAAAGTTCTGAGCTTTTTTTTGTAAAATTCAATCTTTATTCGTATGTAATCGTACGGAAATGGCTTGCTGCGTAACGCCAAGCTGTTCTGCAAGCTCCTTTTC
>Ga0157363_1005828_pt1 | contig 11545 bp, 6 predicted proteins | sample AttsexASBM1_FD_111477 | JGI IMG/M metagenome (GOLD analysis project Ga0157363, IMG submission 111477) | Fungus gardens microbial communities from leaf cutter ant in Ribeirão Preto, State of São Paulo, Brazil - Atta sexdens ASBM1 | ecosystem: Host-associated > Fungi > Mycelium > Unclassified ...
ACTGCTCTAGACTATTCCACATGACTTCCAGGTCACATGCTCTTCTTCTGTTGTAGACTAATAATTAATTACTTATCTATGTCCAGCTAATCCTAGCCCTAGCCAAAGTCTGTCCACACTCTTGTCTTATAACAACTTACCATTTTCTTTCAAGTGTTAGCTTTATTATAAAAGTGTCTGGAAAGACTAGTATGGGCACTGCAGTGATAGAGGTTAAGTAGAAAAGAGGTTATACTAGGGTACAACAAGAACTATGTAACACTAGCCCTTAACTGCACACTAAAGAATTCAAAGGAAATGGTATTAGCTTTAGAAATTAGAAGAAGATGTAGAAACAATAATATATAATAAGATTAAAACATATAAAACCCTTAAAAGAACTCTTGTGAATGTGAAAGAATGAAGTTAGGAAGGATGTTAAAATAAATATATGAATAACAGATAGTGTCCCTTATTGGGTTCCAATAGTTGTTAAATCTCCTGCAATCATGAAGAATGTGACATCTGGTTTCAATTGGATAAGTTTTACATGAATAATTGAAATCCTCTCTGGGAAAGAATCAAAGACAATACTCTTCTATTGGAGCATGATTGGTTATGGCTCTCATGGCTTTTGCACACAATAAATTTGAATGTCTGAAATGCTTAATCTATAGACCTTCTTTAATATATGAAGGTTCAATGGGAAGAATTTTATCATTTAAAAGATTGAGAAAGTGTTTGTTTTTGGAATTAGACATTTGAAAAGTCATACACTAGTTTTTTATGATATTGTCATATTCATTCTTCTTGTTAAAGTTCCATAATATTTGTATGGAAGAAGAAGTGTGAGAGAATTTTTTTGTTTCTTTATCAACCAATATATGAAGGGGCCATTTACTATTACTTGAGCAATCCTAAAATTTGATAGAGTTTGATGGATGTTTGTTAAAGAATAACTGAAGATCTTTGAAAATAGCAATTGACTGCTGTTAGTATAGATGAACAGATGAGTTAAAAATCTGTTGTGTTATATGGATTGAATCAGTGATGACAATGATGTGGGAGACCTCATGGAATTAAACAGTTTGATTGATGCCACACTTGACAGCAAATAATTTAGCTTTAGAAGAAGTGACACTAATGGCATGGTGAAGAGTTTTTCTGATGGGATTGGAATGCAAATAGATATACACAATGGAAGTGGTAACATTATTTTCGATGCTTGCATCAGCAATAACAATGATAGACTTGGTAACAATGATAGACTTGGAATAGAATAATATGTTAAGAACAATATCATTGAGTTTGCAAAGGTGAGTGGCTTTGGTTTCATTATCACTATGATCTGCCTGATGGAATGAAAAATAACTAGAAAAATTGTCCACTAATCTAGATCCTGGAGAAAATTTACTATTATGTAGGTCAAAAGATGAAAAGATGCCATTTGAGATGTTTGTTAGTGTCAACAATAGAACTCTTGATTTTTAAACTTTGTTTAGAGGTCATATTTTCCAAGGAAAAATGATGATGCTTGGAGTTAATGATATGTTTGCTTTCAAGAAGAGATTTGATAGTGTGATTGTTGAGAAGGGTGTAGGTTCTGAGTTGATGTCTTTCACTGAGTTTTTGAAGATGTAAGTGAATAGGAATTAAGCTGGCAATAGCTTTGATTCCCAGAGTAGAAAAGGTGCAAAAAGCACCTAATATTTACAGAGCTACTCTTTGTTGTACTCTATTGAGCTCTCTGAAAGGGTATGCAAGAGGAGCTTTGTTGTAGTGCCAAAGAAAAAAGCTATAGAGAGCAATAGGAAGAATATAAGTTTTATAGAGTAGTTGTTTCTAATGAGGAGATAGATCTCAAGAGGAATTTCCTAGCATTTTTATGCTCTTGACCATGGACAAAGCTTTGTTTGAATAAAACTTGACATATTGTTGAAACAAAAGTTTTCTGTTGAAGATGAAACCTAGATATTTCCAAGAATTTTTGGGACAAATGATGGGTTCTCCAATGTGACTGAGATCCAAAGGAGGAGGATTCAATAGACTATGTGATCTGGAAAAATAGAATACTTTAGTTTTCCTATGTTCAATGATGAGACCAAACTGATCCAGTAGAGAAGAAATAATATTATAGCTACAAAAGAGATATGAATTGGTTTTTTCAAGAGATTTTTCTTGAGAAATAAAAAGTCCATCATCTACAAATGAAACAGGGATTTTTATATTATTAGATCTTTTTTCAAAAATATGAAAAATGGAAGAGATATAGAGAGCAGATAAGATTGGAAATAGAGCAGAGCCTTGTATTATACTTATATTGACATTGAAAAAGAGAGAAACAAAATTGTTCCATAAATATTGAGTTTTTCTACCAATTAAATAATTAGAGAAAAAGATAGAAACTTTAGAATCAAAACTGGCTTTGTTCAAAATGAGGGAGAGAAGCTGGTAGTTGATAGATGGGAAAAATTGAGCAATGTTGAATGTTAGAGTGCTCATTTGAATGTTCTTAACCCATTCTGAATAAATGAGATGAGTGAGGAAGACATCTGCATCTACAGTCAAGCATTGTTTGAGTCTGCCAAGTGTTGTGGCAACCACTAGACTGAACTGTCCAATGATCACACTAATGAGTAAAGCTCAAAGTAGGCTATAATGTGGGAATTCACAAGAGAACTTGACAAGGAGCCTCTTCTCAATTAGTGTCCTATTTATACAAAAACTCATGGTCCATGCTACCAATAATTAACCCTGCCCTCATGTCTATGCTTCATCCTCATTCCTGCCTCATGTCCTACTCAAGGCCACTATGTGTACTCCATATGCCCTGACATCATCTTTCAGACCCTTCCATCATGTTCTAGGCTTGTGACGTCACATCATGTGACCTGTCATGTGACTTCATTGTCACGTGCCTCTTCATTGCTCTTCAAGAAAAAGAAACAGCAAAAGAAAAAGAAAAGTAAAATTGAAAAATAAAAGAAAAAAAAAATGTTAATGTCCAAAGCATCCCATAACACCAAGTTGATTAGGATGAATGAAGTTTATAGATATCAGATAAAATTGGAGTCTTTTACCAATAATCTTCTCAATCAGCTTTCCTAAGGTATTTAAGAGAATGATAGGATGAAAGGCCTTAGGGAGTTGTAAGATGCCTTATTAGGCTTTGGGATGATAATTGATGAGAACAATTTGAAATGCAATAGCCAATGTCCTAGGTTAATACATGCATTAGCAATATTGACAATGTTATTCAAACATTTATTATCTTTGACAATGTTTTTAAGATGTTTCTATAACATCTTATCTGGGCCAGGTGCAGATGAGTTATTACATTTATAAATGGCATTTCTGAACTTCTCATTCAAGAAGAGTGGCCATTCTGACATTGGTTTCAGTGATAATTCATCTAAGATATTTGTGTTAACTTGACAATGTTAAGCCAAGTTGAATGTGTAGTTTAATGCTTGCTAAAGGTCTTCAATCTCAATGCACAGTTGTCTATTGAAATGTAGGTCCTTAATAGCCAGTAACTTGTGCTTTTTGACCCAGTTCATAAGATCTCAAGGTCTTTGATTTTTAGTCATAATTTTGTGAATCTTGTTGTCAAAAAAACTTGTTTGGTTTTCTTGACAACTTCTTTAAATGCCTTCCAATCATTAATTTTTTTGGATAACCTACAATTTGCTAATTTTGTTTGGCACTCTTTGTTCCACCATAATTTAGAGTACTTGGTAATGTTGACACAATATGAGAATTTATGCCAGATGATTTCAGATAACCTTGTATATTCTTGAATAATAAGTTTGAGAGACTCTTTATTGGGAATAGATAAAGTATCTATGGTACTTATCACTTTGATTAGATTAAAAGTGAATTTAGCTTCTTCTTTACTATTCTTGATGATAGTGTGTCATTTGTCTTGAATAAACTCTTTAGTGATAGAGATATTGACTGTTAGAGGAGCATGATTGGAAGGATAACAAATCTTGGAATAGATAATATGCTTTTACTGGATGTAGGGTGAAGGAAAATCAGATCAATGACTGAGTTTGAGTCATTGTTGTTATCAGAATATCTCATAGGAACCTATTGAACTGAGTATAAGAAAGAAAGACTAAATGAGTCAGCAATGTCAAATGGAGTATTGCTATGAGTCAAGTGAAACAGATATGAAGAATTCCATTTACAGTCTCTAATATTGAAGTTACCAGCCATGACTAGAACATTACAAAGATTAGCTTCAGTATCTTTAAGATACTTTGAAGCTGATTGGCAATCATTGGAATGAACATTAATCATGAAGAAAATATTACTATTGTTGAAGAACAAGAAACAACAAATGTCTTTATGATTAAAAATGCTCTTTTATAAAGAAAAATGCAAATGGGAAAGTCAAATGTTGATGTATAATATGACCCTTAGATGGTCATTTTCTTTAGATGAAGGTCTAGAAAAAGTGAGCCAATTAGGATGATTTGGAGCATTTACTAATCTGTCTCCTTCTTTACTATAAGAACTCAGAATGGTATAAATGAATGACCACAGGAGTTCCTGAATGAAAAGAATATTGAATTTGTTGTTAGTTTCCAGAATAGTGTCAGTGAGAGCTCTGTTCTTTCAAACATTCTGTGAAAAAAGCTTGATGTTCTTTAAAATTATATTTGATTACTACTCATAACTGAGCAAATTGATTTATTTCTAATATCTTGGAGATCTTAATACTTCTTGATGTACTATTCTTTATTGAAGTGGTGTCTCCAGAATGGGCAGATGTTGGAGTTGGCTTGGTGATTGCCCTTGCAGTTTAAGCATTTGAAGCTATGAAAGTATAATTCACCCAGTTTTGTCTCCAACTGAGGAGGGTTGATCTTAAAATTGACCTTGCAGTACCAAGCAAAGTAGATAGTATTCAGATTTGTGTAGACCATTGCACTTGATGCATCTTGAACCTTGTGCACAACAAACAAATATAGTGTGCCCCCACTTCTAGCAGTTTTTGTATTGAGAAACACTAGGATTCATGTTTACACCTTAAACAGTAGCGATGAAATTCCCTATATTAAAACATCTGTTATCAAGACCCTTAGCCTTATTACTGCTCTGAACATTCTAAATATCCACCCAAATGATTGCCATATACAATTTAGATGACAATATAAATATAATTACTTAAGGTTTAGAAGTAAGAGTAACATCATTGAATATGTGTGTATTCTTGATGATTGTTTCGACAATGCTGAAATTGATTGGAGTGTTAGTATTTTCAATCAAGTATAGGATACCTATAATTTTTAAATAGAATTTTGATTGGGGGAGACAGGGAGACATAATGTCACTTGGTTCAATATTGTTAATGTTCTTGATATAGTTTTCAATTGAACTAAGGTTAGACATTGATGTAACCTTATTTGTGGTTAAGATAAGACCTCAATGATTGACTCATACAAAATTGGCCAACATATCAGACTTGATATTCTTAAGAGAACTGTTAATATTAACAATATGTTTGCTCAAAGATGACATGAATTTTGAAATATTATCATTATCCATAGGGATGATAATTTGATATCTAGATGGTTCTTTTGTTATTATATTGATGCAAGGTTTTTCTTTTCTCAGTTTGTTTATGGTTTTGTGAATCTCTTCAATTTTCTTAGCCAAGAGATTAGAAAAGTATTCTTTGATTTTAAAAACTTCATTAATGTTGGTAGCTGATACTTGAGCATATGACTTTTCCCCTTTATTGTCAAATTTCTGAGTTAAAATCCTCTTCTGGTGATATCTGGATTTTTCCAAATCACTCTTGAATGGTTTGGAGGGAATAGGTGGCAGTGGTGGAAGATGTGAAACTTTAGCTAGTTTGGAAATCTGAATCTTTTTACTTGGTTTGTTAGACAATGATTTTGGAAGATTTTCAGTAGAAAACTAAGAAGTTATGTATTGATGAAAAGTCAAATCCTGATTTTTTGTTTTAAGTTTGTCCTATCTTCCTTTATAGACAGATAAGATGAACATCCAGGCTACATACACAAATCTTGCAATGGCCAGAAGATCAACATCATTGTTTAAGACTTTGGCTCTCTTGATGTAGTTAGCAATTCTAAGAAGAGAAATTACAATGTTACTGTTGTCAATATCAGTAAATTCATTATTTTCAAAGATAGAAATAGAGTAAGCTTGTCCATCCCAAGTATCAGAATTGATTGGCAATTTGTTCCCATATGAAATAGAGAACATGTCAAAGCCTTAAGGTTAATGTGTATGAACATCTTGGTTGTTCACATAGTCTACATGTGGAATATGTGTAGAGTTGGAAATGTTAGCCTAGTTGGAAGTACTGGTATTTGTCTTCTAGGGACCTTCATATGATAACTAGAAGTCTTGAGGTGAATCTATTTAGTCAGCCTAAGTAGGATTGTTATTCTGTAGTTCCATCTTAATGTTGTATGGAACAGATGAAGTGTTGGAGTGACTTTACAACTTTCTAGAAGTGTGAGTGCTTGAATAGTTAGTTCTACCTCTTGAAACCTCCATGTTAACATCCTCAAAAATAGTGTTGGGGTCCATTTGACTAGATATAGTAGAGATATAGGTTGAAGGAATTATATTTGCTAATTCTCCTTTAGGCGCTACTATACAAGATGGTGGTATGAAGGAAAGAAGCAATGATTATACTCTATTGTCTAAGCCAAAATAAAAAAATAGAAAGAAAATAAATGAGAATAAAAAAAAGAAAAAAAAAGTCAAGTCCATCACTTACAACTCTGATACTCAAAGGAACAGTATATTATCAGGGAAGCTGCATAGTAGAGAATTATTCAGATGAGTTTCAATTTCTTATATCAGAGACTAACTATACCAATTTATATACTATAGTAGTTAAGTTCTACTGTAGTTTTTAGATAGTAATCTAGAACCAAATTACAATCTTGCCAGTGGGAAAACCAGAAGATATGGACCTTCTACATAATTTGATGCTGCGAGACAAATAGATCAAGCTAGACAAGCCAATGAAGCATTTCAGTTTACTCACAAACTAGCTTTATCCTCCTTCTCAATTTCTAAACTCCATGGAGTTTGTCAATCATCTCTGTCTCTTATCAGTCATCCCCTATTGTTGTGGCAACCACTAGACTGAACTGTCCAATGATCTTACTAACGAGTAAAGCTCAAAATAGGCTATAATGTGGGAATTCACAAGAGAACTTGACAAGAAGTCTCTGCTAAATTAGAGTTCTATATATACAAAACATGCTTGGTCTGTGCTACCAATACTTAAGCCTACCCTTATATCCATGCCTCTACCTCATGTCTGCCTTAAGGCCACCATGTTGTATACATGTGCCCTGACATCATTTTCTAGATCCTTCCACCACCTTCTATGCCTATGACATCACATCATGTGACATGTCATGTGACTGCAGTGTCACGTGCCTCTTCATTGTCTAAAAGAAAAGAAAAAGAAAAGAAAATTCCTATAAAGTCAGAAAAATAAAGAAAAAGAAAATAAAATTTATTCATGTCCAAAGCGTCCCATAACACCTATTATATCAGTATCTCTATTCCTGCCACCACTGGTATTTCTCTCTAAAATCTCTATCAAAGTAGATACCATATGAAAACTCTTCCCCACACCAACTAGAGAATTCTACTGCTGTGAAGATCCCAACTATGTGGTTTGTGAGTGTTTAGTAATATTAGACATCAGGCAATTAACTGTGGAGCAATGGAAGGAGCTTATAGAAGATTTGAATGCTTTAAAAGATATAGAGATAAGCAATATCTGAAACTTGATGATATGAACAATTCTTATAGTACTTAAAATTTTTTATAGAGTGACTGACAAATTGTGCACGATGGCTACTAGTAAATAGGCTCACTGTACTTCTCATAGAAGAGTACAAAGAAAATTGCAGTATTCTCTCAGATATTCACTCCATAATTACAGAAGTTCAACTACTTATCACCCTAGTAAAAAAAGAAACTCGCTTTACATCCTACTATTGATACTCTTAATGTCCACAGAACTTCTCTATATCTCACAATTACCCTTAAAATCACCAATACCTCTAAATTATTCTCTGTATGAGTGCTAGTAGACTCTGAAGCTACAGGAATTTTCATCAATCAAAACTTTGTGGAAAAACACTGTAAAAAGATCTTTTATTGTTTGTAGTCTAGAGATGAAGAGAACTATGTGAGATAGAATATTAAGGTTTTGCAAAAGAATCATTACTGCCAACTCTATAAGGTTTATTTATTTAGTCAACTTTGCCATCTCTGCTACTGATTTCCACCAAGTGTAATCCTATCTATTATCACTTCCTCTTCTTATTCATCACTAATAGAAACATCTTTTTCTTTCTGAGCTAATATTCTAGACATACTGAGTATATCATTATCATTTCTTATGAAGTAAGCTGATTTAGAAGATTAGAATACATAGTATAAATATATAGGGTATTTGTTATTTCCAGGAACCTTACTTTGTTTTCTTAGATTCTTTTAGAGTGTAAACCCCATGCAAAATCTGCAGACTTTTTTCAGTTTCTCTATATTATGAGGTACTTGGATTCTTATATTTTATTTTTATTTTTATTTTATTTTATTTATTTATTATTTATTTTGGTTGATAAAGAGATATATGATTGTGGTCACATGATATAACATCATAGGTCTATAAGATAGTAGAAATATCTAGAACAATAATATTAAGAAATATAGCTATTATATATTTATCTTATAGTAATGATATAGTAGACTATAGTAGACTTATAGACAATATATGTAGTTTAGGGTAGGGTTATTTATTAGCAGTATGAACCATGCAATATTAGTAAATACTCATAGTTAGTATCATATTCCATTTTAGCTATTTGTCTCAAATCATAGATAATGCTTACTTCTTCATCCACACTCTCTAACCTCTTTTAGTATAGATCACTTCTCTTTATTCATCCTTGGAAGTCCTTACTGGTTTTTTGCCAAATTCCATAGACTTTTATCCCCAACATCTGAGGATCACTAATAAATCAGAGTAACTCTCTTAATAGTCTCCATTCCAGATAACTATACTGAATAGTATACTTAGTATATAAATCAGTAGTTTACACTATATCAGCTTTATTCTAAAAATTAACCAAAACTGATATTCTCTTCTGATATTGGTGACAACATACCTCACCACTTTCTGATGTCCCCAAACCATCAAGTTTCCCAAGTTCTCTTTCAAAATATGCAACTTATGTGACTCATAGAGGTGTAGCACATAAGCTAAAGCAAAAGATCATTCTGAACTTGTCTTCTGCATTCTTGAATAATATACAACTGACTTATTTGGGCTTTTAAGATGTCTCATCAGATCTTGAATAATGAGATATGAACTATGTCTAACAATTAGTTGCATGAAAGAAGGTCAGATTAACTGTAAAAACTTATCTGAGAATGAATGTGGTTATTTGTAAGAGTGGATAAGGTATCTGGGTTACAGATCAAGCTAAGGAGCTTATCTACAGACTTACAACTGAACTTCAGATAATAACCTTGGCCTCAACTTATATGTTATACCACTATCTGTTGTATAGTCATAATTTCAGAGGAAGGATAGAAGTGTTAAGAGAACTTGGAAAGAGAAGCGAGATGTTATTTTAGTCAATTACTATGCTGGGAAGACTACAAAGTATCTACTTGGTTTTAAATACTGAGTTCTATAGTCAGAACTATAACTAGAAGAATGATAGTATAGAAGATAACTAAGGAGATGTTATAAAAACAGTCTCTAAGAGATAAGATAACTGGGAGTCTAGATGATAAGTTACTATGTAATAAAATATGAGAGACTAATCTGTACATGAGTGAGTATAGATATAGAAGTATGTCTAAAAATGGTAAAAGTCCTACCTGAGGTCAGAAAGCAGAAATCTTAGAAACCAGTCTATAATATCCATGAGATTCTTTGTGCTTAAGACTACTTAGTGAACTGCCAACTGCCTTTGGTTAGTGGTTGTCACAATATTCTAACAAACACTGTTTGGACACTTACAAACTCTTGAAGCCCATTGTTACATGTTATGGGATACTTTGGACATAGACAATTTTTATTTTATTTTTCTTTTATTTTCTGACTTTATAGAAATTTTGTTTTTCTTTTCTTTTCTTTTTTAGTGACAATGAAGAGGCACGTGACATCGCAGTCACATGACATGTCACATGATGTGACGTCATAAGCCTAGAACATAGTGGAAAGATCTAGAAGATGACGTTAGGGCACATGTATGCAACATGGTGGCCTTGAGTAGGAAATGAGGCGGACATGAGGTTGTAGTACAGACCAGATGTATTTAGTATATATAGGATGCTAATTTAGCAGAGACTCCTTGTTGAGTTCTCTTGTGAAATCCCCACTAGATATCTACTTTAAGAGATTTGCTTACTGTGTGATCATTGGACTTTGTGTCTAGTGGTTGCCACAACATTACATAAGAGAATGTTTTTATGCAAGAAAATAGTCTCACAGATATTTAGATACTTGCAGACCTTTTCTAAGGCATTAGAGAAATGATTTAACACTCCTAAGTAATAACTTAGGCTCTGTCAAGTTCTTAGCAACTTGAGAAATGACATGGTAGCTGTTAGACAAACTAGACTTTAAACCAGAGGTCTCTAGGACAATACTAGTCATAAGATTATAAAGGATTAGCTACTAGAGTCAAGAGATCATGAGTGTATACATAGTATATGGAAATATCAAGAATGGGTTGCTGAGGCATTGGCAAGCTTAATATTTATGGAATAGAAGTGGTAGAAAAGGAGAGATTGAGAGCAAGCCAAGCTACAATTTGGCTTGGAAGTGGACTTAGCTGGTGGAAACTATAAAAAAGGAAGAGAACTAATGCTCATTAAATAAATGAGCAATTTAGAACAGCACTGGATTATAGACTTGAGAGTGGACCATATATATCTGAGATCTTAGAGGTCTTTCTTATTGTTTGAGTCTTTATTCCCAGTCTCTATTCTCAGTATTTTTAGTTTAATATATAAGCCTTAAGTAGAGGAGAATGAGAGAGAGAGAATAAGAGAGAGGACCCCTATATGAATATCCTTACTTGAGAGTAGTATAAACACTATTTCTTGAGTATGTATCACAAATATTTTGTCTATCACTTTTGAACAAGTTTTGGAGAGTTCTAGTAGTCTGAGAAAGGTTAGTAAGATAAGTATCAGTTGATATCATTGGTTGTAAAGTTCAACTTAAGGGGTGCCTTTAAAGTGTATCACTTGGGATGTGTAGTATTGTGGTAGGCTCTTAAAGAGATATCCAATCTATTTATTTAATTTTCCAAGAGAGCTTATTACACAGTATAAGATTCACTTTCTAGGAGTGTGTTAGCAAGAGAACACATTTGCAAGCAGATATCCTTTGTCTATTCCTTTTGACATTCTTTCTAACTATACCTTGGCTCCAATGGAAAGACATTGCATTTAGCTTAACTGTTATAAGACGATAGTGCGGACAGACTTTGGCTAGGGTTAGGGTTAGCTGGACATAGATATATAGTAT
>Ga0157363_1005830_pt1 | contig 11544 bp, 4 predicted proteins | sample AttsexASBM1_FD_111477 | JGI IMG/M metagenome (GOLD analysis project Ga0157363, IMG submission 111477) | Fungus gardens microbial communities from leaf cutter ant in Ribeirão Preto, State of São Paulo, Brazil - Atta sexdens ASBM1 | ecosystem: Host-associated > Fungi > Mycelium > Unclassified ...
TTACTCCTTAGAGTTTGTCAATACTCGAGAAGATTAACATCAAACAGTGAACGCGAAAAATTGCGTGTAGGCCGCGCAAATGGAATCGAATCCGGATCCACAGATTACGAGTCAATCGTACTGAACGGTGAGCCACTCGGCGCCCCTACGAAATTACAGAGACACTTGTATTAGCGTATAGTAACGAAGTTAAAACTTTATCATATTTTAATTATTGTCAAGTTTATGTAAATACAAACGTAGTAATTTAATAAATACGCGTTGTTTTTACAGAATAGCGAGCTGAAAGCGAAAATGAAGCGATTACAGATGGCTGTACGTACAAGCGCAACAGAATGCGATGTATGCAAACAGAGACTGATAAATAGGAGACATCAGGCATGCCAAACAATGCCGGAAATGTTGGAATTTTATGACACAAGCAGCGGCGTAATCGATGTAAGTGTATCTCTGAATTGGAGCATGCAATGTCCGAGATTTGAAAATAAAAGGGAAGAAATATGGGTAAAAATGCAAGAATAATTTTGTTTCATTGACTGCTGTAGTTCCACTCTATCATTATTATTAATTATTTTATAAATTATATCTTATGTAATAGTAATTAATGATATAATTTCATATAGAGGACGAGATAAGAATAATGGAATTGGAGAAGGAGAAATGGAGCATGAGGGACGTATATGTGTCGAACTAGATCAAAGACTATAAAGAAACTCGAGAAGCAAACTTCTGAGAAGAATACTTCTAGAAGAAAAATTATTAAATTCCAAAAAATTCATGATTTGCGAGAACATTCCGTCGCATTGCCATGTAATGACATTATTATAAATGTAAATATGTCTAACAATGTAAGAAAAACAAAGAAGGAGAAGGTAGACTAACGAGCTTCCCATGCAAAACAATAAGTTACGATACATCAAAGTAACTAAATAATTAAAATGACTCGTGAACGAAAAGGAACTTTTAATAATTTATTGGAGCTATTTCGATGTCGTCATGATTTTTTGCTTTCGGTTAGAAAAATTGTTATGGAATTGTTGTGGAATCACATCTCTTAATCCTACATGATTATCATTAAAGAACGTAAAGATAATTTTCAGCGATTTAAAAAGAAAAAGCACTGCATCGGCAGCGATATTCTGTCGCCAGTGAATATACGGATTATACGGAATACTTAGAATACGAGACACGGCCTTTGGGATATGCGACCGACGGCCACGGTGTGTCTCGCCTGCAGGTCTCGGCGGGACCGAGACGTGGTCGTTCGGTCGTTCGGTCGTTCCTCGAACGTGGCTGCTCCTGCGCGGTGTGTGGCGGCGGAATCCTTATCGGCCCCCGTAAAAGCACCGATAAACATGCGCCGAGCCGAGCGAATGGCTGGTGGTTGGTACCCCGCGATCACCCACGATAGGGCGTAGGACCGCGCGCGCACTGGCGCGCACTGGCGCGCACTGGCCTAGTCGAACAGGTCGAACTCGAAAGCAGGCGACTGGCGAAGGCAGGCACCACGTGCTGCCACTACCAGACGTATAATCGATAGTGCACTGCGCTCTCTGTGCCACCGGCGGTCAATCAACCCTCGCGCGCGTTCGGGGCCGGCCGGATGTGATGCGCTCCGACTCCGATTCCGACTCCGACGCAACGTAAGGTGCGACCTGTCGAAGAAACGCGGTCATCGCTCGATCATCCGCCCGAACGAGATGACGGACGTACCTCCGCTCGCATCTCGTCGCATCGACTCACCCGTGTAAGCTCGTAAGTTCGTTTCTTCCGGAGAATATCGAGAATACCGGGAACCGGGACTGCGCGCTCGCTGATCCTCTCTTCTGTGATCCTATCTGTGATTCGATCTGCAGAATCTATATTCCCTTTGCTTTTTATTTCTTTTTCTTTGTCTCTTTTATCTCGCGCAGAGTTATGTGGATTTAGATACGGTTCGTTAAACTCTCGCGCTCGCCTCGCGCAAAATCCTAGCCGTTTTCGACATAGTGAAGGAGCGACCTTTGCCTCGCTGCAATTTGGAGATTAACATAACTGCAATCATCTTTAAATTATCTTGATTCTAAGTGAATTTTCTGTCGACGCAAGGACCATTTGGTGAAATACAAGTGGTGAGGATTTTTATTTTGCAGCGTTTAAAAGGTATCTTCGGAGAAGATAAAACGGAGATTTTCCTCGAACGAGATTTTCCTTGAAATTGCCATTAAAATATTATATTCATTAAAAATCAATTTCTGAAAGTATTATTTCAGTTTTCAATTGAATTGAGTTGCAAGTTCGACAGTAATTGGCGCGCAGTTCGTATTATTGAAAGTTATATTTAAAATTTACATAGAAATATTATATAGGTATCAATATCTAGCCTCGACCGTGTTTGCCACTTTCTTACTTATTTGATTTATTCATTATAGATTCTCATTAAAATGTGAAAATGAACATTACGGTGTACATCAACTACAATTTACGCAGTTCGTGTTGAAAAGAAGATTACAATCTTTCGAAATAAAGAACAACTTGGAAAAACTCGTTGAGGATTTTTATTTTACAATGTGCTAAAAGTAATATCTTTGTAAAACGAGACTTTCCTTGAAATTGTTATCGAGGCCAACATTCAATTCATTAAAGATTCTCTCCATTAAAACGTGGAGATTGAACGTCATGCGTATTATTAGTTATTATATTGCAGTTTCCATCAAAAAGGGAATTAATTACGGTTATAATTAAGCTAAGCTGTCTCTCGTTGCTGCCAGTTCGTAATTACTTAGATAACACAGTGACACTTTCCTTTCGAGTAATCGGATGACATGCTTATCGCGAGCCGAAGTTACATGATCATCGCAATATTTCTAGAGATTATTGTCTAACTGTTACAATTAGACAGTAACAATATAACGATATAAAATGATCACGTTTGCAGCAGAAAGTAAGCTTTTAAGCTGCATCCAGATGCTGTTTCGAGATTGAAATCTTTCTTATGCAGATATATTCACGTAATAATGTATTAAATAAATACTTTGTTATTTTTATATATAAAAGAGAATACTTTGTAGTAAATTGGAATGTGCACTTCAGATTTGAAGAAAGATTCTTCAGATTCGCTACGGCGTAGCAACAGAAATGAATTGAGTAACAAATTGAGTAATATAATTCGACTTACTCCGAGCGATTCAGTAGGTTGTATTACAATATTACATTATTAATGCAGCAATATTAATGCACGACGCAGTTCAAAGAAAAGAGTCTCTCACAAAGTTATTTTGTAGCAAAGCTCGTAGTTTTCGGAGAGAGAGAGAGAGAGAGAGAATAGCTGCTACGGAGAAGCGTCATATTTATTACAATTTATTACTCGAGTTCAAACTTCAACAGTCAAAGTAATTCAAATACTTTTGTGCAATTAAATCAATGATCTTGAAAAATTGCAGGTCAATTTATAATATTTAGTCAATGATATCTCTGACAATAAGAAAATAATTCATGTTTACGAAGATTACTGAGCGTGGAACGATTTTCGATAATGTAATAAGATTTCTGATTCACATAGCTTTTTCTAAATCAACGATTCATTTATTATTTATACGCATATTGATATAATTTGTAAATATTGATATAATTTGTATTGCAAGTGATAAAATTTCGTTAATACAGTAAATATGCGATATGTATTTTTTATTCGTAAATCATGTAAATAATTATAGATAATTGTTTATATCGTATAAATAATAATTAATTAAATCAATTTTTGAATAATTTCGTGTATTTCAAATAATTCAATTATTGAGCGATAAACTCCAATGTTTTTTTTTTTAATGATTTCTTCCTGAGAATCAGGTGTCTAATGTTTTTTATTTCTTATTAATTTATTACGGTAATTTCGTTTTTGTTAAAATAAAGTATGGGGATTATTCTTGTCTCAGACTCCCAAGTGGTTCGAAAATAATAATTTCTGTTGCACATGAAATGCAAAGCTCTTTTGATACATGAAGCTAATTCTTAAGCCGAACAACATTTATCTCTTTGAAGTTTCGCGTTTTTTAAATAATTTAATAATCCCAATATAAATTAAAGAAAACACTTTCGTCCTTTAAAATTGCATTAAATCGATCCAAATTTAAATTTTAATCAAATTAAAATTAAAATCTTCTGTTACGATAGTAGACGTTCATAGAAAATCAATAGAGAAATTGAAAGCTCCGATACAAAACTTGGTTAACTCTATTTTTTTAAATTTATTATAACAAAAACCAAGTTTTTACCAAGGTTTTGCCATTGTACGAAATAATTTATAAAAATTGTTAAAACATGTAAAAATCACTTTATTCACAAAGTGGTCGAAGCGATTCGTTTCTTATGCCAAAAGACATAGAATGTTTGGTACATTAAATCCACTCAGCAAAAAATCCAAAATCCAAATTTTTCGCCAAAAATGAAGCTATCTGATTTTTGCATTATGCCCTTCAATTTAATAAATGAAGAACTAGACATTGACGCGACATAGATTTTTAACAATTTAATAACCGCTTCCTTACTTCACAAGTGATACAAAAATGTGCTTTTCAAGTTATTATTATAAAAAATTAGAGATATAATAATCATCCTCTTCGTCATCAAAAAAGTCAATTAACTTACATTCAGAAAAAATTGTTATAACGCAAAAAAGATGGTTTTTTTTTAGAATTATAAAACAAAAATGACATTTGACATGTTAAAAATACGTTCTTGATGCCGATATTCGATTAATCAGTAACTTTCTGTTACATGTAATAATTAAAAAATAATTTCTCTTTTCTAAAAAACTTAATTGTTCGAGTTGCGTTACGAAGTTGTGTCTCGAAGTAGGAAAGTGATATTTAAAAAATTTTGTAATACTAAAAATTATAAAAACTTGATGGTGGAGAACGCTTTGATGATATTTATTGTTTTGCAGAAACAATATCCGTTTTCGATTCAGCAGTAATTTACAATCCTTTCTCAATTTCACAATAAATATACACCATAATTATTATGTATACGCGAACGAACTGTAAATCAATTAAATATAATAAATCAATTAGTCTTATATCGTGTTACGAAGGATAAGAGGAAAATGTAAATCTCACGTGTGTCTAATTAAGAACTTTTTCAATCTCTCCGATTAAATGTGGGTCGCGCACAATATTTCGCTAGTCGACGCGTACTTTTCGACCCATCGAGGGCGGCGCGGCTCGGCGGATCAAAACAGCGGCTGCGATCTAGGGCAGAACCGTCACGGGGTGAATGGCACAAGCTCTCCCTCACGCTTAGTAAGATATCGTGCATCTGCGCAAACGTCGCGAGTGTTTGTTGGCGAAGCTCAATAATTTGCTGCTAACGCAGCGAAACTTCTTCCCCGAGCAAGCGGTGCCGAACCGATCGAGATTGCAAGACGAGACCGATCGCGGCCATTAAGTCGTTCCTCAAGCAACAAAATCGATTAACCGATCTGCAGGGAAACTTATGTATTAACTATGTGCTATTAATACACCAAACGATGCAACCTATAATATATACCTCTAGATTTTCTCCCCCTTACATCATTAGTACCTCTAATAGCTTACGTTCACGTCAGTATAATAATTATGATGGATTGGATTTACATGATAATGTTCTCTTAATTCTTTATATATATATATATATATATATATATATTTTTACGTGATTGTCTTTAACATCACTTATAACGAATACATATAATGATGAGTTTAATTCTTTTATTCTCTCTTTCTTTGCTGTCTTTTATTCTTCTTCATGCGCTGACTTTTTTATGCCGAATGCCTTGAAAGAACTTATTAGTGATCCACAATGTTTTACTCTATTTTACTCTCTGACTCGTAACCTTACGTAACGATTGTCTGTTAACTTTAAAAACTACAGACACGTTCTCTTTCTTCATCTCCCCCCCCTCCGGTCTCTCTCTCTCTCTCTCTCTCTCTCTCTCTCTCTCTCTCTCTCTCTCTCTCTCTCTGTGATCCATTTAATCTATTATATTAGATTCATATACTTCGAGGATTAATCGGCCTGGAAAACTTCGAGTTTGCCTCATCGATTGCGGTTCGTACAAATACGAGTATTTCCGAAGTCGATTCGCCTCGCCCTTTGGCAAGTCGAAAGCGTAACAGGCTGAAATAATTCCTGCGAGGAATGGTCCAGAGATAAACCAGCACGATCATTGTATCTGATCGAAGAGAGCTAAGATCTGAGATAATTGTGTATTCCGTCGGAAAAATATTGTTGTAAACATGCTGACACCGAGAGACAGCCGATATAAGGCGAAGTACTTCCTGCGTCTATCGGGAATGTATATTAAACTTAAGGGTGTGTTCTCGATGAAAACAATCGCGATCGCTTGCAGCATAGCCCGAGGTATCTCAGCTGGTTAATTACCTGGTCGATTGTATTTTGCCATACGCGATGCACGCATGATCGGCATGATGAGACGGAAAAAAAATAAGGGGTCGCGCGCACCAAAGGAAGAATATCGGTGGTTTATCGATCGAGCGGGTAATTATACACGGTCGATGATAAGAATCTCTCAGAAACATAATAATACCTGAACATTGCGCTATCAACTTACGGCACTAGGACAAAGTAATGTCATCAGTGGCGGATTTAAGAAATATCAAATATTCACCGAGAAAAGGCAAAAAAATCATTGGACAAAAAGAATCGCATTATGAAAACTAAACGAAAGTCATGATTCGTTAATATTACAATAGTTCATCCGCTGATTATATTTTTAATTTTTTTGCTGAAAAAGAAGATTTAAAAAATTCCATCATTCATAGATTTTAAGAAATTAAGAACTTTATTTTTGAAAAATTCTACAAATTTAAACAATTTACAATTTTTTCCTTTTTTACTTTACAAAGTAATGTAAACATACATAAGAATCACCATTCAGATATTGAGAAATAGAAATGTTGTAAATCAGCGTAATTTTTGAATATTAAATTGTTGCCAATAAGTTTTATTTTAATGTATCACTTAAAATTGTACGTAAATAATAAAGAAGGTTTCCTACCATATATAAAAATTTTTATCATGTATAAAAACATTTAAATTTTTTATAGCTATTTATTACGTATATTACAAATTTGCATTATTATTACATATATAGGAAACTTAAAGTAGAGTTTTTAAAAGTTTCTGAAAAGAGAGATAGAATTTGTTGAAAGGTATTTCTTTTTCAGTGCAAAAAACCCTACAAATTTGGCTTATTAAAAAAACCATTTATTACAAATATTTATTGTTGAGAAAACAAAAGTTGATCAAAATTTGTCGCATTGTGTTATTATATTATAATAAAGAATATAAATTATATGCTACGTAATATAGATAGATATTTCAAGGGGAAAAATATAGATTACAAAAAGTATTACAAGAAAAATAACAATTATTTGAATATAATTGTTATTAAATGATATTCCCCCGTGATACATAGTGCTTTAAAGAAATAAATTGTTTTATTTATTCAGTTTTTTGTCCCACATATAGTAGTACGTAGTTATTGTAAAATTCGCTACTGAATGCATCCTCCGGACGAGTTATACGCAGAAAATATTGAAAGAAGAAAATACTGCGCGTTCGCGGGTACAAATGTTTGGACGGCTTTAGCGAAGGCTTTCATAAAAGTATAAAGAGAACAAAAACTCGTCTTCTGTACTAAGCCCGTTGAAATAAACTTTCATACCGCTTTTCTCCCGCCTGGAAGAATGCGAAATAATTCTATTCGATGCAACTCGTTTTTCATTTGTTATCAAGATATTAACTTATGAATACTTTGTTAGAGGTTAAATGTTGCAGAGCCCGACTTCATTTTATATTTTTGGGTTTCTCATCGCATAATTACGCCACTTTTTTTTTGTCGCTGATCCATAAACAAATTCATGAAATATTCTCACCTTTCACGTTGATTTTTCCTACTCATATGCAGACACGTCCACATGAATACATCAAATAACAAAATTTTACACACGTTATATTTTATATCCCACATTTCCACGCTATGTCTAGATAAAGACGAAGGTTGTTTCTAAGCTTCGGTCAATTACCTTTACCCCAAATACAGCTTTGCTGTCGATAGATGATAATACGAAATCGTACAGTTAACGTGCATTCAAATGCTCGTAAACTTTGATTCCAATCAAAACTCGTTAATCTCGATAAAAAAAAATGCTACGCTAAAAGAGAATACTGAACTATGTTACATTAGAAACATATTTCTATTCGCAACGTAATGGTTCGTGCGCGTGAATGATATTTTTATTGAAATGTTTTTTCCTAAAAAATAATATCTTGAAAATGCGCTTTTCACTTTTCCATCAACCTGTCCCACTTGCTTATTTTCACTTATCTGATGCCAACAAAATTTTGTTTAGTCTTTGCTCATACCGTTAGATATACTATAACACGATTCAGTAATGAACTGGGATATCTACTTTAATCTTTTTTGTTATTATTTATGAGATTTAATTGGAGAACTTGGAAATTGGAGTGCTTGGAGAGCACCAATTTAGAGAGATATATCCTTTATTAATTCTCTCCTCGATTTCGAAATTTACTTTTTTTTATATGTATGTAGAACTGTCGCTTTTGACACTATCACACAGACTGGAATTCAAAGGGTTAAAAGACATAGAAATCGGTCATATTTTCTCTTGTTTAAGAGTTAAAGCGAATAGAGAGTGCCGGGATCGATCACTGTCTCTTCGTTAAGAGGATAGAATCGAATGGGTTACCGTTTCATCGGCACGCGCGTACCCTCTTCCTCCGGATTGCGTATCTTACGGTAAGATATTAGGACATAAAAAAATCGAAACGGCGAATCGACTAAAAGGGGGACAGACGGACGGCGGAGGCAGCGCAACAACAACGGGAGTTTAACTTCAACCCTGCGAGGAGGAAGGGAGGAAGAGAACGGAGGTGGTGGAGATTGCGAAGCGCAGGCGTTTGCACGCTCCTGCGCATCGTTACCGTTGCTGCTGTGTACTGCGATGCGACAGTCATACGTGAAGCGCGAGAGCGGGTGGTGCTCTCTCCTTCTCGCAGAGTCTCAGTATCGTTTCTTTTTTTTTTCTGGAGAAGCTTTAGGTATTGCGTGCAAAGCCCGCGCGTCACAGATCCGTTTCATGGATCTGCACGATCGTTTCGCGTGTCGCACGCCCCCTCCCTCCCCTCTCCTGATAGCTGCACGAGCGTTTAGCGGACACCCCCCTCGCGCTCGTGCATGTGCATGTGCATGTGCATGTGCATAAACCCCGTGTACATACACGTGTGTACACATACGTGTGCGCGCGCTCCGCTTCCACCGACGCGCCTATATAGTTTATCGAGATTCGCGTATACGAATCTTCGTATCACCCATAAACGTGTCCCAGTCCTCCCCCCCCCTCCCCCCTCCTCCCCCCCTCAACGTTCCCCCGATGCTGAGACAGGGTGAAATTTCGATTTCTTCTTTCGAGCCCGCCGAGCGCGGCGTATAAATCGCGCGTGATTCGACGCAGAACAGAGGCACGCTCAGACAAAAGTGCGGCTCAGGCTGCTGAAAGGGTCACGCTGTGCACGCACCGATATTAGCGCGTGGCGGATCTTCTGGTCTCTCTTTCCACCTTCCGGAGCGATGAGAGTGAGCTTGTGACGTCGTACTCGTGTGGCGAATGCGGGTCAGCGCGTTCCCCTCGACACGACGCGACGCTACGCGACGCGACGCGACGCGACGGTGCAGGTGTCGTGAATCGGTCGGTGCACCGTCCGACGCGACGCACGCATCAAGGGGATAACGTATCGCAAACATGCCGCGAATTCATGATGTCTCTTTCAGCCGCGGCCGTCGCTACAGACCGACGTGCGTTTGTTAAGAACTGGATTGAAACTTATAGAAAAGGTAGGAATAAAAGATAACAAACAAGTAGCGTAATCCTCGAGATGTTCTCGTAAAATATTATTCTAATTTTCTTCGGAAAGAAATTAAAATAATAATTCTCTACGCACGTGTGATGACCAAATATAATTTACGTTTTTTATCGATACTGGATTGAAAGACTATACGCTATACATATACATAGAGATGTAAATAATATTATATTTTTACATTTATGATACTGATAAGAGGTACAAATTGTAGATCATTTGTTTCTATTATCAGCGAATTTAATCAAAACGTTATAGATATATCATATTTTTTCTTCTCCCCTCCCCCTCCCCCCTATTATTTCGAACGGGGGTTTAGATTTTCGTGGCTAGAAATGCATAGAAAATAGTCTTAATGTTCATTCGTGACGACTGAACTGCGAGGAACGGAAAGCTTTCTAAAGCTAAAAATCCGCTATTTCGAATTGATCTCGCATCGCGGTCTCGCATCGGTTTCAATTCTCGGTTACTAACCGCGTGAGCAGCTTGTTGTCGAACGTGGTTTGACCGATCGATTGTAGGTCGGGACAAAGTGAGATGTGCCACGGCGGTCCCTCGACGAAGCCGAGTTTTAGCTGCGATTGTTCTATCTCTTTCTCTAGGTTCGAAACTCGAACCGGACCAACCAATTTCTTCCGAATTCCAAGCGAGGAGATTACCGCCCGTACGGACGACTTGTACGATCCGTTGTACGGATGTTTGGCATATTGAGGGGGTCAATCTTCTCCCGACAATCGAATAACGTTCTTGTAAACTTTGGATGAAATGGACCGGTTACTCAAGTAGAATAAAAAATCAGATTGACATTCAAAATCAAAATTATGGCAGAATGGCTCCAGAATAATTATCAATTCGATAATCTGATTTTTTTTTACATAAATTTAGAGTGTTTTTAAAATCACTAACAACATATTAGTGACTATTTTCCGATTTGTTAGTAGAAAAGTATCATAATTACTCTATTTACATTTTATATATATAATAACTCGCTTCTAGACTCAAAATTACGAAATATTAATTTCTTAAGACATTATTTATAAAAATGTGGCCACATTGCACAATGGCTCGGAAAAAAAGCAAGAGGTGGCTTCCCACAAAATAGATAATAGATTCAAAAAAGCGATTTGTTTAAGAAAAAAAAACAGCATTTGGATACAAAATTAACAAAAAAGTAAAATATTGTAGAACGTATGCAATATACGTACACATAACTTTCCGTATGTAAACTGCTTGTAATACTAAAAATTTATAGTATATATAACATAAATTGTAGATTAATAGTGGAGCTATAATCGATTTATCGAATAATTATTTTGTTATGAAAACCTCGCTGTTATTATAAAAAAGAGGCCGTCGATAAACAGCACACTTAGGGAATCACATTAGCAAAATGTTTCCATGTTATTGTTTGGTTTTGCATAATTCGAAATGTATACAATCAAATAAAGTGTTAAATAAACAACACACTCAAATATACATATATATATATATATATATATATATATATATATATATATATATATTTGTGTGTTAATGTGTACATTTATAAAGAGAGTGAGTATGTATGTGTTTTTATATATAAAAATATCTCTTAAAAACATAAAAATGCGTGAATAAAAA
>Ga0157363_1005832_pt1 | contig 11544 bp, 6 predicted proteins | sample AttsexASBM1_FD_111477 | JGI IMG/M metagenome (GOLD analysis project Ga0157363, IMG submission 111477) | Fungus gardens microbial communities from leaf cutter ant in Ribeirão Preto, State of São Paulo, Brazil - Atta sexdens ASBM1 | ecosystem: Host-associated > Fungi > Mycelium > Unclassified ...
ACTTTCCTTTATAATAAATAAACATACACATATAAATATGTTTGGCTATACATGCAAGAGAGAAACACACTTTTGATCTTAACCGAATTGCGATGGATATTAAATTTATAATCATATTCATGTACATATCGAAATGCACATATTTCTCGTCATACGAAAAATCCCCCACAAAAGAGTTCGTTTATCCTCAGTGCATCTTTGAAGCTCACACAATTCTCGTTAAACGGAACGAGAGATGCACGAGAAAGTGAAAAGGGAAAATATGCAGTCAATAATACCGAAGAATCGTTAGGTTTCAATAATATCGAAGCAAAAATCGTTGGGTTTCAATATTACTTCAAACAAGAAGTTATAATGTTTACGTATATGCATTTGTAATACTTGTTTCATATGCTGTGTTACAATTATTTGTTCAATGAATAAAAGGCAAACTAAAAGAGAGTTTGGAGTTAACAGAATATTGAAACAAATTTAATTATAAATAAATTACATTTTTCTTATGACAGGAATAAATTTAATAATATTACATTGTTCTATAAATATTTTTCCTTAATAAAATGGGGATAACATAATTTCTTTATTATTGCAACAATATTATGAAAAAGACGTTTGCAAATATAAAATGCTGGTTATCAAACGACGAGCTATTGCAATTGTTATCAAATTAGAATAAAGCCACACTAGAAAATTATATTGTATAATCAAAACCTTGTTAAATTAATTTCTGTGTTATCAGTTTAATTTATCTGTCGGTTCTGTCGACATGGACAAATTGACAGAAGCCATGGCCGGTTTTGCGGTGGATCTGGCTTACACTATGAAGTTTAGCCAACGATTATTACGTTATCAATGTGATGGTTCATAATTTTCGCACGATCCACCAGTAATCAATTATGCGTAATCAATTATTCGATGATTATCGGCCGACGATGTTATAACCACAATGTTGTTTTATTTAGTAATGCTTTAATATTCTGATCCTATAATAGTACAATTTTAATAAGGTGTTATACAATTAAATACATTAACATTTACAATGTCAGTAAAAATATATTGTAAGTTATTTAAAATTTACGAGGTGTAGAATTTTAATTATAGTATTATATAACATTATTAACAAGTATTATATAACAAAAAAGTAACAAATATATAATAGACAAACTTTATATTATATAAACTTTAAAAAAATTCAAATATAAGGAAAAAGTCATAGAAACAGAAAAAAATCTTCAAATGCTTGCGATATAATAAATAACTTACGCTGTATTTATTGCAATATAATATAATTTAGATCTGTAGCTTATTTAGAATTAATTAGATTTTCAAGCAATAATAAATGTAAGTTCGTAACTTTATCAACTTACTTATTTCATATTCATATTCATATTTTAAGTCACATTTTAGGATATTTTGAAATAAATATCCTAAATAATACACTAAATAATACAAATGCGAAATAATACAAATGCGCGTGAGCATCAATATGTTTCTTGTTATTTTTAATATTTAACTTTTAAGGCATAATCATCGTTAAATTTTGTCATATGTCATATCGATATCAAAGGATACGAATACGGTCGCCAAAAGTGTGCTTTCATTCGTTCTCACTGGCTATATGCGAAACGGTGCATTCAAGCGGGAATTCTTGCATCCGGGAACAGCGTATATTGGCATCCTGGATGCACTCTTTGAAAGCACTGGCAGTTGCACGTTTCTAAAATTTCGGGAGGTAATCTTGTGGAAAATACTTTCTCCGCAATGCGATAACGCACGATTATCTCAAAGAAATTTGATTTGCCGATATTGATGATTGGATCAATTGATCGATTAATAGATCTTCTTTCGAGTTCTTTGATAATCATAAGCATAAGAATTACACACAAATATAGTGGATATTTTTAGAAGTTCAATTACTTGTTTTTTTTCAGTTTTCGGATACGATTAATATCATTTTTTACGAATATTTGACGTAAAAATAAAAAGTAAGTGATATAAAAATAAAATATCATTCACTGTATATTAAAAAATAAATATTGTAATATTCAAACAATATGGTATAGCATTTATCTTATTTTCTTGAGATGTTCCTCTTTGAATAAAGAGTAATATTATTTGATTAATATTATTCTTAATGGTGTTTCTACGTAAAATTTGTCTTATGTTTCACTGAATGAAGATAAATATAATATAATATGAAAATAAATATAATATATAGTAATAATAGCAAATAATTTGAAATTTGTTCATTGTATCCAAAAATATTTATGTGAATATACATTAATATGTATATAAGAGTAAGATAAAGTTTTAAAATAAAGAAATTTATTCACAACAGAATATATTGAGGATTTAATGATACAATAAAATATATGACTTTTGGTGCCGAGTGTTTTCGAGAATCTGGAATAATTTTACAGAGAGTTATGTTTTCTGTTTCACGGAAATAAATTGTTTTTGCTTTGACTGTGATGTTACAAAAGTTGGTTTGAAAACCACAGCTCGTGAAGTTTCGTTATCGGTTAGTAGAACCGAGAAGTCGATGTGTTAACAAAATTTAATCTATAAATGTAATACTTGATTCTCGCGTTCTATATGGAAGTTAAAGCTGGATTTACAATCGTAAGCGAGGATTAAGAGGATAAGCTTGTAACGGAGGCGAAGCACTATAATTACCTAAATTTTATCCGCACTTTCTCACAGGCCGAGACTTGATCACAAAGACTTTAAAAGTTTCTCTCAGTTAATTTTCCGAAGCCAAATTAATTGTGCGAAGAGAAATTACAAGTTTCATGAAATGATGGTTTCTTATTTTTTAATTTAACACGTTTATAAGCGGATCATTCTACTTTCAAGATCTTGTAAATAATTAACATTTCCTACGAAAGACGATAATATATATTTTGTTAATGGATGTATTTCTGTAAACATGGTTAAAATATTTTCGTCAACGAATTAAATTTTACATTTAATTCGTTAGTCAAATTCATCTTTAAGGAAAAAGTTGTTTTCACTTAGATATATTTTTGTAACTATGTGTATAATGTTAAAAAATAATTAATGCTAAAAAATTGTTACATCTGTCTTTTCTGCTAGATGATAGAGCGTAGCACAGATCAACTGAAATACTAAACGAGGTCAGATGAAACCGCGCGCGGTGTTATTCATTGCGCTTTTCAAGAGGCGCGCTATATTTCTCGTCCAGTCAAGACCTGGATTACTCGGAATGAACAGTCGAAAGCGCGACCTATAGTACGGGAGGGCTTACTTGTCGTTACGACAAAACATGAAATACGCGTTAAACCTTCGCGAAAATGACTTTGCGTAGAATATGTCACGGTGCCTCCTCCTACCATAAATAAGGAAGCGAAATGTTTCCGGTATAATGCACCGGGATCGTCAGTGAATACGACAAATGCATCTTAGCATCTAGTTTCGAAGCTGCGTTTGAAAATGTATGATAAATTTATGAAAAAGCTATTCTCTCGTTTACTTAAACAGTTGCTTTATTATTTGTACAAAAATGAAGTAAAATATAATCGAAGCGCTGGCAAAATCTATTCTGCATACATGTATATGTAAAATAACAAGTTTTTTGTTTTATACATATTTACTTTTATACTCAACGCCATTTTTAGCAATATTCCTGTTTGATTTCATATTTTATGTTTTATTTAGTCTATTAATTAATGTATATCAAATGTATATGGGACTATGCCTAGTTTGGGCCCCAGCTGAATAGCATTGAAATCTAGCTAGAATTGTAGAACATAGAAAAAAGATTAAAAAGTTTCATATGTATAACTTTGTAAAATGAATCCCTTGAGTGCTGTTCAAAGTTCGCTATTATGACCATGTATTATGTATCATATAAGACTGGTTTTATTTGATTTCTCGAATCATCTAATATCTGGAATATGTCCAATCTTGACGAAGACCTTTTTTGGACTCCAAATGAATACTTATAAGTTGTATATATTAATCGATGAAGAGGGGAGAGAATATAGTTCTTTGAACATGAGTTAAGAATCATATTCAAGATTAATTAATTATACAATCGAAAATTTATAAAAAGAAATTGTGGTTTATATTTAATATTATAAATAACATTAAATACACGTAATGTCCAAATATTAATTTTTATATTTTATTGATTTTTAATTAATGCAATGAATTAGAATATGAATCGAATAATAACATTTGATATATTTAAATTTAAATACATAAAACAATTTTTTGTAATTTTATGATATATAAAATTATTATTATAATATATAAATATGTATTGCATTTTCAGCTTGAGAATAACTAGTTTTTCATCTTTTGTTAGTTAGGCTGCGATATATCGTTCATAGAGCTTAAGTGCAATGAGAATAGCTTTCACAAATGTAATCCTTTCTTGACAACTGCAAGGATTTGCAGTATTGACCGCAGGCTATACGCTGATTTCCGCAGGTTGTAATGCCGGATTCTGTAGATATATCAGGTTCTGCAAGCGTATGCCGTGTTCCAAAGACGTTAAATGCATAAACACAATGAGCTGCGCACCTACTACATCAAATGCAGACATTGGTTGTGCACCTTAACGAATAGTGTATTAATGTTTGAAATTCATGACAGAATCCAGTTCTCCTCACACGGACAAATACGTTAATGCGCTCTTTACAATGTTTTTCATTATTCATCGCAGAGATTTTTACTTACAGATACGACTAGGCCCTCTTCGTTTTCTCTCGGGCGGTTGGCGAAGCTACCTAGGTGCTTGTAAGCACTCGCGCGAAAGGTTTCGCTTCGATGCGTACGAGAAAGTATTAACTAGGTTGCCATTCAGCACTCAAGAGAAAATGGTAGCCAGGTTGCTGTGTTGTCACGCGCTCATAATTCATAAAGCCGGTACAATTACAATTTAAAATATTAATTTTACTATTTGAATTAATACACATTTTGACATAATTCTGTAATAGGATAATACTTGAGAATTTGAATTTTATTCACGACAGATAATTAGTTAAACTAAACTTATAATAAAGAATATAAATCGGAATAATTAAGGTTTTTTAAAGTAATATCAATAAATCTCTCAATTTATATTAATTCAATAATGTTACAAGTAGATGCTATAGTCTATCAATAATTATTTGATATGTCTAGGAGTTTATATTAATTCTATTTACTAATCGCAATATCTCATACAAATTATGTTTATTCTGTTACAATTAGAATCGCTTCTAGAATTTAGAATCTGGAAATATAAAAAAAATTTAAATGTTATTTAAAATATTTTAAGGTTTTATTTGGGATTAAAAAATAATATTTTCAAACTCTTTGTACAAAATATTGCTAAACTAAAATTAATAAACGTTTTATTAAATATTTAATAAAATATATTCCACATTATGTGTATTAATTAACTAATTACAAAATTCGAGTTGATATTTAACGTATTGCATAGGTACTTATCATAATTAATGTTAATATAGAATATATAAATAGAATACAAAATGTTAATAAAATATGTAGTAAATAGCAATAATTAGTTAATAAGACGTATATTATTAAATTGTATTTTATAAATTTTTTAACATTTTTAAAAAATATATGTAAGTTTACAGACTCATATAATAGTTTATGGTATTAATTTGCTACTCATTCTCATTATTGTTATCACGGTGCAAAAAATGTTATTACAGTTCTGTTGCGAAAAATTGATATTGGTATACATTCTATATAAAAACAAAATATAAACATATGTAAGCGTTTTAAAAACGAGAAATAATTTGCATCAGCTTCAGGAATTACGGAATTCTCAGGAAATTCAATGTTGTAAACCTGCGTTACATCAGCTGCATTTAAATTGTCTACATTGTACCGTATCAAAAAAAATTAGGCCACTGTTTTCTTATTTCTCGAACAAACATCGCTCGGATATTGAATGCTAATTAAATTTTGTACGACGTGCGCAAAAGGTATAACGATAAGAAAGTATTATCAATGGACACAATAAGGGCGGTGCGAGTGTATCATGAGCGTGTGCAGGATTTAAAATGTAAATCACGTACATGCGCGTACACATTAATGCGTAATTAAATGTTAATATATTCTGCTAGCGAAAGGATAGAGATAGAAAAGGAAAGAAAAGACTGAAAGTAAAAGAGAGAGGAAATGTGCACAAATTAATATGTTCGCGAAACAGGGTTAATTATTCTGCTTCCCTCCCTCTGTTCGCTCAAAGGTTCTTTCACAATTATTGGTAATTTTACATGGTACTAAATGATTTCAACGCCATATTTATACTTCTTTCATATTGTGTGAGTACTTATTGTTATAGTATATATAATATTATTATAATATATATTTATTTATTACGCGAGTAGTTGAGACCTAAAGAAAATTCTGTCTTGTGTATCGTTAATTATGGATCAGCTTTTAAAATATGATTTTTAAACAATTCATTTGTAAAAGGTATTTATTCTTAGATGTGGCAAAAAGTTAAAGTTAAATAAAAACGGAATCTACCAAAGAGACTGTATGTAAATAGGGGAAAAGTAGCATATAAAAGAAAAAAATTGATCTATGCGTGAGGATATATGCAACAGTTTGTTGAAAGAATTTTTGATTTCACGTGAGAATGATAATTACTTTTATTTACTAACTGGGAAAGGTGACATAATTAGTAATAAAAAATCTCACAACTCTTACTAACTTTTTAATTTAATAATAAACAATATTTTTTATTAATTATTTTTAACTAAGCTATTTAAAAATATAAAAATAGAAGAAAAATAGATGATAGACAACAATCTTTAATTCTATTTGTTTTACATGTATTATATACTAGAATTAGAAAAAATTTCAGCTCGCGAATTTGAAATATCTTGCTGAAATTTGAGATAAAAAGTTTCATTAAAAATGAAAAAAAGATATTTGTTGATATAATTGAAACTTGCAATATTGATTTCTATAGAAATTTTGAATTAAAATTATTCAAAATTTACTGTTTTTAAATAATAAATGTCTATAAACAATTGATTCGCCAATGATCAAGCAAATCAGTTTGAAATAAAACTTTTTGTTAATACATTTGTTCTCAATATTTCTTCATTTTAATAATTAGAGAATCTTCATAAGAAAATATCTCGATACAATGCGAGCTGATTACGAATTGCTCAATATAATTGTCGGATTTAATTACCATTTACTGCTTTATTGGAATGTGCACCCGTAGTATTTGTGGCGTATCGAGAGCGCGAAATCGCGAAAGCTTTCCGTTTAATTGGCTAATCTGAAACGCTGCGAATCGCGCGAAGAATGCGTATGTGTTTCTAGCACAATTCTGTTAATATTTTTTCACATAGTTGCGCAGAATATGTAATTTTAATTTGATTATTGAAAGAGATTGAACTTAACAGCAATAAAATAAATAAATACATTTTTGTATTTCAGATCTAATGCTTTATGTTAAGTATTTATGGTAAATGTTATCTATTTTAATGATATAAATTAAATCGTGTCACATTAGAGACAAATAAAATTTGAAGAACGTGAGAAAAAAACACTCTTTTAAATATTTTTTTTAATTTAAATTCCCGATGAATCAGGAATAATAAACTGCGAGGTATTCGTCCGTAAATAATTGATAATTTACAAATCGAGTATGATGTCGAAATGTAAACGTTGTCGAAGATATAAAAATCCATTATGAATTGTTGCACGCTAGCTATGAGAACTTTTTTCGTGTTATCAACACACGAGACGAATGTGCGAGTTCGCAATAGCGTAACCAACATAGAGAATTCTATTAATATTATATATAGAGGATTTTAGTAATATTTCTATTAATATTAAAAAAAGGATTAACGAGAAGACATTAAAATTTAAGATTAAAGAAAAGACATAAAGACAAATTAAATTTCTTAAACATATTAAGACATTTGATAAATGCATTCTTTAAGTAAAAATTTGAGTAAATTTGTTTAAAATTTTTAATTTTTAATATGAATATAATTTGATACCTTTTTTTCATAATGGCCAAAATCATTATCAAACTTCTGAAAATAATGCTAGAATTTCAGTTGTAACAATTATATATTTCGCAAAAATTAAAATCAATGTTTCATATTAATTTAAGATTTATCTAAAATTAATTGAAATACGTGATTAAACATATAGATATCATGTATTATCATATATTATCAATTTCGATAATTAGAATTTATCTTTGGAAGAAGCTACTGATATGTCATTATTTATAAAAAGAATAGTTTCTAAGTTAATATCTAACAAAACATATCTATAAATAACAAATATCGTATATCAATATCTTGCAAAAAAATGTTTTATTTCTTACATCAAATACGTTATTAAATAACTTAATAACTACGAGCAAAGAGATTTCGATAAAAATTTTAAATTTGATAATGTAAATGTATGCATTATATGTATGCATACGATTTTTAACTGCACATTTTTATAAACAAATTTTTTTCACCACTGTATGTTTATTTTCTTTTTCTTAATTTCTTTCCTTTTACTTCCTTGCTTCTATATCCTATTTAAAGACATCTCTCTGAGAAATCCACAGAGACTGCGTTAGCTACGCTACTATGATTTGGATTTTGATATGAGGAAATGCGAGACGCACGCGCAAGATATTCGGTGCATTTGTATTCATAGGCAAACACCCATTACCGCCTTCTCCTAGGGGGTGCACTTATTTTTCTTACTCGCATTTCCATTAAACTCGAGGGCAAGGCCTAACTTAAAGGGGGTAATATATTCCCCTCTCTTTGTTACGGACGACTAAATTACGTGGTACTCTACCGGCAATTACCAAGTCAGCAACCCATTAAGTGAAGTGTGCTCCGATGAGGGGGTACTGCGCTGAAATCTTTCTGTCCGGAATATAAAATTAAGCAGACAGCCTGATACTCCTGAGAAAAAGTACGAGAGAAAGAGAGAAAGAAAAAGAAAGGCAGGGGGGAGGGGGCGACAGGAGAAAAAGAAAGAGCGCAAGAGAGACAGATTCGGAGAGAAGCTGTAAATTGCAATTAACTAAAATCGATCGAACTTCGCAAATCAAGAAATATAACTCCGCAAATCAGAAATACAGTAAGATAGGTCAGCTAATAATCTTACGCCATGTATTAAAATCCATTTGATTCCGCGATTGTTTTATTTGTTGCATCTGATGAAGATACGATATTAATGCGGTTATTATAATTAGCAAACCGTTTCTGTCGAACAGATGAACCATTCGGTTAAGAGCGCGTTCATCATTCGATGAAATCATCCCGCGCCGACAGCAAAAACAGAGGCGAGGACACGCTCCCTCGGATTCTCATCCTCTCTGTTATAACATAGCGCCATTTTTATAACAGATGACCCGTCGGTCCGGATGCTGTGCCGGACGGGCACCGACAAATATCCACGCCGCGCCGCGCCGCCACTGTAAAGTTTCGGGTTGGGCGCGGTCGAAAAAAAAGAGAAGAGAAAAAATAGAGAACCAGGCCTCATAAATATTTAACGACTGAAGCTGCAGCCCACACACAAATTTTATATACCGTCCCCGTTGTTTCTCGTTGGCTTCAACGAAAAAGAGGAGTCGAAATACTTTCCATCGTTGCCTTTAAGCAAGCTTCCTCTCAAGGGTAACACTGAGACTTATTTGACGCGGAAATGTATACTTTCTGATGCTGTTATTATGTGCTGTTATTACATTTTGGTTCGCACCCATTTAATTATTTCCAGTTCTAAACAGTTTCTATCCTTATTTCTCCTTTAAATAAAGAGAACCAGGAGAGGAGAAAGGAGAGAAAGAAGAAAAAGAAGACAGTAGTGAAATTTATTTAATAAAATTTTAAAAAACTGGTAAAACAAAAAAGAGTAATAAATAAATAAAAATTAGGTATATAAAATTATAGCCAGCAAACAAGCTGACGTTTTTATCGTCATTTTGATATCAGCAAAATGACATTAGCTAGAACATCAAAATAACGACAAATTACGTTAGCTTTGAGTATTTTTAATTCTATACAATTCTAAAAATATAATCAATGCATTTACATATTTTTATAAAAAAAAACGGACTTTATCAATAATTTATAAATAAAAGGACGTCGGATAAAGAGAAAAAAAGAGAGAAAACGGGTAATCACACAAGTTGACTAAGCAATGGCACAATTTTTGGAAAAAAAAACTGTTTTGTATAAAATATAAAATGTTATTTGAGTCTATGTCACATAAAGATTTTTATTTTCGTTCCATTCTATTTTCACTTTGGCGCAGCTTTTCCAGTATTTTTCAGTGACAAGTGGAGGCTTATGGATGTTGTTGTCGCGCTGGTTCGCGGATTAAAATTCTCGGCCATTTGCATTCTACAATTTCCTCGCAAGAGCACGATCGCCGATACGACGAACGTAGCTTCTTCGTTTCGTGGTGACATTTATATCTTGGTCCCGCTGTTTTCAAGCAAACTTTTACGTTCGCAAGCAACTAACGCAAACACCACGGTGAAATGCTCAACGATACTATCACGTCGCGTAAAAACTTTTGCTAAAGGTAGAGGTAAACTAGGATAGCAATACATTTATATCATAAATTTGAGAACCTGGAGTATATCAAAATTATTTAAAATCTTATCAACAACTTTCATTTATACAACACATATACATATTAAATTTATGAAAATAAATATTATTTTAATGAAAATGCAAAAAACAATAGTACATTAATCATATTTATAAAGAAATACCCAATCATTATACAATTTCAATTAATCCAATTTTGATGCAATATCAATTTTGATGCAATTTGAATTAGTAAAAATATTCTCAAAATAATGATATCAATTTTATCAGCAATTGTTAATGTTAAGATAATTAAAAAAACAATATAAAAATATGAATAGCATCCATTAACCTACAACCTATTACACTCGCATAATTATTAATTTAAATTTATTGAGTGACATACAACACGTTGATGATATGTCATCTGCTTGCATCCAAAGATTCAATTTTGTTATCTATTTCAATGAACTGTCTTCAATGAATTACATTCGTGCATTTTTATTTACGGAATTCCATTTGGCCTGTTGCGTTTTGATTTTGTGATTGCATTTACATACAATTAGCCATACCGCACACTTTATTTAAGAAATATCATTGATCTTATCTGTTATTCATTTGATTTTCGGATTGCATGAGTTGCACTCAGACTCTTTTGGTGAAGTTAAATTAGAACACAACATACATCTACGTTACCTTTTATCCTTTGTTTACTTATTTATTTTTAATTAATAATGAATAATTATTATCCCATAGCATAGACGTATATATATATATATATATATATATAGGCCAAATAAAATAAGAAAAGAAAAGGAAAATAGATTTAATACGAATTTTGAAAAAGGAAATGATATATAATATATAAATTTTTATATTTTTTTATATACACACATTACAATATGTACACATATATATATATATATATATATATATATATATATATATATACGTCGCGGCAAACGTACGTTTCAAGCAAAAG
>Ga0157363_1005833_pt1 | contig 11543 bp, 10 predicted proteins | sample AttsexASBM1_FD_111477 | JGI IMG/M metagenome (GOLD analysis project Ga0157363, IMG submission 111477) | Fungus gardens microbial communities from leaf cutter ant in Ribeirão Preto, State of São Paulo, Brazil - Atta sexdens ASBM1 | ecosystem: Host-associated > Fungi > Mycelium > Unclassified ...
TCCATAAAACATCTTTACATTATTATATATATGATATATAAAACACTAATGCGACTTATGAAGAAAAAAAATTAATATTTATGAGATTAAAATTATTAAATCTTTATGAGCATTATTCAGCCAACATAATGATTGTATGCTGTAAATGTTTCTTGAGTATTGATTCTTTTCTCTAATTTTTAATCTTATTTTAATTTTGATTGCATTAAAACAGCCAGAAAACAGATATCGGTCGAATGAATTGAATTTTCTCTGGCAAATGCATATAGTAATATCATATTTCAAGTAAGGATTTTGTTGTGAATCGATGTTAAAGATGATTAGGCAAGTAACTTTATCGAGAAAATACGTTAGCAATAATATTGAGTTCGCAATAACGATATTAATCATTTTTGCTGATCCAGAATAAAAAATTGTACATTCTAAATAAGTTATTGAATATTTTACTTTTTTTTTTTTATATTTTCACGAAAGAAATCACTTTGAAGGAAATTTAGGAATATTTAAACAATTTATTTATATCTTGTTAATTTATGAGAGAAGTAATTTATTCTTTATGATAACGAATTACTTATCTCGAGCATTTTTCTTATTGATACGCGATTCTAACGAAGCGTCTCATTTAAAAAGCAAATGCCGCATCAAAGCGCTTCATTGTTCATTCGATTGGTAGTTTCTACGCTAATTGGAATAAAAAAACTGAACATGCGCAAAATATCCTTTTTAATCTGATTGTTTCTTGGGCGAGTATCCCTAAAATTGTTAAAGAAATTTTCTTAATCTGTTAGTCGTTCATGTATCATAGATGCAACGACTTAACGGCATTGAATGCATCGGATGTGCCAATGCCACAAACTCGCCCTAGGCTTTCTCATAAAGGTGAGCCAGCTAATAGATGGAGAAGAGAAACGTCCAATTTTGTATTCCGATTTGGTAAACGAGAAACATACACACTACGTCGACAATTAAAGAAATTACATAATATTTGACACTTTAATAATGCATCGCGAATGCACCGCCGGTGGCAATGCGACGCGATTTAATCGCCAGTGATAATTGTCCACGTTCAAAGCAAATAGCTTCTATGAGAATATAACGCGCATTGTCAAATGTAAAATAATGTAAGCAAACTCTAAATAAATAGCGAATATTCGTTCTGTTTCGTATTTTCTCTAATGAATAAAACAATAAGAATATTTTATCATCACATATTAATAATATATTTATTTTAGAATTTAAATACTTTGAGATTTGTTGAATTTTATTTTGCACTTTCAAATTGTTAATAAATTATTATTATTTTCTCGGATATTATTTTCTTTTTCAAATCACGTTTAAACTGGAAGAGCATTCGGTCATTCCGAACACTCGACCTCGAGCGTACATTTAATTGAATTTTCGCTCGTTTCAATCGAGGGTGCTTTTGAAGTTCTTCACTGACGGCGCGGACGCGATATTTTCGCGAACAGGAGACATCTTAAATCTCTGAGGAAGGAGATCAAAACAAATCGGCTTTGCCTAGGCTTCCTTCTGGCAGACTCCGCTCGATAGGAGAGAAGGGAGAGGAATCGTCTTTCTGTTCGAGGGGTTATTCTTAATATTTGTAAGATTTTCATCTTGCCAAAAGAAGTGAGATGACTGGCACCCTCCGGCATTGCGAAAATGCGCAAATCGTGGATTAGAGTGAAAATATCGACTGATCTCTTCGCCGATGAATTTGCCTAAAGCGTCGACGAAAATTTGCAGTTTGACAGTTTCTCGCATCATCGAGAAAAAAAAATCGCACTAAACTAAAAGAATTTTTGCAACGCTTTTTTGAACAAAAATAAAAAAAGAATGTTATATCTCATTTTAATGATTAATTCAATCATACATAAGTTAATTAATTTAATTCAATTATAATACATAAGTATTATACATAAGTATCTACGGAGCTGCAAAATATCTGCAAAATTGAGTAATGAGAGTAATTAGATTGCATATTTTGTATTACAACTTGTATTAGATTAACGAAAATGATTTTTCATTTTTAACTTGCCAAGATAACACTATGATAATCGATGGATTTCTTCATGACAGAATATGTCGTGGAGATGATTACGCCACTCATATACGTTAGTACTGACAGCGCATAATCCGCTGCAAAGCTGCCGACAGTCATAAAATTAACTCATCAGTCCTAAGGTGACTCAATGAAAAGATGATACCATGGAAATCACTTAAATCATTAATATTCATTACCAGTCCAACTCAAACTTTAATAACGCGTCATCCAAGTGAAAAAACTTTAGACTAGTTTTTTTTTATTTATTTCAGAACTAGTTTTCATGTATTTATAATCAGAATTTATAACAAATAAGATTTAATTCCATTAGATTTTGCAAAATTCTTAAAATAAAAATCAACTAAAAAATATTTATATGTAATAATTATGTAATAATTATTGAACATGTAATATTTAGTATTTTAGCGCGCGCGCGCGCGCGCGTGCGTGTGTGTGTGCGTGTGTGTGTGTGTGTGTGTGTGTGTGTATTTATATATGTATTTATTCGAAATTTAATAATGTGTTAATAATTCTTTTGTTAAATCGGCTCTTAATTGTTCTATCATTTTATTGTCATTATCATTTTTAAAAAATATTTAATTTAAATTCATAAAAATTATAAATTTTTCTGATGATCTTATAAATTTACGTTTGAAGCGGATTTTCGCTAATTACGAAAAAGCCGGACGCTCCATAACAGCGTGGCAATGATTTTCCATGAAGGACTGAAAATTTCGAGGACGGACGACAGCTTTGTGGAGAGAGACCGCCAAGTTTCCGCGAACGTGACAAATGGAAACCGGTGGTTGCTGGCAGCTCGTTCGTTGAACACACCACCGTTATGAAATGACGACGTGGTGCCGTAGCTCGTACTAGTGGTTGTAATCGCAACGCTCTGCCGTACCTTCGTTGTTGCTGTTATCGTTGTTGTATTGCTGTTGGTGTTACCGTAGATGGAGAGGTTTAGGCTGCCCTCGGCTTGCTACGCACAGAGCTCACGGCTACGTAGCTAATTACCCGATCCTACCGTGAACAACTGAGCGCGTTCATTGGGACGAAAGGGGATTGGGCGAGAGAAGGATGAAGGATCGGGGCAGCGGGGGTGGCGACATGAGGCTGTGCTACCACCGCTGCTACTACTGCTGCTGCTGCTGCTGCTGCTGCTGCTGCTGCTGCTGCCGCTACTGCTGCTGACACCAAAGACTTCTCAACATCCAACCGGGACTCGACTCGGTGGCAGCCATAATACAACTTCGTCCGGTTATACGAATATTTCGCCGTAAACTGGAGGCCAACGTCGAGAATCGCCGCCGGCATTCGGTTTCAATGGCCAACAGCAGTCGGCTTGGGCAGCAACCCTCTCTGATTCCGTTGAAAAAGGGAAATTCTATGACTGCTACGAACCTGTAACGGTGAATAATGGCGAGTAAAATGTGTGTGTGAGAGAGAGAGAGAGAGAGAGAGAGAGGAAAATATATGCAATCTATTTTTATTGGTAGTTTGCTGTGCTTTATAAAGAGGATTGAAGCTTTATCGTGAAAGTTTTCTGAAAGATTCTTCTCTAAGTAATTGATCTCTTGCAGTTTCATTAATGTGTATTATCGAAGCCATTCAAGTTATAATTTTTTATCTTATTATCTTATTTGATTGATTTAGCAAAGTTTTATTAAAATAAAATACTGAGGAATGTTTATGTATGTATCAGTACACGTACCACGATTGTTTTATTACAAGGAATTCAATGTGCAAGTCTTATTGTTATAATCTCTTATTCAAATATGAAACTTGTTATTCTTACTTGAATTAATATCTTTTCTAACGAATGAGCTCTTTTGAATTGCTAGATTATTTGCAAATATTTATTACCTAAAATTGATAAAACTAAAGAAGTGAATTTAACAAAATTTGAATAAATAAAGTACAGTTTGTTTTTAGAAAGGAAGTAAGGAAAGATATATATTTCGATACGAATCAAAACGATATTAAAAAAATCAGAAGGTGCAACTGTTTGTGTAATATAATACAGGAATTACAAGAATTCTACGATAAATAGATTAAAGAAACAATTGCAAGATAAGAAATGTAAAATACAATACACTCAAGTTAAAATTGCTCATGTAACCGATTTTAAAGGAATAGTTTCTTCGATGATATGTATTCAAATGCGTTGTTTAATAGAATGAGAATTCTCGAAATAATACGGTTCTGGTTTGATCTGAAAAGTGGCGAGCGATTCTCTTTGCACGAACGTCGAGGTGGATGAGTCTCCTCGGTGGTGAGACCACATCGGACTGACGTGTGATATTGACTTGTATGTCGAGATATGATATGATAGGAAGGTATTTATACTGGAGCGGCGACCAGCCAAATGGCAGGAGCCGTGGCGAATAGGAGGCAACCCCCCCCCCTCCCCCCGTATAGGAGATGATCGAGAGACTAGGCAGAGTGAAACGGTGGGCGAGAGAGGAGGCTGCTGAAAGGGAGGGAGATCGATCCGATTTTCCAATCTCGACGGCTGACTGTATTTGTATTCCAGCACAAGCCAGTGGTTCCGTGCCAACTATAGCACACCTGATCTCTAACTGTATACGGCCGTGTGGCCGTATCTGTCTATATCGCTCTGATCCTGACTAATAGTGGAGACTGATAGAACAACGATTGGCGTTAGGTAACACCGCACACGGCAAATGTTGTAAGTTGTCGGTTGTTGTTGGATCGATGTTTCCTTAGTTCTGATAACATTGTTTTCCCTTTGGATGAAAGATTAGCTTTTGCCGATAAGATCTACTATTTCGATATAACGATACTAAAAACTTTATAATTAAAACATAAATTTCTGCTTGATACAGATCGATGTTAATGGCTCTTAAAGTGTAAAATATTAAATTATGAGATGAAAAGTCTTGTGTCACATAGAAGATATAAGAAACTTTTAGAAACAAGAACTAAGAGTGACAATGAGATGATTTTATAAAAATCTTCTCTGACTGATCGATTCGATGTTAAATCTTATAAGTTGCTATGAAGAACGCGGTAAAGTTTCCACGATTAATTATGAAGTTATACAGAGTATAGATATGTCTTGTATTTCTTTTCTTTCTATTGCGCGAGAGAGTGAGGAAAAGAATGAAATCACAATGCAAAATTAGAATAGAAAAAGGAAATCTGTATGAATTTCTCAATCTCTATGAAGATCTAGCTATTCTCATCCGCCATCTTCGTTGCTTCTGAATTCTATAGCGTTTATTGAATGCAAATAGATTATGCGAAAGATGATTTTTTCTTATTTCCGAATAGAATTATCGGATTGTATATATTTATGAATCGAACAGTTTGAATGATCTCAATGACGTCAGATGATTTTATTATGTTAATATTTTAATAAATTATACTACCAAATTAAGATTAAATCTGATCTTTGTACGTGAGAAATGTTTTTTTATAACTACGCATTAATCAGCGATATTACAATAAAATATATTCCAGGATATTTCCAGGATTCTATATTTGTATAGTTATCAACACTGTTCAAATATTCGCTTAGAATTTCCATCATTGCGCTTTGCGCCTTGCATCGCCATTCGTCTCCAGCCGCGAGGAAAGTCGAGCGATGGATAAGGGTGGAAAGAAACGAAGGGGGATGACGTAGAGGAGGAGGGCAATGAAGTGGTGGGTAGACGCGGCGGATGGATCGATCGTATTTTCCAATCTCGACGGAAACCCGTCCACCGCCGGCAACTCCCGCGTCCCCCTTCAACTCCCTGCGACTGTATTTGAATTCCAGCGCGTACAGCTCGGACGCAAACCGAGCGATCGAGCGAGCGCGTAGAGCGAGTACAGAACCAGGCTTCTGTGCTTGCATCCCAGGATACAGTCATGGCGTGTCAGGCCTGCCAGAGGATATCCCAGTGGCTGTGATAGCCGCGCACCACACCACACCACATTACACCACACTATACCACATCATCCCGACGCCCTTCCCCTCCCCTCTCTCCCCAAGCTTACTCTCTGCGAGCTTCGATAGTATCCTCTCTTGATTCTCCTATCCGATTCTCTCGCTTCCGTCCTCTCACTCTTCCTTCCATCTCTCTCATGGTTCGCTATCGCTATCTCCATGTTGGTAGTTGCGGCCGGTGCTGCGATTGAATGCTAGGAATTTCATCATGAGTTGAGTCGTGGAGACGGCAGCGGCAGCGGCAGCGGCAACGGCAACGGCAGCGGCAGCAGCGGTGGCGGTGGCGGGGCTCGATCCAGGGGGACTCGGTACGATGAAGAACGGGGGCGGAAAGACGGGGGAAGAGAAAACCGGGGTGGTGGAGAACCGCCCCCGGTTCGTTCCGGCGTATCCACCCCGCGGACACGCCGTGCGAGCTAACCGGGTCTAGGGAACTCACTGCCTTGCTTAGCAGCCAGCCGTTCCAATCATGATTCCACGCTCCCACCGTTTGAAGTCTCTCGATTGAAAAGGGGCGGAGGTTTGACTAAAGAACGAGTGCTCCGGCTATCGGCTATCGCTCTATGCCCGATACGCGCGTGTGTGGATCATTCGATGGTCACACGCGCACGGCGTATTATACAATACGTTCCAAAATCAGTAATGCATCTCAATGATAGGTTCCAGAAAGTATAGAATATATTGCATGAAAGTATGAAAGATTGTTTTCATTCTTTATAACGTTAAAATTTTCATTGAAACAAGATTGGCGCAAACTGACATAAAATTATTATCATTAGCATATATAGATACAGATTTAGTTTTAGAACATCCTGTAGACATACTTTATGGATAACAGTCAAACTTGATTATTCTTGGGATGGAATTTTTCTTTCGTCTTCTTGTGTCTTCTGAGAACTGAGATACTAGATATCAATCAAGATTTCATTGATCAATTGTCTCGGGAATTAATCTCAGAGATATTCTTTATTTCTTAAGTATTGCAAATCGTGAAGACATAACAAATTTATTTTTATCTCTTCAATCAGTTGTATATCATGGAGTACGCATTTTAAACGCATATATCCAAAAGCCATGAGTCTTCCGCTGAACTTTTTGACGTGCGATTTGTCGTATGGGACTAGGGATCGAAAAACACCTTATTAACGAAATGAGCCCCCGGTTGGCGCTCCTAGGGTTCTTGAAAGCAGGGGGGCTCTTATAGAGTATTACACGCATATCGAAAGAGAAGCCTCCGTTATATATCATTGTGCCGGATCTCATCACAAAGAGTAGCGATAGCATCGGCCCTCTTGTCGATCTCAATCCTCTCCACTTCCCCCCCATCATTCCTTTATTCATCCATTTTTCTTCGCTCATTGCTGATCGGCCAAGCTGGACACGACCAAGCTGGATTCAGTGTATTTGTGCATATATGTATTTTGATGGGTTTGATGTATACATGGGCGTGTATAGGAACGGGGAAGACGGTAATCCGTAGGAAATTACATATTATTATGATGTGTTATTAAACGCGCAATAACGGGGCGATGGTGTTGCGCCAGGTGGCCTGGAAACGGTGATCTTGATAGATCTGTTACAGGACGATAAAAATCAGCGACATCGGTTACATGCTTCCGATCAAAGGAGCTTTCGCGTTTTCGTTTTCTCTCTGTCTTTCACTCTATCTGTCATCGCCACCGAGATTTAAATGACGGCGCATTGCATTATGTATTTAACATCGAACATGTCGTGCGAGAGAGAAAAGGGACTATAAATATATATGACAAAAAGCTTGTTTGCTGCACAATGAAAAAGTATCACTTCATTTCAAGATGCATAAGCCAATTATTTATTTTATCTTTTTAAAAGTTATCGACATATATAATTTCAGACTCTTTAAAGTAATATTATACATAAAATTATTAAGATATTAATTACGGAGTTGTTGTAATAAAATATTTTTTGGTAGAATATTTTTGAAATATATATTTATGTTTTTTAAATATAAGATTATGTGTATATTCCTTTCTTTCTATCGTTTTCCTTTATACATCGACTAATGAACATTTTTGAGTTCGAATATCTTTAGTAAGCGTAATTAGAAAATCATATTAAATTTCAAAATATATTTCGGGAATAATCTATATGATATCTACGATATGGTTTTTATGAGATTCAAAAACGAATTTTATCCTCGCGATAGTTTCTATTTTAGAATGGAACGTAAGAACATATCTACATAGAGGTACACAGAGTTCGAAAATAGAATTTTCTGAATATTGATTCACATGTATAGTAAATGTTTGCAATTTTTAACTAATTTTAAAATAATCTCCTTTTTTAAGTTTTTGTATTTTTAGTATAATAGTATAAACTATAAAGTATAGCCTCTGCTGTCTTGAAGGAAAGACAAATAAATAACTCTTCTTGTTCTCTTCCCTACTCCCCTTTCTTCCCTCTTTTTCTCTCTTTCTCCTCTCTTCTCTTCTTTTCATCCTTCTATCTCTTCTTTTCAAAAGGTGAGCAAGAACCAGGAACAGAAAAGAGAAAGAAGGGTGGAGGGTTAGGAAAGGTAGGAAGCGTGGCGCACAAAGTGTCGAGCTAGTTTGCGCTATAATCTACTATCTCGTCGTTTGCAATTAACTTCTCTTGATGATGTCACGTTTCGTTCGCGCCTCATTTCCAGCCACGCCGTATAACAATCTGCCGTGCTAGCCCACCCTCTTCTGCCGGGACGATCCTTTTAACGCTCACCTCTAAATTTCGTAATCAAGTTTTTCCTCGCCGAGAAAATTTGCGAATCTCCCTCTCTCAGAACGTTTTCTCGCTCTTTTTCTCTCTATCTTTCCTTCTTCCCTTTTTCTTCTTTTCCATCTTCTTTCCATACTTTTCGAGCATCCACTTCTCACACTTTGATGTCAAACCTTGAACGTCACCAGCCGACCGTTTAATTCACCGGTCGATGTGTTTGATAGGCTCCCTTTTTAGCACCTACGAAACATTCTCTCTTTATCGCGCAAATATATCATGCTATTCCCCTCCGTATATATTAGCTATTCATTTTCTTTCCTTTTTGACGAATATGTTGTTTTGCGAAATATATCAATTACATTTTTTTCAAATTCTTTTTCTACGACGTGAATAAAATTTATTATTACATTATAATATACCTAGACTTGTTAGCATTTAAATTTACTGAATTATTTCGAAATAGGAAAAAAAATAATTACGGTTTGCTGTTGAAAGAAATGGTTATATCTCATGGTAGGTTTCGCAAAGTTACGAAATCCGCCACTTGCACCGTGTTTCACAAAATATCAATGGTACTTATATTGCTTATAAACTTCATCAAGATTACTGAAAGTAACTTAACTATTCACCGATCGAGTTACTTATACAGTAAAGAGAAGTATTAGCGCATGATCTGATAGGTATAGCATACCTATATATTATCCGTCATAATCGGTATTTGTAAACAAATTGGAGGAAGTGATGTTGCTTCGTAAACTTTTCAATGTGAAATTATTGTAACTATATACGATAAAAATTTTAGAATCAGTATATTACTTTAACCAAATGATAAATGATTCGCAATTATGTATTTATAATCATTGTATGCAAAGAATATTAATTATAACGGCTTCAATTATTCTTAAAAATTACCTACATATGGTGTAATAGCAACTTTCCAACTACTTAATTAATCTTTTATACGTGTTATGTAAATTATGAAATAAGTGTTCGATCCAAAAAAAAAAGAGACGCTGAAATGTTTGAGACGATCCTTCGAAATGTTTTAATCTGACTTTTAAATGGTTAAGAATATTCAATCGCAAAACATTTTAACGAGTTAATACCACATTGCAGTGAAAGTTTGTAACAAACTTTCAGGCTAGCAAGGTTTGTTGAAAGATGCGATGAGAGAGAGAGAGAGAGAGAGAGAGAGAGAGAGAGTGTAACCAGTATATATAGTACCGACTGTGTGAAGTATGCCAAAGTCGAGGATATGCTAAAGCGGGGGCGACGACCAGCATATATATATATAACGGGTGAGCGAGACAGCAGGATAAAGAGCACACAGGAATTATGCGTGAGGGAAACGCATACGATCAGGGTGGCGGGAGGGAAATGGAGAATCCGGAGGGGGGGAGGGGATAGAAGAGGCAGAGGCATAGCAAGTGGAGCGAAAATCAGATTTGCTCGTTGTCGCCTCCACCCACGTAGCATCGCCACCCATCTCTACCCTCCGGCCCGTCGGCTCCATTCGAACCACCCCGAGCGCGCCACCCGCTTTCCCTCGACCTCTCCGCGTGGACCACCACTCTACCCTCTCTCGCCCCCATTCTCCCTTGCCGCTCCCTCTATCCCAGAGCGCCACCGTCCCTCGAAAGCTCGAACGAGCACCGCCCTTTGATCCTGCCGACAGCCACCCTCCGAGCCACCCAACCACCATCCACCCATCCGTCGACCTAACTCCATCCCCTATGGCCCCCAGGTCGTTCCCTTTCCCACTCCCTACCAAACGCATCCAGCTTCTGCCCACTGTCTCTTTTTCCGCTACGCGTTACGACATTTCTATCCTCGCGCCTTGTCCCCGTCAGCACCCTTTCTCGAGATACGCCTTTCCTCTCTTTCTCTCTCGTTGCTTTTCCCGTGATTGTCATCTCTCTTCCGCGTATCTTACTCGAGAGCATCGACTGATAAATATGCTACCGGTAGGCCACGCGACTGCCGATGCACGTGCGTGGCCACGAGGCAACGAGTTCCGAGTTTTGAATTTGGCGTTCTCGTTTGTCTGGGATTAAGTAAGTCCTGTGGATCTCATGCTCGCATTAACCTTAATGTAAAATGTAATAGATTGTGATAAAAAATCAGCAAATCTTGTTTTTGTTAATTGTCATACATTTTATTGCAAAATTGAACAGTGTCTGTCCAAAGTAAGTCTGAATTTCTTAAAAAATAATATTTTTCTGTAGCTCATATCTGATATATATATATATATATATATATATATATATATAAGCATATCATCTGATATTATTAATTGATCACTTAGAGATTTATAAAGTATTGCAAATAATATTTGAAATTTCTTGCATAATTTGTTATTTGGAAATATTTTTTATGAAAAAGTGATATAAAATTTTCTACTATGTTATATTTATTTTCCATTGCTGCGCCTTGATTTGGGTCAGGCAAAGCACGGGCCTCTCTTTTTGCGCCCTAAAATAACTCGAGTGTGAAACATTTAGCGCGTCGCAGTTTTTTTAGTTTATCGCAAAGTTCCGATTCGCGAACGTCGAAGGATAATTGAATTCCCCTTGGAAGGGTAGCTTTTAATACTGGCGGTGACCGGTTTTTAAACGTGCCAGTGCAGTCAACAATGACATTTTCCGGTAAAAATGCGCGCGAAAAAAAGGGGGAGGCCAGTCCCGGTATTTAAATGGCCATTGGCAGATTACCAATATCGGCGCACTGCTTAGTTAAACGAGTTACCGCGAAAACTCAATACGGCTCGTGTAGAGAGGACAGCAGAGAGAGAGAGAGAGAGAGAGAGAGAGA